>FWWL01008953.1_pt1 | contig 12486 bp, 11 predicted proteins | sample 2228331 | NCBI WGS metagenome assembly FWWL01 (sample SAMEA103939775, study PRJEB20133) | metagenome | reverse complement strand
CACAAGAAAAAATATGTCAATTTTTCGTCTTAGATAATTGAAGAAGTGACTGAAAAGACACATAAAGAAGTGAAAAGTAAATGGAATAAATACTCAAAATAAATCGAAAAACACAAGTAAAACAGTTTACATCATTCTGTTTTAGTAAATCGTCGTTGCTATCTTACACTATATTTGATACTTAGACAATTTCCATGTAATTTAAAGAATCACAATTTAAAGAAATATACAAGTATGCACATTACAGAGCAGCATATTTTGAAGTATGTTTTATTGAACACAATGGAAGCAGTCGCAGAGGGATATTTGCAATTACAGCAGTTCATAGATTATGAGAAAGTCTAAAAAGTGTTGAACGGATGGATAAAATATTGCATTAAATATAAACTAAATCTTGGTTACTATACTGAGATAGAAATAAGACTAAGTAATCCTTTAGATGTTTTGTTATGAGAAAATTCTGTTTTACATGGGCATGCCCATTTTTTCCAAGCCAGCTTGCATACTCTGGATTTATAAGCAGTGTTTTAATTGCATATGCAGCACCTTCTATTGAATGACATAGCAGTCCTGTGATTTTGTCCTTTACCTGAAGCATAATTCCACCAACAGCTGAGGCTACAACAGGTTTTCCCTTCCATAATGCTTCTGTGACAGTTAAACCAAAACCTTCTTTAAGCGACTTCTGTACCACCACAGTAGCTGCTCTTTGTAGAGCATTTATCTCTAAATCACTGTCAGGAGGAAGTAGAAGTATACGAATATCAGGATTATTTCTTGCTACTTCCTTAACTTCTTCCAACACCTTATCTGACTCAGGATCATCAGTGGCTGTTCCTCCTGCAAGGATTAACTGACAGGGTATAGTTTTTCTTACCATTTCAAAGGCTTTTATAACACCAACTGGATCTTTAAGATAGTCAAATCTTGAAACCTGAAGAATTATAGGTTTCTTTCTGTCAATTCCATGTTTATCTAAAACAGCTTTAATCTGCTCCTCTGGCAGTTCTTTATTCTTGTCACTTAGAGGATCTATGGATGGATGTATTAAAAACATCCTGATTTTTAGCATTTTTGCAAAGTTTGGAGCAGAAAAAACAGCAGAGTCATATTTTTCAACATAGCTCCTTATAAAATTCCAAACTCTTTCATCTGGATTTGACACATCAATATGGCATCTCCAAATCCATTTTTCTCCTACTTCGCCTTTTTTTTCAATTAGGACAACTGGTTGAGGGTCATGAATAAAGATTATATCTCCGGATAAATTCATCTCCTCAGAATTTTTTTTATTCACTTCAAGGAAGTATTCAAACTCTCTATCTGAAAATTCTTCTTTTCTACCATGAAGGGCATTATGAAATTTTTTTGTTATGTTAAAAAAATTGATATCTCCTTTAATCACACTCCATTTTGCATTTATTCCCAGTTCATTCATGAATGGAACCATTCTTGCAAGAATCTCTGCAACTCCTCCACCAATGTATGTTGAATTAATATTATGTATAGTTTTACCTGAAAGTCTCTCTGCAAGAATTTTTAGTTCCTCGAGTGCAGACCTTCCAATTATTGGTTCATAGTCTATCAGCTTTGGTTTTGAAGAAGGAAATTCTCTATACATTTGCCTCCTCTGTTTCAAGATGGCTTTCAATAATAGAAATTATTTTATCTCTTACACCTTCAATCGTGTGGGTATAAGGGTCTATTTTAGTTAAGCTTTCGGCAAGTTTTTCCTCTCCAAGACTTTCACTGAGCCATATAGAAAAATCATTTGCGATTTTTCCTAATCTTAATTTTGCCTCATATATGTGGAAAAATAAAGAGTTATGACTTATAAATTTTAGAATCTGCAAAAATTCTCTTAAATCATAGGCGATATAAGGTGTTGGCATAATTACACTTACAGATTTAATAAAATGAAATTCCTCACCTTCCTCACAATTCTTGTCAGCTGTAGACGGATAAGTAGCTATATATTCTTCAAGAATATCCGCCATTCTTTTTCTTATTTCTCCTATTGTTGAAAACTCAAATATGTCAATTGTGGAGAGTTTTTCAGAGAGAGTTTCGTATCCCAAAGCATTTTTAACCCATAAAGCGAACTCATTAGAAGGCTGAGGAATGAGATAGTGATACTCTTCTACAAAATCATGGGTATGATAGAAAATAACTGAGTCTGGTGCTTCTTTAATGTATGTTAAAAGCTCTCTTAAGTTTCTTGCTTTTACTGCTGTAAGTTCTTTTATATTAAGCCTTGTATAAAAACGAAAAGGATCTTTAGCTTTTTTAGGCGTTTTTCTGAAAATTTCCAATTTGCTTTTAATTATTCTGCTATTGGGAATAATAATTATTTTTTCATCAAAAGTTTTTATCTCCGTATGTCTCCAAGTTATCTTTGTTACATTTCCCTGTTCTCCTGATTCAAGCTTGATGTAATCTCCTTTTTTTATGATTTCACCATTAATTATTTCAAAACCTGCTATTAAGTTTGAAATATCCTCTCTAAAAGCAATAATAGCCATTGCAGAGCCAAGAATTATAAAAATAATAAATGGAGTAGTGGGAAACTTCCATATTTCAAATAGAATTAAAATGCTAATTGCAATAAAAACAATAGTTAAAGCAGTCTTTAATTTCTGAAACGCTCTGATAAGAGGTTTTTTTACATTGTCAGAATATAGATTTAAAATGCCTGTAATAGCTCTATAAAGAACATAAGTTAATGAAATAAAAAATACTGTTAACAACATTCTTGATATAAAAACATAAACAGCTCCCTTAATCGGAGAGAGTTCTAAGGCTGTGCAAACTCCTAAAATCAAAATCCAGTAAAATAATAAAATTTTAAGATTAGAAAATAGAATATCCTTTCCAGTCCATTTTATTTTCTCTAACTTTGGATATATATACTTAGAAAATTTGAATCTTATCCAGAAAGCTAATATAAGAAAGGATATAAATACAACTAAAGGCACAAATACGGAAAACCAGTTTTTCTCTAACCAATCAAGCATCTATAACCTCTTTTAACATGCGAATAAACTTATAAACTTCCTTTTGATTTTTAAGAAAATACATCGCCATTGTTTTTTTTGAGTAACCAACTTTAATTGTTAGTCCTTTATCTTTAATCTTACTAAAAACTGTCTCATCTGTAAGGTCATCACCTATAAAAATCGGAAAAGCTTCCTTTTTCATGTTTTTTAAAAGGAAAGAGACTGCCATTCCCTTGTTCCAATCAATTGAAGGCAAAACTTCGTAAACCATTTTCCCTTCTAAGATTTTTATTCTGCCATCGTCAAATCTCTTTATTATTTGGAAAAAAGTTTTTTTCAAATCCTTTCTAATTTTGCTCTCAACTTGACGATAATGTAAAGTAAAGGAAAAAGATTTTTTCTCAATCAAAGCTCCTGGAAATTCTTCACATAAGTTGATTACTTCACTATAAATTTTGTCTAAATATGGTCGCAATTGCGCTGCATTAGGGTTTATGTATTTAATATCAGGTCCTCCTATTTGCAGTCCATGACTTCCACTATAATATATGCCTTCAACTAAGACTTTGCTTTTTAGGTCTTGTAAATCTCTTCCGCTAATGATTCCAATTTTTACTTTATCTTTAATTTTATCAAGGCATATTCTTATTTCATCTGGCAAATAGCAATCCTTAGGATTTTTCATTATGGGCACTAATGTTCCATCGAAATCAAATAGAAGAAACAAATTTTCTTTTATAATTATGTCCAACCAATTTGATTTAAAAAGATACTCTGGCATTTTAGAGTTTTACTAAAGCTGTGATAAGCTCTTTTGCCCAGAAATAAATATTTCTTTCAATAATTAAATTTCTCATCTTCTGCATTCTTTGTCTTTTTTCTTCTTCATCCACAGTTAAAGCTTTATAAATTGCATCAGCCATACTTTCTATATCGTAGGGATTGACAATAATGGCATCCTTCAATTCTCTTGATGCACCTGCAAACTGACTTAAAATAAGAACACCGCTTTCATCCTCCCTTGAAGCAACAAACTCCTTTGCAACAAGGTTCATTCCATCATGAAGTGACGTTACCATACACAAATCAGCAATTTTAAAAAACGGGATTATTTTTGAGTGTGGATGATGACCTTTTAAGAAAATTATTGGCTTATAGTTATTACTCTGAAATTTCCAGTTAATTCTATCTACTGTTTCTTCAACTGCCTCCATAATTTCTCTGTATTGTTTTATATGTGTTCTACTTGGAGAGCCAAACTGAATAAAAGTAAACTTGCCAACAAATTGCGGATATTTCTCCAAAAATCTCTCAATACTTAAAAATCTCTCAAGAAGTCCCTTTGTATAGTCAATTCTGTCAACCCCTACTCCTACATATTCAGCCTTTACTGCCAACTCTCTTAGAAGCTTATTTTTTAGTTGTTCTTTGCTTTCTCTTTGAAAAGAGAAATCCTCAACGCTAACGCTTATTGGAAATGGTTTTACATTAGTAATATGTCCTTTTCTCTCAATTGAAAAATGCTCCCAATCTATCTTGCATTCAAGAAATCTGTCCACTGTATCAAGGAAATTGTTACAGTAAAACTGTATATGAAAGCCTATCAAATCAGCTCCTAACATTCCTATAAGAATTTCCCTTGCCCATGGACAAATACCAAACACTTCGGGATTAGGCCAAGGGATGTGCCAAAATAATGCTACTTTTGCATCAGGTCTTGACTGTTTTATTAAAAAGGGGACAAGAGCAAGATGATAATCCTGCACAAGAACAAGTGGAGAGTCCTCATTTTTTATCTCTTCAAGTAATGCATTTGCAAATTTTTCATTCACCCTTTGATATTCAATCCAGTCTTCCTGTCTGAAGATAGGTCTAACATAGGTTATATGACAAAGGGGCCAGAGTCCTTCATTGGAAAATCCATAGTAATATCTCTTTTCTTCTTCTTTTGTAAGCCACACTCTTTTTAGAGTATAAGAGGGTTTTTCAGGTGGAACTCTGATTTTATTGTTCTTGTCAACAACCTCCCTGTCTGCATCACCTGCTCCGTGGGCAATCCAAACTCCATCACAAGCTTTCATCACAGGATCAAGAGCTGTAACAAGTCCTCCTGCAGGGACAACGCACTTTATATTTTCTCCCTCTTTTATATGCATGTAAGGTTCTCTATTAGAGAGAAGGAATAATTTTTTATCTCCCAACTCCTCTCTGATAAACTCCTTAAGCCTTTCTGCAGTCCATAAGGAGTCTGTAACTGCTTTAAGTCTTTCTTCTTCCTGAGCTTTTGCTCTTATCATAGAGAGAGTTTTGATAAGATTTGTAACCTCATTAACCAAAGGAGCAAGCACATCACCCTTTACAGGCATGCAAGTAGAAGGATTTTCTATTTTTCCTTTTCTTAATTCTTTAAGCCATTCAGCCATACGAGCTACAGGTCCTGTAATATTCCACTTGATTACAAGGAGAGAGATTGTAACGATTGAAATAGTTAGTGCAAGCAAACGCATTATATTCTGTTTCACATCTCTTTAAGCCTTATATCAATATATGAAGCATCCTGAAAAACAGTTAAAGCATTCTTCTTCAGAAGAATCCGAAAATATTGGAAGAACATAAAGATAAAATTTTGCTTTGTCAATTTTTTAAAACTTAGTTTTAGGAGTTTTTTCAACAAGAACATTAATTACCTCAACAGCTGTCTTTGATATATGGGATTTAAGAAAAGAGTTTGAAGTTATAATATTTCCAGATGCATCAAAAACAGCAACGCCTTTTAATCTTTCCCGATTACCAAATTTTTCTACGAGACGATCTAATTTTTGTGTCTGTCCTGTTTCAATCAGCGGTAAAACTGATTCTCTTAGGCTTTCTGCAATTATTATACTTCTCCTTTCAATATCCGCCTGAAGTCGCTCTTTTTCATCTTTGACCTGAATATAGGAGAATATTCCTAAAACAATAAAGATACCACAAAAAAGAGAAAAAATAAGCTTAATAGTTAATCTCATTAAATATATGAAATAAAAGTACCAAAATTACAGACTTTCTCTAAAAGTTTTGGCTTTTTTAATGAAATCTGTTATTTTTTCTTCACAATTCTCCTCAAGCATTTGTTTGGCAATGAGAAGGTTTTCTACATAGGCATTAAGCATTTTTATAATGTTATTTTTATTCATACAAAGAATGTCCTTCCATATTTCTGGACTACTCATTGCTATCCGAGTTGTATCCATAAACCCACTGCCAGCATATTTAAGCAAATTGCTGTCTACTTCAGCGACTGTGTTCACAAGGGAAAATGCTACAAGGTGAGGTAGATGGCTCACAAGGGCATATATTTTGTCATGTTCATCGGCAGGCATTATCTCAACAAATGCTCCGATTCTTTCCCACAATTTTTTAATTTTATTCAAAGAAGGCTTATGGGTCTTCTCGGTTGGCGTAATTATAACCCTTGCTCCTTTGTACAAATTTGCCCTCGCATGCTCAAAACCTGTTTTGTCTGAGCCAGCAATTGGATGTGTTCCAATAAAATATGCTCTATCACCGAAGATTTCTTCAAGAGTATTTACTACCTCTGCTTTTACACTTCCAACATCAATAACTATCGTATCATGCTTTATAAATTTAGAAATCTCTCTTGCAATCTTCTCAAATGTTCCTACTGGCGTTGCAAGAACTATGAGGTCTGCGTCTGAGGCTTCTTCTAAAGATAAAGTATAATGGTCAATAATTCCGAAGGATTTTGCATCCCTTAGTCTTTTTTCATTTCTTCCATAACCAATTATGTTTGGACATGCTCCATTCTCTTTAATAGCAAGTGAAAGGGATGCTCCAATTAATCCTACACCAATGATTGAAATCCTGTCAAATAAAACTTTTTCAGCCACTAGACACTATCCACCAATCAACAATTTAAAATTCTCTTCCAACAGCCTTTGCAACAGCAGCAACTTTTTGCATTAGCTCACTGAACATTGGAGGAGTAAGGGATTGCTCTCCGTCTGACAAAGCCTCTTCCGGATTTGTATGGACTTCTATCAATAACATATCTGCACCTGCGGCAACTGCTGCTAAAGCCATAGGTGTTACCAAATCTCTTTTACCTACTCCATGACTTGGGTCAACTGCAACAGGAAGATGACTTAGAGTTTTTAAAAGAGGAACAGCGCTAAGATCAAGGGTGTTTCTTGTTGCAGTCTCAAAGGTTCTTATACCTCTTTCACACAGAATTACATTTTGATTTCCCCTTGAGAGAATATATTCTGCAGCCATCAAAAGCTCTTTGATTGTGGCAGACATCCCCCTTTTAAGAAGCACAGGTTTGTCAACAGAGCCTACTTCCATGAGAAGTTTGAAATTTTGCATATTTCTTGTTCCTATCTGAAGAATGTCAACATAATCAAGCATTACATCCATGTCTCTGGGGTCCATTATTTCGCTTATAACAGGTAGTCCTGTTCGTTCTTTAGCATCTTTCAAATATTTAAGACCCTCTACTCCCAGTCCTTGAAAGGAATAAGGAGATGTGCGTGGTTTAAATGCTCCTCCCCTTAAAAGAGTAGCACCTACTGCTTTAATTTTTTCAGCAATGTCAAGAAGAGTAATTCTATTTTCTACAGCGCAAGGACCTGCAGCAACATGAACTTTTGTGCCGCCTATTTCAAGATCATCAACTTTGACTATGGTGTCTGTTTTTTTGAAGTCCCTACTTGCAAGTTTATAGGGCTTCAAGATTCTTACAATCTCTTCTACTGCAGGGATTGCTCTTATTGCATTTTCCTCATCTTCTGTTACATTTGAGGTATCTCCTATTACTCCGATGATGGTTCTCTCTGTTCCCCTTGAGATGTGAGGTTTCAACCCTCTTGCCTCAAGTTTTTTGACAATTCTTTCAATTTGCTCTTCTGTTGCATCTGGTCTTAATACGATAATATCCATGTCTTCCTCCTATACTTGTAAAAATTTTTTTAATCCATTGATAAATGCTTCGTTTTCCTCTGGCAAACCAATGGTAACCCTTATTTCATTCGGTCCAACTGGTCTAATAATTACACCTTCCCTTAACAGAAACTCAAATACCTCCTTTGATGATGTGTTATTGGGAAGAATTATATAGATAAAGTTTGTTTCTGTAGGAAGATACTTAATTTGTTGAATGCTATCAAGCTCTTTGTAAAGATATTTTTTCCCTGATTCATTAATCTCCAGCACTTTTTTTAGATGTTCCTCATCCTTAAGTGCTGCCTCCGCAGCAATCTGAGCTATTGTATTTGTATTAAATGGTTCTCTAATTTTATTCATCTCATTTATAATCTCTTTCTTTGCTATTCCATAGCCAATTCTTAAACTTGCCAATCCATATGCTTTAGAAAATGTTCTAAGAATTAAAATATCCCTACCATCAAGGACGTGTTTAATTGTGTCAGGATAATAAGGTGATGTGACATACTCATAGTACGCCTCATCTACAACCACAAGGATGTTATCTGGTATTTTTTGTATGAAGTTTTCAAATTCATCTTTATAGTTCATTGTCCCTGTTGGATTATTAGGATTAGCAATAAATATAATTTTTGTACGTTCAGTTATTTCTTTGAGCATTCCCTCAAAGTTATGTCTCCAGTCCTTTAGCGGAACTTCTTTAGCGATCCCTCCCTGTGATGTTACTGCCATTGCATAAACAATAAATGAAGGTTTAGCCATTAAAGCTTCATCACCAGGTCCCAAGTAAGTCTTAACAGCAATGTCAATCAATTCATTTGAACCATTTCCAAGAATAATCTCATCGTGCGTTAGTTTGATTCCTTTTTTATTAAAAATCTCACAAAGTGAATTTTTAAGATAATACCCAGAACCTTCAGGATATCTTGCAAGTTCCTCAGGATTTGAAAGAAATTCCTTTATAGCCTCTACAACCTTTGGAGAAGGTCCTAATGGATTTTCATTAGAGGCAAGCTTGTAACATTTTTTGATTCCAAGTTCCCTTTCTACCTCCTTAATCGGTTTTCCTGGAACATAGGGTTGAATTTTTTCCACATACGGAAGCGGCTTAATCATAAACTCCTCCTTTATTCATAGATAGGATAAGAACCTAAATGGACAAGCTCTATGCAATATTTTTTTACCTTTGAGAGAGTTTCTCGAACTGTATCATCCTCAACATGACCAATAAAATCTACAAAAAATATATATTCCCACTTTCTCATCTTCGCAGGTCTTGATTCTATCTTTGTGAGATTAATGTTTGCATCCTTGAAAGGTTTAAGAGCATTGTAAAGAGCTCCTGGCTTGTCTTGCAATGAAAACATTATTGAGGTCTTATCTGAGCCAGTCTTATGAGGAAAGTTTTTACTAAGTATAAAAAATCTAGTAAAGTTATTTTTATAGTCTTCAATATGCTTAGTAACGAATTTAAGACCATAAAGTGTTGCAGCAAAATCACTTGCAATAGCAGCAACTTCCTCATCAAGGGAGGCTTGCTTTGCCGCCTCTGCTGTAGATGCTACATCATAAAAAGGAACATGGGGAAGATTTTTACTTAACCACTCTCTACACTGAGCCCTTGCGTGGGGATGGGAGTAAATCTTTTTTATTTTTTCTTTTTCTCCAGTGATGGAAAGCAGATGATGGGATATTGGAATAATTATTTCTCCAGAAATTTTCACCTCATATTGCATAAACATATCAAGGGTGAGAGTCACAGTGCCTTCATTTGAGTTTTCTATGGGAACAATTCCAAATTTGCTCATTCCTTTTTCAACACTCTCAAAAATGCTTTTTATTGTATCAAGTGGTTCAAACTGAGCAAAGCTTCCGAAATATTTGATCGCTGCAAGATGGGTAAAAGTGCCTTCAGGTCCTAAATATGAAATTTTTTGGGATTCTTGTAATGACAAAGTAGCAGATAAAATCTCTCTGAATAGATGTTTTATTGTCTCATTGGAAAATGGTCCTTTATTTTGACTAATAATGTTGTTTATGAGTTTCTTTTCTCGAACAGGATCAAAAAATTTAAGACCCTTCTGTCTTTTTATTTCGCCTATTTTAAGAGCAACCTCTGCCCTTTTGTTGAGAAGATCAAGGATTTGTTTGTCTAATTTGTCTATCTGTTCTCTTAACTCTTCTAATACCCCATCTTCCATTTTTTATTTTAGCATATTTATGCTAAAATTTAAGTTATGGAAACTTTAAGAAAAGAAATGATGGACAGGGTTCTTAACTGGATAGCATCCCATGATGATGAGCCTCCCTATCTTTTGATTGATAAAGAGATTTTAATAAAAAAAATATCAGTAATTGGAAAGGGAATAACCAACTCAAAAGTTTTTTACGCTGTTAAGGCAAATCCTGCTATTGAGGTTTTAAGGTTTTTAAATGATTTCAACATAGGTTTTGAGATCGCCTCAGAAGGAGAGCTTGCAATTCTAAAGGAACTTAATGTTTCTCCAGACAGAATAATAACGAGCAATCCTATAAAAACTTTCAAATTTCTAAAGGAAGCAGTTGAATACGGCATTGACTATTATGCCTTTGACTCATACGAAGAGGTGAATAAACTCGCCAAATATGCGCCAGGGAAAAAAGTTTACATAAGGCTCACTGTTCCCAATGAAGGCAGTGAATGGCCACTTAGTAAAAAATTTGGAGTAGAGCTTGAGGAGGCTGTATCACTTCTTTTGTATGCGAAAAAAAATGGTCTTCAACCAATTGGAATAACATTTCATGTTGGATCCCAGTGCAGTAATATTTATAACTGGCATACAGCAATAATTAAAGCAAGCCAAGTTAGAGATTTAGTTAAGAAAGAGGGAATAGAAATTAAAATGCTAAATATTGGAGGAGGATATCCAATAGAGTATTTGAAAAAAGTTCCTGATATAGAAACGATTGAAATGAAAATCAACACATTTCTTCAAGAATACTTTCCTGAAACAGAGATTTTTATTGAGCCAGGAAGAGCCGTAGTTGGTGATGCAGGAGTTTTTGTCTCTAAAATTATTGGAAAAGCAAAAAGAGGCGATGAAAATTGGCTTTATATTGATGTTGGAGTTTTCAATGGACTAATGGAAAGTATAGGAGGAATTAAGTATCAGTATATTGTGGGAAGCAGAGGAGAGGAAAAGGAATGGACAATTGCAGGTCCAAGCTGTGACAGCTTTGATGTAATTGACAAAGGAGTTATGCTACCTGAGCCGGATGTAGGAAGTCTTATATTGATTTTATCTGCAGGAGCGTACACTATTTCCTATGCATCTGAATTTAATGGCTTTTCTATACCAAAAACATTTTTAATTTAAGGAGGAAAAAAAATGATAAGATTTTTTGAGAAAGACCCCTATGCTCCAATCCAATATGTTTATGAGGTTGAAAAAATTCTTTACAAAGGGAAAAGCCCTTATCAGGAAATAATGGTTCTGGAGAACCCCTACTTTGGAAGAATTCTCGTCTTAGACAATGTGGTACAACTTACAGAAAGAGATGAATTTATTTATCACGAGATGCTTACTCATGTAGTCATGCATTCTCATCCTGAACCAAAAACTGTAGTGGTAATTGGTGGAGGAGATGGAGGAGCGGTAAGGGAAGTGCTTAAACATGAAAGTGTACAAAAAGTTTACTTCGTTGAAATTGATGAGGAAGTTATTAATGTTTCCAAAAAGTTTTTCCCCACAGTATCACATGCTATTGATGATCCAAGAGTTGAGATAAAATGCATGGATGGAGCTGAATTTATAAAGAATATAGAAAATGCTATTGATGTTATTATTGTTGACTCCACTGATATCATTGGCTTTGCAAAAAGTCTTTTTACTGTTGAATTTTTTAAATCAGTAAGAAATGCTCTTACAGAGAATGGAATGTTTGTAAGTCTATCAGAATCACTTATTTTCCATAAAGATCTTGTATATGAAGTTCAAAATTCAATGAAACTAATCTTTCCGATAGTTGACATTTACACAGCAAGCATAGCAACATATGCTGGAAACTGGTGGACATTCTCAGTTGGTTCAAAATCCCTTGATCCCAGAGAAATAAGAAAGCCTGTAAAAATTAAAACAAAGCTTTACACAGAAGGTATTCACAAATCTTGCTTTTTACCAAGAGACATTTATGATAAGCTTCTGAAAAAAGAACTTGAGTGGTAAGCTAAAAATATTAAACTCAAAAATCTTAAATAATCGTAAAAATTGGTAAAATACACTATGTCTCTTAAAGTAACCTTACCCTTGTTTGAGGGTCCACTAGATCTACTTTTACATTTAATTAAACATAACAAAATTGATATCTATAATATTCCAATTGCTTTAATAACAAAACAGTATCTTGAGTATCTTGAGCTTATGAAGGAGTTTGACCTTGAGATTGCCTCAGAGTTTCTTGTCATGGCTTCCACATTGATTTACATCAAATCAAAGATGTTACTGCCAAAGCAAGAAAATGAACAAGAAGAGGAGGACCCTCGGCAGGAACTTGTTGAACAGTTAGT
>FWWL01008952.1_pt1 | contig 12492 bp, 10 predicted proteins | sample 2228331 | NCBI WGS metagenome assembly FWWL01 (sample SAMEA103939775, study PRJEB20133) | metagenome | reverse complement strand
GAAAAAAATAAAGAAAATTTAAATATAAAAACTGAAAATTACGAAGCAACAATTTATGGTCAGAATCCAGAAGATTTTCCAATTATTCCAAAAATTAATGCTCAAGAGCCAATAGTTATTTTTAAAGGTTTAGCTTTTAAGGAAGCAGTTTCAAGAGTTATTGTCTCGGCTCAGTATTCAGAAATTCGGCCAGAAATTAGCGGTCTTTTTATTCGTTATCATCATCAATTATTAAAATTAGTCGCTACCGATAGTTTTAGATTGACGGAAGAAACTCTAAATCAAGAAGATTTTCAAGCAAAAAATGGCGAATTTGAAGTCATTATTCCTTTAAGAACTGTTCAGGAATTATTAAGAATTATTAAAAACGAAAACTATAATCTTGAGCTTTATCTTGATCCTCATCAAATTTTATTTAAAACCCCAGAACAAGAAATTATTTCTCGAAAAATTGATGGTCAATTTCCAGATTATGAAGCGGTCATTCCAAAAGAAATTAAAGATGAAATTATCATTGATCGTCAAGAATTTATAAATGCGATAAAATTAGCTAGCCTTTTTACTAGTCGAGCTAATGATATTGTCTTAAGAGTCGGAGAAAATAAAAAATTTTTAGAAATTTTTTCTAGTGAAGGTAGTCTTGGGGAAAATCAATATTTAGTGCCTATTAAATTAAATGGTGATCGTTTTTATATTGCTTTTAATTGGCGTTATCTTCTTGATGGTTTAAAAATTTATAAAACTAATGAAATTGAATTAGGAGTTAATGGTTCAGAAAAACCAGCAGTGATAAGATCAAAAGAAGAAAGAAATTTGTTATACATTTTAATGCCTATTAAAACATAATATAATGGCTAAATTTTTAATTATTGATGCTAATTCTTTAATTCATCGAACTTACCATGCTTTACCACCTTTAACTTCTCTTCAAGGAAAACCAGTTGGAGCTCTTTATGGTTTGGTTAATATTTTTTTAAAAATTTTAAAAGAAGAAAAACCAGATTATCTTGCTGTTTGTTTTGATCGTCCAGAACCAACTTTTCGAAAAGAAGTTTTTATAAATTATAAAGCTCAAAGACCACCAACCCCTTCAGATCTTGTAGAACAAATTATCGAAGCTCATCGCTTTTTTCAAATTTTTCAAATTCCAATTCTTGAGAAACCTGGTTATGAAGCTGATGATCTTATTGCTACTTTAGTTGAAAAATTTAAAAATATTCAGGATTTAAAATTTATTATTTTTACCGGTGATTTAGATACTCTTCAATTAGTTGATGATGATCAAGTGGTGGTAAAAACCTTTAAAAAAGGGATTAGCGAAATGATTGTTTATAATGAAAAAGCAGTTATTGATCGTTTCGGTTTAAAACCAGAAAAAATTCCTGAATATAAAAGTTTAGTTGGTGATCCTTCTGATAATATTCCGGGCATAAAAGGTTTTGGTCCGAAAACAACTGCTCAGATTTTGAATCAATATGGAAGCCTTGATCAGCTTTTTCAATTTTTAGAAAAAAATCCAAAAAATCAACTTGCCCAAAAAATTCTTCCTTTAAAAGAAGAAATTATTTTTTATAAAAATTTAACTACTTTAGAAAAAAAGGTACCTTTAGAAACATTTACTTTAGAAAATTTTCTTTATCGAGAACCACCAAAAAATTCTTTAATAAATTATTTTAAAGAACTTGGTTTTCAAAGTATTATTAATCGTTTTTTAAAAAACCAAACAACCCTCCCTTTAGAGGAGAAATATTTTGAAGAAAAAAAATCTTTTTCGGAAGAGGAGATTGAAAAATTAAAAATTGCTGGTTGGCTTTTAGACCCTGACCAAAAAGATTTATCTTTACCAGCTTTAGCTAAAAGATTTCTTCGGAAAAGCGATTTTCATTTTCAAGAATTATCTTCTTTTATTTATAAAAAAATTGATGAATATGGTTTAAGAGATATTTTTGAAAAAATTGAACTACCCTTAATCCCGATTTTAAAAAAAATGGAAAAAAACGGGATTAAAGTTAATCCTGAGAAATTAAAAGAATTAGAGAAGGAAGTTGATAAAGAACTTGAAGATTTATCTCAAAAAATTTATAAACTTGTGGGCCAAGTTTTTAATCTTAATTCCCCAAAACAACTTTCAGAGATTTTGTTTGAAAAATTAAAAATCAAACCACCAAAAATTAAAACTTTAGAAAAAAGAATGTTTTCAACTTCAGAGACCGCCCTTTTTGAGATTAAAGAAGAACATCCGGTCATTGATTTGATTTTAAATTATCGGGAAAGTTTTAAAATTAAATCAACTTATCTTGACCCTCTTCAAAGATTAATTCAAGCTGATGGGCGTATTCATGCTCGTTTTTTTCAAACAGGAACAGCTACGGGCCGATTAACTTCCGAAAAACCAAATCTTCAAAATATTCCCCAAATTTCTCGTTGGGCTAAAGTTTTAAGAGAAGCCTTTGAGGCTGAAAAGAGTTGGGTTTTATTAAGTTTAGATTATTCCCAAATAGAATTAAGAATTCTTGCCGATATTACAGGGGAAGAAAAACTTAAAGAAGCTTTTGAAAAGGATTTGGATATTCATCAACTAACCGCTTCCCAAGTTTTTAATCTTCCTTTAGAAGAAGTGACTCCTGATTTAAGAAGGATTGGGAAAACTTTAAATTTTAGTATTATTTATGGTATTGGTCCAGAAGCCTTAGCCCGTCAAATTAAAACCTCGAAATTAGAGGCAAAAGAATTTATTGAAAAATATTTTGAGAATTTTCCAAAAATTAAAATTTGGCAAGAAAAGATAAAAACCGAAGCGAGAACCCTTGGTTTTGTTAAAAATAAAAATGGTCGCCTTCGCTGGTTTTTTCAATTTCTTTCTTCAGATCCAAGATTTCAAAAAGAAGCAGAAAGAGCCGCCATTAATATGCCTATTCAAAGCTTAGGGGCTGATATTTTAAAATTAGCCATGATTGAAACCGATAAGTTGATTCAGGATCAAAAATGGCAAGATCAAGTAAAACTTGTTTTATCAATTCACGATGAATTGATCTTTGAAGTTAAAAATGATATTCTGGAAAATGTTATTAATCCTTTAAAAACAACTATGGAAAAAGTTTATCAGCTTTCTGTGCCTTTAAAGGTTGAAGTAAAATTTGGAGAAACATGGGGAAACTTAAAATCCTTTTCAAAGAATTAAAAATTTACCGAAAATCTCCAGAAATTAAATTTTTTTTCTTAGTTTTTGGTTTTTTCTTTTTTCTTTTCTTTCTTAATTTTTTCTTTTTGCCTAAATTTTTAAAACTGGTCACTTTAGTTTTATTTCTTGGGATTTTAATTTTTTCTTTGATAAAATCTCTTGAATTAGCCAAGAAGAATCAAGAAATAAAAATTCAAAGCCAAAAACTTGAATTAATTATTGAAAACTTCGATGCCGGGATTATTATTTATGATCAAAATTTTCGGGTAATTAATTTTAATAAAGAAGCTGAGAAAATTTTTAATCTCAAAGCCCAAGAAATTATTGGTCAATATTTAAATCCTGATCAAGGAAAAAATCCTTATTTTCGAAGATTAATTCAAGTGATTTTTCCTTCTTTAGCTCCAATTGTTAATCTTCTTTCTGAACCTGATCATTGGCCTCAAATTGTTGATATTACCCTAGAAGAACCAGAACAACATTTAAGAACTTTTCTTAGTCGAATTGTTGATTCTCAAGGAAATTTAATTGGTTTTTTGAAAATTATTCGGGATCGCACTCGAGAAAAATTTATTTTAAAATCAAAAAGCGAATTTATTAGTATTGCCGCCCATCAATTAAGAACCCCCCTGACGGCTATTAGTTGGGCTTTTGAAACTTTAATGAATAACTTTGAAAAGAAAGAGAATTTAGAAATTATTAAGAGTGGTTATCAATCAACTCAACAAGCTCTTAAAACAATTAATGATCTTCTTGAGATTTCAAAAATTGAAGAAGGGAAATTTGGTTATAATTTTGAAGAAACAGAAATTAATGATTTTGTTCAAAAAATTATTGATTATTTTGAACCAATAGCTCAACAAAAAAAGATTAATTTAATTTTTCAACCATTACCTCAAAAAACTACTGTTAAAATTGACCTTCAAAAATTAGGGATCGCTTTAGGGAATTTAATTGACAATGCTATTCGTTATAATCTTCCTAATGGAAAAGTTGAGGTTAAAATAGAAAAACTATCAAATCAACCTTTTATTCAAATCCAAATTAAAGATACTGGTCTTGGAATTCCTCAAGAAGAAAAAGAAAAGATTTTTACCAAGTTTTTCCGAGGAAGTAATATTCTTTCAGTAGAACCAAACGGGAGCGGTTTAGGTCTTTATATCACTAAAAACATTATCCATCAACATGGCGGCAAAATTTATTTTGAATCAATTCAAGATCGGGGAACGACTTTTTATTTTACTTTACCCTTAGATTTTTCTTTAATTCCGGCTAAAGAAATTCCTCATGAAGATTTTTGATATTTACTTTTTTAAGTGAAAAATTAAAATATAAAAGGAAAAATGGCCGGTCATTCTCATTGGAAACAAATTAAGGCTAAAAAAGAAAGCCTTGATCTTAAAAAGGGCCAACTTTTTTCTAAACTTTTAAACGCCATTACTGTTGCCGCCCGCCAAGATCCTGATCCTCAATTTAATTCAAGATTAAAAGCCGCTATTGAAAAAGCAAAAGCCCAAGGCGTCCCTTCAGAAAATATTGAAAGAGCGATTGAAAGAGCTCATTCTCTTTCTAAAGATCAATTAGAGGAAGTTATTCTTGAAGCTTATGGGCCAGGCGGCAGTGCTTTGTTAATTGAAATAATTACTGATAATAAAAATCGTTCTGTGGCTGAAATAAAAAATATTTTAAAAAATTATCAAGGAAAACTTGGTGAACCAGGAAGCGTTCGTTGGATTTTTGAATACAAAGAAAATGAATGGCAACCAAAATTCAAACAAGAATTAATGGAAGAAGAGAGATCAAAATTAAATTCTTTAATAAAAGAACTTGAGGAACATAATGATGTTCAGAAAATCTATGTTAATGTCTAGAAGAAAAATTATTTTAGGTATTGATCCGGGAAGCGTGAGAATTGGTTATGGTTTAATAAAAAAAGATAAAAGAGGTTTAAGTTATCAAAAAAGTGGTCTTTTAGAAATTCCAAAAAAACAGCCTTATTTAGTTCTTTTAGAAAAAAAAATCAATCAAATTTTGGCTAAAGAAAAACCAGATTTAGTTGCCTTGGAAAAACTTTATTTCGTTAAAAATCAAAAAACAGCCTTAGAAGTTGCCCAGTCAAGAGGAGTCATTGTTTGTTCGATTTTAAAAAGAAAAATTCCTTTAATTGAATTAAACCCTTCACAAATAAAATTAGCCATTACCGGAAATGGTCGAGCTGATAAAAAAGAAGTCGCGAAAATGGTAAAATTAATTTTGAAATTAAAAAATTTTCAAAAAATTGATGATGTCACCGATGCTTTAGCGATTGCGATTGCGGCATCTTGACGTTTAATTTAGATATTCTATACTACTTCAATAAAAACTTTAAAGGTCGAAAATAAAAATAAAATATGGAAGTAAAAAAAGTAACCTTGCCGTCGATTAATTTAGCAGTTGAGGAAGAGGAAGAAGAGGAAACTGAAGAATATTTAGACGAAGAAGAATCCCCTTCTTATCCTGAAGAAGAATCTTCGGAAGAAGAATTTTCTGAGGAAGAAGAATTTTCTGAGGAAGAAGAATTTGAATATCCTGAAGAAGAAGAGGAGTGGTAAAATAAAAATCTACCAGCCGAAAGGCTGGTAGATTTTTATTATTAAAGAGATTAAAATAAAATTTGAAATGCGAATCCGGCGTTATTTTTTAATTTTATTTTTAATTGCTTTAAGTAGCAGTATTATTTATCTTTTTCTTTTAATAAAAGATCTTCCTCGGCCTGATCAAATTGGTGAATATCGCCCAAGTCAATCGACAAAAATTTATGATCGCACTGGCAAAATTCTTCTTTATGAAATTCATGGAGAAGAAAAAAGAAGTTTTGTTTCTTTAAAAGAAATCCCGGAATTTTTGAAATGGGCAACGATTGTTGCCGAAGACATTGATTTTTATAATCATCCTGCTTTCGATTTAAAAGCTATTCTCCGGGCTTTAATTCATAACTTGAAATCAGGTCAATTTAGTCAAGGTGGTTCCACGATTACTCAACAATTAGCTAAAAATCTTTTTCTAACCCCAGAAAAAACTTTAAAAAGAAAGATTAAAGAAGTTATTTTAGCTTTAGAATTAGAATCAATTTATTCTAAAGATCAAATTCTTGAGCTTTATCTTAATCAAATTCCTTATGGTTCAAATGCTTATGGGGTTGAGGCTGCGAGTCAGACTTTTTTTAATAAATCGGTTAAAGATTTAACTTTAGCCGAAGCCGCAATTTTAGCTAGTTTGCCTCAAGCGCCAACTTATTATTCACCCTGGGGCCCTCATCAAAAAGAACTTTTTAAAAGACAAAGATATATTTTAGAAAGAATGAAAAATTATGGTTATATTTCCAAAGAAGATTTTGAAAAGGCTTTAGCGGAAACTAAGACAATTAAATTTGCTCAACCAACAGCTGGGATGATCAAGGCTCCTCATTTCGTTTTAACGGTTAAAGATCTTTTAATTAAAAAATATGGTGAAGAAATGGTTGAAAAAGGTGGTCTTAAAGTGATAACGACTTTAGATTGGGAATTTCAACAAATTGCCGAAAAAGTTGTTAAAGAAGGAGCTCAAAGAAACGAAGAACTTTATCAAGGAAGAAATGCGGCTTTAGTCGCCCAGGATCCAAAAACTGGTCAGATTTTAGCTCTTGTTGGTTCAAGGGATTGGTATCAAAAAGAACCATCACCTTCTGGCTGCTCTCCTGGTTTTGATTGTGGTTTTGAACCAAAGTTTAATGTCCCTCTTCAAGGTTTAAGACAACCTGGTTCAGCTCTTAAACCTTTTGTTTATTTAACGGCTTTTAAAAAAGGTTTTTTGCCGAAAAGTTTAGTTTTTGATGTGCCAACCGAATTTACAGTTGGTGATCCTCAATGTCCTTTAATTATCACCCCTTCTTCTGAAAATAATCAAAATTGTTTTAATCCTGAAAATTTTGACAATAAATTCCGAGGACCAGTTTCCTTTGCTCAAGCTTTAGCCCAATCAATTAATGTGCCTTCAGTGAAAGTTCTTTATCTTGCTGGAATGGATGAAGTTTTAAAAACTTTAGCTGATTTTGGTCTTTCAACTCTTAAAGAAAAAGCTCGTTATGGTCTTTCTTTAGTTTTGGGTGGTGGTGAGGTTAAGCTTATTGAGTTAGTCAATGCTTATGCGACTTTAGCTCAAGAAGGCCTAAGACATGAACAAAGTTTTATTTTAGAGGTAAGAGATAGTAAAGGTAATATTTTAGAAAAATATCAAGACAAAACCGAAAGAGTTATCGATCCTCAATATCCTCGATTAATTAATCAAATTCTTTCAGATCCGGAATTAAGAAAAGATCTTTTTCAAAATAGTTTATCTTTGACAGTTTTTCCTGGTTATGAAGTGGCTTTAAAAACAGGCACGACTAATGATTTTCGAGATGCTTGGGCTCTTGGTTATACTCCTTCTTTAGTGGTTGGGGTTTGGGCGGGAAATAATGATCAAACACCGATGGAACGTTATGCTGGAAGTATTTTAGCCGCCGTGCCTATTTGGAGCGCTTTTCTTAAAGAAGTTTTACCTAAATTTCCTCAAGAAAATTTTAATAAACCCGAACCAATTCCTGAAAATTATTCAAAAAAACCAATGTTAAATGGTCAGTTGTTTTTCTTAACTAATGTTAATGGTCAACAAGTAGCCCAAGTTCATGAAATTCTTTTTTATGTTGATAAAAAAAATCCTTTAGGTCCGATACCGGATAACCCGGCAAAAGATCCTCAATTTTACAATTGGGAAATTGGCGTCATCCAGTGGGCAAAGGCCAATATTCCTGGTTTTAATGAATTGACCCAAACTTTTTCTTATCTAGGTTTAAATTTTCCCCAGGAATCAAAACCACCTTTAAAAGCAGGTGAATTAATGATAAAGTTTCTTAATGTTAATGATGGTGATTTTATTAAAACACCCTTTGAACTTCAGGCTGATCTAAGAGCTTCTTTTGGTTTAGAGACAGTTGAGCTTTATTGGAATCATCAAATAATTGAAAGAAGAAATCTTAGTGGTGTTAGTTTTTATCGTTACACCTATAAATTTTATCGATTAAAACCTCAAAATCTTCTTGAAATTAAAATCATTGATCAAGAAAAAAACGCTAAAACCGCTTCGGTTTTAGTTTTTAGCGAGGAAAAATAAAATCAATGATTCTTTCATTTTCTTTTTGGCCAATTTTAAATTTCAACCAGATAGTTTTTTGAGGAAGGTATTTTTGAATTTTATCTGCCCATTCAATTAAAACGAGATTTTTTTGATTATTTATTATTTCTTGAAAACCTAATTGATTTAATTCTTTAATCTCTTTAATTCGATAACAATCAATATGATAAAAATTTTCAAATTTTTTTGTTTTTATTTTTGATTTTCGGATAATTAAAAAAGTAGGACTAAAAATTCGCTTTTTCATTTTTAAACCCCGAGCAAAACCTTGAATAAAAGTTGTTTTTCCAGAACCTAATTGGCCAATAAGAGCGAAAATGAGAGCTTGATTTATTTTGACGGGAGTTTTTTTAATTTCTTCACCAAGAATCGAGGCAATTTTTTGAGTGATTTTTGGCGATCTTGATTTTAAAGAAATTTTTTTAAAATTTTTTAAATTTTTAATTTTCATTTTTTATTCAAAAAGATTTGGTTTTCTTTTTTCGGTATTTTCTAAAGGAAGTTCATTGATAAATTTTTTTAAATATTTATAAGAAGCGGGTGTAGCGATTCGACCAGCGGGTGTTCGATGAATAAAGCCAATATTCATTAAAAAAGGTTCATGGACATCTTCAATTGTTGCCGGATCTTCATTTAAAGCCGCGGCTAAAGCTTTAATGCCAACTGGTCCACCATTAAATTTATTAATAATTGTTTCTAAAATTTTTCGATCAAAACTTTCTAAACCAAATTCATCAATTTCAAGCATTTCTAAAGTTTTTCTAACAACCTCTTTATCAATTTTATTTTTATTATGAATTTGACTATAATCACGACATCTTTTTAAAAGACGGTTAGCTACTCGCGGGGTAAAACGAGAACTTTTTGCTAAAAGAGAAATCGCTTCCGCTTCAATTTCAATACCTAATATTTTACTTGATCTTTCAAGAATTTTTTCGATATCTTCTAAAGAGTAATAATTTAAATGAAAAATAGCGCCGAAACGAGATCTTAAGGCTTCGGAAAGAAGATTGATTTTTGTTGTCGCCCCAATTAAAGTAAAAGGTGGAAGATCTAGAGAAATAATTCTTGCCGAAGCTCCTTTGCCAATAATTAAATGAAGTTTTCTCGTTTCAAGAGCTGGATAAAGAATTTCTTCAACGGTTTTATTAATTCGATGAATTTCATCAATAAAAAGAATTTCTCCTGGTTCTAAATTAGTTAAAATAGCGGCAATATCACCGGCTTTTTCTAAAGTTGGTCCGGAAGCGGTTTTTATAGTCACCCCCATTTCTTTGGCGATAATATAAGCTAAAGTTGTTTTTCCTAATCCTGGTTGGCCATAAAACAAAAGATGTTCACAAGGTTCTTGTCTTTTTTTAGCGGCTTTAATCATCAGCTGAAGATTCTTTTTGATTTTTTCTTGGCCGATATATTCATCCCAGTTTTTGGGTCGAAGGGCAATTTCTAAAATTGATTCTTCAGGACTGATTAATAAATTTTTTGAATTTTTAGGCTTCATTTTAGATTATTGACAAATTTTTATAAATATGCTAATCTTTTAATAAAAGCTGGTCAAAGGTCTGTGGGCAAGAGGGTGGTTTCTTTAGTTCAAGATTACCTGGTTTCGACTGGGTAACTCTTCGAGAAGCCACCAATTAAATAAATTTTGGTTCTAATCCCTTATAATCTTGCTCACAGATCTTTGGCCAGCTTTTTCTTTTTAAAAGAATATCTTTCATATCTCAAAAGGTAAAGGACCAGTTATTCTTTCGACTTCTTCAAAAGTTGTCATTCCTTTTAAGATTTTAATTATCCCATCTTCTTGAAGAGTAACCATGCCTTCTTGACGGGCTAATTTTTTTAATTGGATTTCGTTTGGATTCTGATAAATTAACTCCTCAATTTTTTCAGAGATTGGTAAAAGTTCAAAAATTGAAGTTCTTCCTTGATAGCCAATACCAGAACACTGAGGACATCCTTGGGCTTCATAAATTTGATATTTTAAAAGTTCTTTTTTATTAACCCGATTAGGAAGATTATTGATAAATTTTTCAATTTCTTCTTTTGTTTCTTGAGAGATTTCTTTTGGTTTTTTGCAATGAGGACATAAGATTCTGATTAATCTTTGGGCAATGACTAAAGTTAAAGCTGGACCAATAATTTGAGGACTGATACCAAGATCAATTAATCTTGGAATAGCCCCAACAGCATCATTAGTATGAAGAGTTGAGAAAACTAAATGGCCAGTTAAAGAAGCATTTAAAGCAATTTCGGCCGTTTCTTTATCTCGAATTTCCCCAACCAAAATCACATCAGGATCTTGTCTTAGAATTGATCTTAAACCACTAGCAAAAGTATAACCAACATCGGGATTAACTTGGGTTTGGGAAACATTAGGTAAATGATATTCAATCGGATCTTCGATGGTGATAATTTTTATTTCTGGACTAATTATTTTTTTTAAAAAAGCATAAAGGGTGGTTGTTTTCCCAGAGCCAGTTGGTCCGGTATTTAAAATAAAACCATGAGGTTTTTTTATTTCCCGATAAACAATTTTAAGATCATCTTCCCGCCAGCCAAGTTCTTCAAGATTAACTTTTAAAGAAAGAGGATCAAGAATTCTTAAAACGGTAGTTTCTCCGTATTCTGAAGGAATAATTGAGGTTCTAACTTCAATATCGCGATCAGTTAATTCAATGGTAAATCGACCATCCTGAGGTTGATCATGAACATTAATTTTTAAACCAGAGAGAAGTTTAATCCGGGTAACTACCCCTTGATAATTTTTTTTATCTAATTTTTCGCTAATAATATGCAAAATACCATCGATACGGAGTCTGAGGGTGACATTATTTTCGGTTGGTTCAAGATGGATATCGGAAGTTTTGGTAGCAATGGCCCCACCAAGGATAATTTCCAAGACTTGAGTGACTAAATTACTTTGAGCATTTTCAATCATTTCGGTAAAATCTTTGAGAGTTTTAATTTCATTTTTAATTTTTTGAAGATGTTCTTCGTTAATTTCTACTCGCCCTGTAATTTCGCCTCTTTTTCCGATATATTTGTAATAATCCCAGATAACCTCAAGACTTGTTTTGGAGACAACATAAATTTTTAATTCATAATTTTTTCTTAATTCTTCTAAAATTTTTTTGGTTTCTTCTAAATCAGGATCAAAAACTGCTAGATAAAGAGTTTTTCTCACTAATTGTAGAGGAACCAAAAGAGCTTTTTTTGCCTCTTCTTCAGGCACTAATCTCATAGCTTCAAGTTCGGTTGGCACTGTTGTGGAAACAAGATTTAAATAAGGTAAGCCAGCTTTTTGAGATCTTCGAAGAGCATCTCTTTCTTCTGCTTTTCTTCTTTCTTCAAGGAGTTTTTTTGTTAAAGTTGAATCTCTTTGAAGCGCCATTTTTTTACTTTAACTCTTTTTCTTTGGCTCATCAAGAATATATTGACAAAAAAATATTTTTTTAGTATAATAAAATTAGTAATTTTAAAAAAACAAAAAAGGAGATTCATCATGAAGAAAATTCTGTTTTCATTTTTATTTTTAATTTTTTCATCCTGTGGCACTTATTACATCACACAGGATGATGTTGTTTTTCACTTTCTCTATCCACTTAAAACAAAGAAATTCGGTATCCCAATTGCCTCCCTCACAATATATAATAACACTACTTATTTCTTACTTGTAGAAATAAGTAGTGATATAAAAGGGGGCATTTTACACCCCCTTTCTTATAAAGAAGGGAAAGTAATAATTCCCAATAATAATTCTCTCACCCTCTCTTACAATGTTTTCGTGAGAGAGGGGAAATTGAGAAGGTTAGATATCTTGATCAGACCTGTTAATTATAAAGGAGACGTAATCCAATCGCTAAAGTATAGCTGGTGGGTCCACGATGGGTGGTGGGTAGCTTATACCCACCAGATTATTGTTGTGGAGGTAAAAGGAAGTAGGATAGAGTTCTTTTTGAAATGATTTTATTTTCCTAGCCCCTTTTTTCGAGGGGCTTTTTTTTATAAAATTAAAATATGCCTGAGCTTCCGGAGGTTGAAACGATTGTTCAGGGATTAAGAAAAAAGATTAAAAAAAGAAAAATTATTTCTCTTTGGACTGATTGGCCAAGTTATTT
>FWWL01008951.1_pt1 | contig 12493 bp, 11 predicted proteins | sample 2228331 | NCBI WGS metagenome assembly FWWL01 (sample SAMEA103939775, study PRJEB20133) | metagenome | reverse complement strand
CTTAGAATCTAAAAGATAGGGGTATTATTAGGGGGAGAAAGCCCTCTAGAGATAAGAGAAGAGGATTAGACACGGGGGTATGCTTAGGGGGCAAAAGCCCCCTGTATATAACTGAAGGGCGGGTGGGCGGGAAGTACCCTAGATGGATGCTAATAAAAATTCTTAAATAGAAATTCCTGGAAGGTAGACCTATTAGTTTTGCAAATAATTATATAGTAATTTTATATTTACAAATCACAAACTCATAAGGGGAAGTTATGGACTGGAAAGAATCATTAATCTCTGAGGTAAACAAAATTTTTGTCACGAACCCATATCCAACCATAAACGAATACATAAAGGTAGGTTTTAGAGTAATAAAGAACAACCCTATAAAGAAAGCATGGATAAGAGCAGTAATAGATGGGGGTGGCAAGTATATAAGAATGAATATCGAAAAAGAAACCAAAAACTTTGTCTATTACTTTGGATGGTTAAAAGTATCGCAAAAATGGATAAATTACCATTTCATTTTAGATTTAGGTTCAGAAGTGTTATTCTTTTCTAAGAAAGGTGTATTCACACATATACCTACAGAGGATTATGATTTTGTAATAATAGCAGACTTTGAGAATCCAGAATGGGTTCCAAAATCCGTCTTTTATCAAGTATTCCCTGATAGATTTAATAACGGAGATACAGAAAGTGATGTAAAAACTGGAGAGTATTCTTTTGATGGATTTACAGCACAAAAAAGAGAATGGGGAGCACCACCTCTAGAGTATCACGAAGGTGGATGTTTGGATTTCTACGGTGGCGACTTAAAGGGAATAGAAGATAAAATAGATTATTTCAAAAAACTAGGTGTAAACGCCATATATATAAATCCTATATTTGAAGCTAAAACACATCATAGATATGACTGTATAGACTACTTCAAAGTTGACCCTCATCTTGGTGGTGATAAAGCTTTGAAAAGCTTAGTCGACAAACTACATGAGAACAATATGAAGATAATTGTTGATGTTTCGATAAATCATACAAGCGTAGAGCATAAGTGGTTTAAAACTGGTATTTCTGATCCTAATTCTGAAGAAAGGGGATTCTACTACTTTGATAAAAACAATAACTACAGGTCATGGGCAGGTGTGAAAACACTTCCGCAATTAAATTACAATTCAAAAAAGTTAAGAGAAATAATCTTTGAAGGAGAAGATTCACTAGTAAGATACTACATAAAACATTTTGATATAGACGGTTGGAGATTTGATGTAGCAAATGACACAGGAAGAAATGGATTAGACCAGTTCGGTAACGAAATATTTCAAAAAATAAGAACATCTGTAAAAAGCATAAAGAAAAATGCATACCTTATAGGGGAACACTGGGAAGATAACATATCATACCTTTTAGGTGATCAGTTAGATGGTTGTATGAACTACTTCGTTTCCTCTAGACCTTTAAGAAGCTTTGCCGGTGAAGTAGATTGGTTTCTGAAAAATATAATCGAGCGGGGAAGAAAAATAAGAAGTTATACAGGAAATGAGCTAAAAGATAGTATAGAACAACACTATTCCAGATTACCTAATCAAGTTTCTTTTCTACAATTCAACTTGCTTGATTCTCACGACATGCCAAGGTTTCATAACTCTGAATTTTTTAGATACGAACTCTACAAAGGTATTGTAATAATACTCTTTTTATTACCTGGAACAACATCAATCTACTACGGGGACGAAATAAAAATCAATGGACATTCACGGTCAGTCGAAGGATGTAGATACCCTATGGAATGGAATGAAGATAAGTGGGACAAAGATTTCTTTGGTCTCTATCAAACCTTATCACACCTAAAATTAAGAGAAGAAGCTCTTCAGACTGGATGCTACAAGTCCCTCTATGCTGACAACGAGACATATGTTTTATCAAGGTTTGACGAAAAAAAGGCTTTTATAGGAATAATAACTAAAAATACTGAAACTAAATCAGTAACCATACCAGTCTATCCTGCAGGTGTTTTCGATTCCGAAGGTGAAGAAATATTCTCTAAAGAGAAATTTAAAGCTCAAAACGGACTACTAAAAATAAATCTAAATAAGTATGACCAGAAGCTTATAGTTTTCGAGACTGACAACTAGAAAAACTGGAGTAAATAAACATGCTCAAAGTTATAGGCATAGGACATGCCCTAGGTGGAGATGATTTTGTAGGTATAAAAATTGTAGAAGAACTTTCCAAAGAAGTAGCTTTGGAAGGAGTTGAATTCCTTGTCACAATGGATCCTTCAGACCTTCTACATATGCTGGAAGGTGCTAAGAGTGTAATAATAGTTGATGCCATAGTAGGTTGTAACCCAGGTAATTTTTCAGTCTATACACCAGAAGAATTTAAAAATAGAAAAACAGCCATTTCAACTCATGGTTTCGATGTAATAACTTCATTAGAAGCAGCAAAAAAAATAGGCACCAATATCACAGAAAACATAAGGATAGTAGGTATCTGCGCAAAAGAATTTAGAATCCTTGATGACACAATTTCAGAGGAGCTAAATATAGCAATACCAAAAGTAAAAAGCACAATACTTGAATTAATAAGAGTATTGCCAAAGTAAATTCACCAGAAAATGTTTTAGCAACCTATTTATAGTAATTCCCACCCACCCGCCCTGAGGCTAGGCCTCTCTTCTTAATTATATGTGGCTACGTCCTAATAATACCCACATTTTTTTAAAAAGTGCCCTAGGCGCCCCCTAGTGATACCCCCGTTTTAGTTAGTTAACTCTCGTTTGATTTTTAGCATCTTATTTAGGGCAACTCCCACCCACCTGCCCTTAAGTTGCTTATAGGGGGCTACGCCCCCTAGAATACCCCCATTTTTAGAGGCTAGGTCTCTTTTTTAAGAGAGTGTCTTAGACACCCCAATTATTTAAAGAAAGTGCCTAAGGCACGAGGCTAGCCTCTTTTTCTAATTGTAGGGAGTTTGACATCTATTTTAAGAAAGTGTCCTAGACACAAGTGCCTAAGGCACCCACCGTTTTCGAAAAAGTGTCTAAGACACGGTACTTTCGGATATATTGGTAAATCTTTATTATAAGACCAATTGCTTGTCATAAAATAGAAATTTATTCGCATAAGGGATTCAAATACGTTTTAAAAGATACCAAAGGTTATTAGGAGTTTAGAATAAAAATGACATCAAGTTATAACTAAGTAAAACATTTATATCCTATAATGGGATAGAAAGAATTGCTGCTTGGTGTTAAATTAATAAGCTCCCCTAGTCTTGAATACCGCGGGTATAGTTTTCAGTATAGTGACTATATCAAGCCAAAATGACCAGTTTTCAACATACCATATGTCTGCTCTTACTCTGAAGTTATAATCTTTTTCATTTCTTCCTGATACTTGCCAAATTCCCGTGATTCCGGGTCTTACGAGAAAGTAGTAAAACTTTCCTTCTTCTCGGTAGTATTTTTCTATTTCTTCCTTTGTGACAGCTCTCGGGCCAACTATACTCATCTCTCCTTTTAGTACGTTAAAGAATTGAGGTAGTTCGTCAATGCTAAATTTTCTAATAAATTTACCAACTTTTGTAACTCTTGGGTCGTTTTTTAGTTTTCTGTATGTTTCCCATTCTTTTTTAAGCTCTTCATTTTCTTTGAGAATTTTCGCAAGTACTTCATCTGCGTTAGTATACATACTCCTGAGTTTGTAACAGTAAAACTCTTTTCCACCAATGCCTACTCTTCTAGACTTGTAAATAGGCCATCCCGGAGACTCTATAACTATAACTATAGCAAAAAACAACATCACAGGTAAAAATAAAATTATAACAAAAATACTAAATACTATATCGAAACATCTTTTAATAAACCTATTTACGGGGTTCATGAGGTTGTTTCTTATGGATATAACGGGCACGTTGTTGCTAATTAGCATAAACATCTCACTGTTGAGTAGCGGGAGATTACCAATGTCTGGCACTAGATAGATCTTTCTAGTTATGGTATGTAGCGAAGAAATAAGTTTACTCACAAAAATCTCAGGCGCATTATCGAGAGAAATAACTGAAACATCATATGCAGATTCCTGAACTTGTTTCAGGAGATTTTCAAAGGTTTTGTCAGTGAAATTTTTGACTCTAACAAACTTCTTCGGTTTTATTAGCATATACTTGTTATTCCTGAGTGTCTGAGAGAGTAAATCTTTTTGCTCCTCAGTGTTGAATATAACTACGCACTCTAGGCATAAATTTGTTCGATATAAAATAATCTTCGTAACGACTTTAAGAACTAATGCTGTAGGAATATAAATTGCGGTTGTAACGACAACCAAAAACCTATGGTCTAGATCAGACCATGTGCCCAAATAAGAAAGAGACATCGAAATTATAAAAGATAGAAAAGAAACTATTATTATTTTCTTAAATTCATCCCAAAAACTGTAATTATTAGAGTAAAGCCTGTAGAACAAAGAGATCGATAAAAAAACAACCCATATCCATCCAGGATAAAATGGTCCTTGAATTGGTGGTAGATTGTCAGGCACTACAAAAGTACCCGTATTAACTAAATACAATCTCAAAACAATAGCTACATAATTAGCCACATATATAGCTACAAAATCTACCAAAAACAGAAGAACAGCCCTAAAGAAAGACTTTGCATATTTTACAAGTGGATACTTCTGCATGTTTTAAAGATCAAAATCCCTCTTGGTATCCATATCTTCTATTTTCTCTTCATCTATCGAAGAATAATCAGCATGCAAATCTTCTGATATCTCATCTTCGAAGTAATCACCTTCTACTATATCGCCTTCAGATATATCAGGTTTATATTCTGCTTTCTCAAGAATGTCCGAATACGATACAGTCGGCTTTATATCCTCACTTTGAAATTTCTGTGTTGTATTACCACTTGCTACATCTTGATTAGCCTGATAAGGTTCTCTGGTTCTGGAATCAAGCAAGAGAACGTTTTCTGCAACGATTTCGACTACAGATCTATTTTGGAGTGTTCCGTCAGTAAGTGTTGTCTGCCAAATTCTTTCTACAAGTCTACCTTCGACTAATATTCTCGTTCCCTTCTGAGTATATTTTTGGATTATCTCAGCTAGCTTATCCCAGAAGACAACAGTGAAAAAATAGGATTTTTTACTTTCTTTAAGCGAATCATCAACTGCGATCCTAGCTCTGAGAATTTTTTTACCTGAAACTGTAGACCTAACATCTGATGTATCCGTTGCTATATTCCCAACTAAAACTACTTTATTAAATGACCTGGCCATTATTTTCCATCCTTCTGTCTTTGGGCATCTTTCACCCTTATTATTATATGTCTGAGAACATTTTCATCTATCCTCACGAGTTTATCAAGGTTATCAAAAGTTGATTTTGTACCTTCGAAAGTAACAAACTTATATATCCCTTCAAGGTATTTTTTTCTATTTTTTCTTATGGGGTAAGCTAGTGTTCTTCTTCCAAGTTCAGATTGAGATATAACTGCTCCACCGTTAGATGTTATTATATCTTTTATTTTCTCGACTACTGAAGAGGCAATTTGCTCATCCGGTATTACCACTACACCTATCTCATAGGTTCTTCTCTGGCTAGCCTTTACTTCAGATAAAGCTTGGCGAATCTGTTGTATATTCATTGAAACTCCTCAGGAGTATAAAACATATACCCTGAACCGAGAATTTCTTTGCCCCCTCGGTCATGGGACATACTTTGGCGGCGCTGGGATTCGAACCCAGGACACGAGGCTTATGAAACCCCTGCTCTACCCCTGAGCTACACCGCCAGAACTTCCAATACCCTACTTCCTAAACCAAACTAACTGAACCACTCAAAAGCCCAACAAAACCACAAAAAATTGCTAACTAAATTTTATTATACATCATGTATTTGGCAATTTGTCAAATATAACTTTACTCTGAAAGTAATTTTGACAAGATCTCGTTAACTACTTTAGGATTTGCTTGTCCTTTTGACTTTTTCATTACTTGCCCAACTAGATAACCGATAACATTGGTTTTACCAGATTTGTATTTGTTTACCTCTTCAGGGCATTCGTTTATCACCTCTCTACACAAACTTTCAACCAATCCAGTATCAGTAACTTGAACTAAGTTTTTTTCTTCGACTATCTTGGAAGGTGATTTAGAGGTTTCTATCATCTCCGGGAATATAGTTTTTGCGATCTTTATGTTTATTTTACCCTCATCAATAAGCGAAATAAGTTCTGCTATATGCTCTGGCTTAACAGTAAACTCATGTATACCTTTACCGCTTTCATTTAGGTACCTTAGGACCTCCGACATTATCCAGTTTGAGATCTTTTTGGGGTCTCCCTTGTATAAACTTACCGCTTTTTCAAAATATTCCGCTAGTTCTCTACTCTCTGTAAGTATTCCGGAATCATACCTAGGCAAACCAAAAACATCAACAAATTTTCTAAACTTCTGGTAAGGTAGCTCGGGGATCTTGCTTTTTATAGATTCTATGTAATCCTCTGAAATAACTACCGGTGGTAAATCCGGATCAGGAAAATACCTATAATCTTGAGCTTCTTCTTTGCTTCTCATAGTGAAGGTTTTTCCACTTTCAACATCGAATAACCTCGTTTCCTGTTCGATTTTACCACCTTTCTCTAGTACCGAAATCTGTCTTTTTATTTCATATTCCAAAGCCTTTCGTAAGAAATTAAAAGAGTTCATGTTTTTTATTTCCACTTTAGTACCTAATCTTTCAGAACTTTTCGGCCTAACCGAAACATTCGCATCTACTCTTAGAGAACCTTCTTCCATGTTTACATCACTTACGCCTATGTACTTCATAGTGTTTCTAAGAGTTTGGAGATAATAGTATGCTTCATCTACGCTGAATATGTCTGGATATGAAACAATTTCTACCAAGGGAGTACCTGCTCTGTTAAGGTCAACAAAACTTACTCTCCCACTTTCTGAATGAATGAGTTTACCAGCGTCTTCTTCTAAGTGTGCTCTTATTATTCTTACTTTCTTTACTTTACCATCCGGCATTTCAAATTCAAGAAAACCCTCGTAGTTGAGTGGAATGTCATATTGTGAGATCTGATAACCTTTAGGTAGGTCTGGGTAGAAGTATGACTTTCTGTCGAATTTTGTGAATGTAGCAATCTTACAATTAAGTGCTAATCCCACCATTATGGCTTTTTGTAATGCTTCTTCATTTAATCTTGGTAGTACGCCAGGGTACCCCATACACACTGGGCATACATTTGTGTTAGGTTCGGCCCCAAACTCAGTAGAACAGTTACAAAAAAGTTTGGTTTTTGTGTTCAACTGAACATGTACCTCAAGACCTATAACTGGCTCGTATTCCATACTCATTCTCCTACCCTTCCCCCAATTCTTTAGCTAGTTGCTCAACTAGGAACCTTTGTCTAGAATTTAATACTCTAGGTAACTTAACAGACACTTTACAGTATATATCTCCTCTTCTACCTTTATCATCCTCCAGACCAGCATCTCTAACCCTAAGAACATCCCCAGGTTGTGTACCTTCAGGAACTTTGACTTTTATACTTTTTCCATCCAGATAAGGTATTTCAATTTCTCCTCCTAGCATCGCTTTAACAAAAGAAATAGAAATGTCACACTTCAGGTCAAGCCCATCTCTTGAGTAAAAGTAATGTTTTTTCTGCTTTATCACAATGTAAAGGTCTCCGTATTCGCCACCATTTTTACCAGCATTCCCCTCATTTTTTATCTTTATCATCATACCATCTTCAATTCCTTTCGGAACTCTAAACTCTATTCTCTTCTTTTTCTTGACAACTCCGCTTCCACCGCAAGATATACAATACTCTTTTATAACACTACCTACACCTCTACAAGTTGGACAAGTAGTTGTCAACGAGAAAAACCCTTGTCTCATGGTAACAGTACCAGCACCTTTACATGTTGTACATACTTCTGGTTTCTTACCTCCTTTTACACCAGTACCATTACAAGCTTCACAAACATCTACTTTTTCAACATTTACGGATTTTTGAGTTCCATGGAAAATATCTTCTAAACCAACCTCTACCTCTATGTATATATCATCACCTCTTTTAGGAGAAGTTCTTCTAGAAGCTGTGGATGTTTTTCTCCCTACACCAAAGAACGAATCGAAAATATCACCTATATCAAATATATCGCTGAAATCAAAACCCGGCCCAAAACCAAAATCTCTATATCCAGAATCTCGGCTAGCTCTATACCCTGTCGCACCTTTCAATCCTTCATACCCGTATAAATCGTATATCCTTCTTTTTTCATCATCTATTAAAACCTCATAAGCTTCATTTATTTCCTTAAATTTTTCCTCTGCTTGTTTATCTCCTGGATTTCTATCAGGATGATATTGTAAAGCTAGTTTTCTGTAAGCTTTCTTTATTTCTTCTTTGCTAGCATTTCTAGGCACACCTAGTATTTCGTAGTAATCTTTAGTCATTTTCTGCATACCCCAACCTCTTAAATTTTATCTAATTCAATTTAAAAAATTCATCTTTGAGATTGCTTTATATAAATATACAAATTAATACATGGATATGCAAAATTTTAAAGAAACTTTTGAAAAATTTTGTAATACTTGCTCTTAAAAATAAAGTATTAAATTCTTTTTTTGAATAGTTAACTTTTGTCTGCTTTTTAGTAACCTATTTATAGTAACTTCCCGCCCACCCACCCTCAAGTTTGATTCTAGGGGGCTTTGCCCCCTAAGAATACCCCCGAGTCTAAGCCTTTTCTCTTAATTGTAAGGGGACTTCGCCCCCTAGTGATACCCCCGTTTTAGTTATTTTAGTTAGTTAACTCTCGTTTGATTTTTAGCATCTTATTTAGGGTAACTACCCACCCTTGGGTTTAATTCTAGGGGGTTTCACTCCATAAGAATACCCCCGTTTTAGTTAGGTAATTCTTGTTTGCTTTTTAGCACCCTATCTAGTGGTAACTCCCACCCACCCTGAGGCTAGGCCTCTTTTCTTAATTATATGGGGCTACGTCCTAGTAATAACCACATTTTTTAGAAAAGTGCCCTAGGCACCCCCTAGTAATACCCACGTTTTAAGAAAAGTGCTTTAAGCACAGCGCCTTAGGCATCCCCTAGTGTACCCCCGTTTTTTAAGGAAAGTGTCTCAGACAACAAGTGCCCTAGACACCTTTTCTAATAGAGTGAACCTGATTAATAGGGTTCGCTCCCTAGTGTACCGCCAATATTTGCTTATCTTCTAAGAAGGTATCTACGCAAGAAGTTATTGTGTAATATACATTGCTAATTGAAATCAGTTTTTTAGAGAATACTTTATCAAACGTGATTATGGAGTCAAAGAAACTAAGGCTTTCTAAGCTATCTTTCAGAGAAATTCTTTTATAAAGTTCTTGAATTTTTCTTTTGCCTTTATCTCTATTCTTTGGTCATATAAGCTCAAAAGAGATACAGACAAAATGAGTAGTTCCATTAATTTTTCTATGTTTAAATTTTCCGTATCTACTTTCTTTATCCTGTGCAAAAGATCTTTCTCGGTTAATTTGAGTATTCCTTTTCTTTTTGCTTTTTGGATAACCTTGTATATGTACAGCAAAGTAGGAAATGAATTAGGTACTACCTCCAGGGGATTTTGGTTTTCTTTTTTTGAGTTTTCCCATTTTACTAGTGCGGTCTTTTCGTCCACTGTTTTGTCTTTTTGACCAAAAACATGCGGATGTCTTTCTACAAGTTTCGAAATAACATCTTCTATCACATCGTATATTGAGAATTTTTCTTTTTCTGATGCTATCTCCGAGATGAATATTGTCTGAAAAAGCAAATCTCCCGTTTCTTCTTTTAGCTTTGAGAAATCTTCTTTATGAATAGAATCGATTACTTCATAAGATTCTTCTATTATATTTTCAGTAATGCTTTCTAAGGTTTGAGATTTATCCCATGGACAACCTTCAGGAGACCTTAATATTTTCATTATTTCAACTAACCTATCAAACGGATGTTGTTTCATAGACTACCTTATCATTTCATGGTATAAGACATTTATTTCGTTAGGATTTGTAGTGTACCGACCTTGTTTATAACTCATTAACACATATTTGAGTACGGTGTAAAATGGTAGAATATCAATTGAGATAGAGTTCTGTATTTGAACTTTATCACACCCGATGAATACCGGTGTTTTGCCTGATTTATACACAAAATTTTGAAGCCCTTCCAATCTGATTATCTCGTTTTCTTGTCTTTCTAGATCCATTACTATAAATTTACTTGCTCTGGCATCTAAGATTAAAATAAACTTATCTGCGGGGAATAGGTATTCAAAGATCTCTTTTGTTGAGAATGATACTATTGGTACCTTAAGTATTTGACATACTGTTTTGGCTATCGATACACCATTTCTTATTCCTGTGAATGGTCCAGGTCCTATATTAATACCTATCAAATCTATTTCCGCTTTGTTAATTCCAGCAGATCTTAGTAGATAATCTAGGGACGACCAGAAGTTAGTTATAGATGTTTCTTTTTTCCTACTTGAGAAAGTAAAGAACTCTTCTCCATCGTTGATAAACACTCCCAATTGCCAAGAAGAAAAATAAGCTGTATCTATTACTAAACCGGATAGATGTTTACTCATTTTTGAAATCGCTTAATTTTTTCCACCATTGTATCCAAAATGCTTTTTGATGTATCCAAAAAGTATTTTGTATGCCTGATCAGTGAATATTTGTCATGTTTTTTTCTTTTGTCAAAAAAAGAGCCTACAAAAAATCCTATAAATCCAATCACCATGGATAGAACGAAAATTCCAAACCCAACACTTGCCAATATCAACACAATTGCAAACGCAGCAACACCAAGTCTTAGACCATTTGGGAATTCATGGTATATACCCTCAATTAGCATTTTGGTATTTTTCTGGTGAGCATTTTTCATATCTTAAACTCTTCCAAGAACTTAGTTGTGTGTATACCACTCTGGAATACAGGATGGTCCATCACATTAGAATGGAAAGGTATAGTTGTTGGCACACCTTCTATAGTCATCTCAGACAAGGCTCTCTTCATTTTAGATATTGCTTCTTGCCTATTTCTTCCCCAGACTATCAACTTTGCTATCATCGAGTCGTAGTACATTGGTATTTCATATCCTTGATACACATGTGTATCTACTCTTACCCCAAAACCACCTGGTAAGTGTAAAAGCTCAATAGTCCCGGGAGCAGGTCTGAAATCATTGAATGGATCTTCGGCATTTATTCTACATTCTATACAATGTCCTGTTAGATTTATGTCTTCTTGCTTTATAGATAAATGTTCCCCTAAGCACACCAGTATTTGTTCTTTTACTATATCTATTCCAGTTACCATTTCAGTTACTGGATGCTCTACTTGTATTCTTGTGTTAACTTCCATGAAATATAGATTACCCTGATCATCCATGATGAATTCAACTGTTCCAGCACCCACATATCCAACACTCTTCATGGCTTCTCTTACTAACGCGGAAACTTTTTCTCTTGTCTCAGGTTTCATAGTCGGACCTGGTGCTTCTTCTATAAGCTTTTGATGCTTTCTTTGAATAGAACAATCTCTTTCACCTAATGTCACCACGTTACCAAATCTATCTCCCAAAACTTGGATTTCTATATGTTTAGGATTTTGAATATATTTTTCTATGTATACTCCAGGATTACCAAATGCTGCTTGTGCCTCAGCTTGGGTAAGTGGTAAAAATTGCTTTAAATCAGATTCAGAGTAACATATTCTCATACCCCTACCACCACCACCTGCTGTAGCCTTTATTATGATAGGATAACCTATCTCCTTAGCTACTGATATAGCCTCATCCAGACTACCTATAAGTCCTTCACTTCCAGGAACAGTAGGTACACCGAACTTTTTCATTGTGTCTTTCGCAGTTACTTTATCTCCCATCAAAGATATAACCTCAGGAGAAGGTCCCAAAAAAGTTATCTCGTGCTTACCACATATTTCTGCAAATTTGGCATTTTCTGATAAAAAACCATAACCAGGATGTATAGCTTTAGCACCTGTCACATCAGCTGCACTTATCAGAAACGGTATATTTAAATATGACTCTTTACTTGGACCCGGACCTATACATATATCTTCATCTGCTAATTTTCTATGTAAAGAATCTTTATCCGCTTCCGAATACACAGCCACTGTTTTCAATCCAAGTTCTTTAGCTGCCCTTATAACCCTTATAGCTATTTCTCCTCTGTTAGCTATCAAAATCTTCATACTACCTCCGTTCTCCAGTTTTAGTTTGTATTATAAACAAAACTTATATTGCGTTTTGAAATTTGTAACATTAGTTAAGTAACTTTTGTTTGCGATTTAGCATCCTATTTATAGTAACTTCCCACCCACCCTCCCTTTAGTTTAATTCTAGGGGGTTAACACCCCCTAAAAATACCCCCGTTTTAGTTAGGTAACTCTTATTTGCTTTTTAGCAACCCATTTAGGGTAACTTCTCA
>FWWL01008950.1_pt1 | contig 12493 bp, 9 predicted proteins | sample 2228331 | NCBI WGS metagenome assembly FWWL01 (sample SAMEA103939775, study PRJEB20133) | metagenome | reverse complement strand
CACCAGCGCATCGGCCCAATCGACGCGGAACCCGTCGATCTGGCGCAACCCCAGCCGCAGCGCGAGCGCGCCCGCCGTATCGCGCTCCAGGCTGTTGTCCCAGCCGCTGTGGTTCACGTCGATCGCGCGGACCTCCACCCCATGTTCGCGCGCATCGCGCACGATCTGCGCCGGGGCGTAAAAGCCCATCGGCTGTGAATTGAGCAACGCGCAGGCGAAGGCAGCCGGATGATGGCATTTGATCCACGACGACACATAGACCAGCCGCGCGAAGGACAGCGCATGGCTTTCGGGAAAGCCATAGCTGCCAAACCCCTTGATCTGGTTGTAGCAACGCTGGGCGAAGTCTGCCGTATAGCCCTTGGCAACCATGCCATCGACCATCTTCGCTTCGAACCGCCCGATCGTGCCGACATTGCGGAACGTCGCCATTGCCCGGCGCAGCTGGTTCGCTTCGGACGGGGTGAAGCCCGCCGCGACGATCGCCAGCTTCATCGCCTGTTCCTGAAAGATCGGCACGCCATAGGTCTTGCCGAGCAGGGTGCGCAGTTCATCGGGATCATGCGGTGGTTTGGGGGAGGGAAACTCGGCCTTTTCCTCCCCGCACCGTCGCCGCAGATAGGGGTGGACCATATCCCCCTCGATCGGCCCGGGCCGCACGATCGCGACCTGCACCGTCAGGTCGTAGAGATTGCGGGGTTTGAGGCGCGGGAGCATGTTCATCTGCGCGCGGCTTTCAACCTGAAACACGCCGACGCTGTCGCCCCGCTGTAGCATGGCATAGACGGCGGGATCGTCGGACTGAAGGTCGACCTCCAGCGTGTGATCCCCCTCCCCCTGATCGCGGATCAGGTCGAACGCCTTGCGGATGCAGGTGAGCATGCCGAGCGCGAGCACATCGACCTTCATGATCGACAGCGCGTCGATATCGTCTTTGTCCCATTCGATGAAGGTGCGCCCCTCCATCGCGCCATGGTGCAGCGGCACCGTCTCATCCAGCCGGTCCTGCGTCAGCACGAAGCCGCCGACATGCTGTGACAAATGGCGCGGGAACGGAGCGGCGAGCAATTGCCCGGCCAGGTCGATCAGGCGGCGAATCTCGGGCGCATCCGGATCGAACCCGGCCTCGCTCACCCTTTTGTCGGGCAGGTCGCGGCTGAAGCTGCCCCACACGGTGCTGACGATCCGCGCGGTGACATCCTCGCTCAGCCCCAGCGCCTTGCCAACCTCCCGCACCGCGCTGCGCGGGCGGTAATGGATGACCGTGGCAGCGATGGCAGCGCGATTGCGGCCATAGCGGCGATAGATGTACTGGATCACCTCCTCGCGCCGTTCATGTTCGAAATCGACATCAATGTCGGGCGGCTCGTCGCGCTCTTCCGACACGAAGCGCGAGAAGAGCAGGTCATATTCGGTCGGATCGACCGAGGTGACGCCGAGCAGGAAGCACACGATCGAATTGGCCGCACTCCCCCGACCCTGACACAGGATCGGCGGCTGCTGACTCCGCGCGAACTTCACCAGATCGTGGACGGTGAGGAAGTAAAAGGCATAGTTGCGGTCGCGGATCAGCCTGAACTCTTCGGCCAGCAACGCTGTAACCTTGGCCGGCAGCACGGTCCCGTAACGCGCCTGCGCCGCCTCGGTCACGATATGCTCCAGCCAGTCCTGCGCGTCCCAGCCTTCGGGCACCGGCTCGTGCGGGTATTCGTAGCGCAGCTGATCGAGGTCGAACGCAATGCGGTCGAGCAGCACCCCGGTTTGCGCGATGGCGTCGGGGCAGGCGGCGAACAGCCGTGCCATTTCCTCGGGCGACTTCAGATGCCGCTCGGCATTCGCCTCCAGCCGCCGCCCGGCCTGGGTGATCGTCACCCCGGCCTGAATGCAGGTCAATATGTCGTGCAGCGGGCGGCAATCCGGCGTCGCATAGAGCACATCCGCAGTCGCGATCAGCGGCACGCTCGCCGCTGTCGCCAGCGCCTGCAACTCCGTCAGCCGCCGCGCATCGTCGCCGCGCCGGGCCATGCACGCCCCCAGCCACACCCGCCCCGGCGCGATCCGGGCAAGCCGGGTCAGCAGCGGCTGCAAGCCCGCAGGCTGGACCAGTGCGAGCGGCGGGACCGGCGCGTCGCTGTCATGCGCGACCGGATCGCGATGCGCACGCTGCGCCACCGCGCTCGACCCGGGCAGGACGATCAGCAACAGATCGTCATGAAACGCGATCAGATCCTCCAGCCGCAGGATGCAGTCGCCCTTTTGCGCACGCAGATTGCCGGTCGTCAGCAAGCGCGTCAGCCGCCCCCAGCCGCGCCGGTTGGCGGGATAGGCGACGATGTCCGGCGTGCCGTCGACGAACACCAGCCGCGCGCCGGGAACGAACTTCAATGCTGGCGGTGGTAGGCCAGCCTCCTGCGCCGCCGTCCGCGCGTGACGCAGCGCCAGCTGGGCGCGGACGACGCCTGCCACCGTGTTGCGGTCGGCAATGCCGATGCCGGTGAGGCCAAGCTCGATCGCGCGCGCGATCAGGTCCGCCGGGTGCGACGCCCCGCGCAGGAACGAGAAATGCGACGCCGCGACCAGCTCGGCAAAGCATGTCACGCGAACAGTCCGTGGACATACCAGAGCGGCGTCGGCCGCTCGTCATTCAGGCCGTGCCGGAACAGCCACAAGCGTCGCCCGCGCATATCCTCGACCCGATAATAGTCACGGGTCAGGCCGGGGTCGCCCGGTGCGCGGTGCCACCATTCGGCGGCGATCCGCTCCGGCCCCTCGAAACGGGTCACCTCGTGCAAGGTGCGTTGCCAGCGGAAGCTGCGCGGTGGGCCATCGGGTTCTTCGGCGATCACCTCGACGCGCTGGGGTGGGTCGAACAAATGGATCGGGCGGCGCGGCGGTTCGCCCGGGGGCGGCGCGGGCCAGTCCTGCCGGTCGCTTGCGGTTGCGGGGAGCGCGAGCACCGCCTGTTCGGGAATGTGCGAATCGCGCGGCACGAAGCGGCGGATGCGCCCGCTGCCGGCCCGCACGCTCAGCCGGTCGATCAGCCCCGAGACATCCTCGGCATGCACCGCCCCGCCCTCCAGTTCGAGCTGAGCAAAGTCGAGCGGCTCGGCACGCGGCACCGACAGGCGGATCATGTCGAACCCGAACCCCGGGTCGATTGGATCGGCCAATGCGCCAATCCGCTCGGTAAACAGCCGCATGATCCGCGCCGGATCGCGCAATGGCTGTCCGCAATCGACCGCCAGATCGACGACATGCCCATCGCTGCGAAACAGCCGCGCGGTAAAGCGCCGCCCGCCCTGACGGCGCGCCTCCATCGCCTGGCCAGCTTCCGCTGCCAGTTCACCGATGACGCGCAACGCATCGTCAGCGCGCGCAATCGGCTCGGCAAAGCGGCGTTCAAACTGCCAGGCTGGTGCAGTGTGGCGCGGCGCGATCGGCTTGCCCGACTTGCCCAGAATGCGCGCGAGCAGGTCGGGCAGCTCGGCCCCGAACCGCGCCGCCAGCGGCCCGGTCGGGCGCGAGACCAGATCGTCGATGGTCTTGAGGCCGGCCCCGCGCAGCGCCGCTTCGGTCTCGCGGTCCAGCTCCAGCGCCGCGACCGGCAAACGCCGCAACGCCGCTGTCTCGCTGGCTGCCGGGGCCGTCTGAAACCGCGCCAGCGCCCGCGCCCCTTCCGGTGTGTTGGCGAGGGCATGGCGCAGATGCCCGGTCCAGCGCCGCATTCGCGCCTCAACCGCCTCCAGCAACCCATATTCGCCGCCGAACAGATGCGCGCAGCCGGTGATGTCGAGCACCAACCCGTCGGGCGGCTCGATCGCCACGCGCGGCGTGAACCGGTCGCAGGCATCGGCAATCCGCTCCAGCCACAGCAGATCGGCGACCGGATCGGCGTCCGCCACCGCCAGATCAGGCACCCGCGCACGGGCATCGGCTAGCGTCAGGCCCGGGGCCAGCCCCAGGGCCATCGCTTCGGGATCGCACGCGGTCAGCCGGATCGCACCGCGCTGCCGCTCGACCACGACGCGCGGTGCGCTATCCCGTGCGGCGGAGTCCGGCGGCCCGGATCGCACCAGCCGGTCGGTCGCCAGAAAAGGAAGGAACAACGCCAGATAGCGTCGCTGCGTCATGATCTTGATCCCGTAATTGGCCGTGTTCCCGATCCCATTCCACCCGCCAGATGCCACCGGCCGGTCGCCCACGTTGGCGCAGCAATTCGACCGTCCAGGCCGGATATCCCGGCGCATCGGCGGCCAGCGGAATCGACGGAGCCGGTGCCACGCCGATCCGCGTCTGCGCCGCACTAGGTGCAACGTCGCCACCCACGCGCAGCAGCAACGCAGTTACTCCCGATGCCTCCGCCAACAGCGCCAGGCGTCGGCTGGCAGTAAGGTCATAGGCGCGCGGATTGCCCCACAGCTCGATCACCACGCTGCCCAGCCCGGCACAGCGCACCGCGTCCGCCGCCGCCCGCAGTACGGAAGCCGCATCGGGCAACACGCCCAACAGCAACCGCGCCGGATCGATGCCGATCGCGGCGATACCGGGCGCGTGCAGCTGGCCACAGCGCAGTTCGGCATCGCGTTCGCGCAGCCAGATCATCTCGCCGCCCAGCCGATGGGCCAGCACGCCGGCAAACCCCGCCCCGCTGCCCGCAGCCTCGCTCTCCGCCATCAGCTCATGCACCCGCGCGCGCATGAGGCCGCCGCCCAGCGCGCGATCGATCCGGTCATGCCCGGTCGGCACATGCGCCGCAGCCTCGTTCGCGGCGCGCCCACCGCGCTCGATCAACGCGATGCGCCGCTGAATCAGGGAAAGCGAATCGACACGCATATGTTCCTTATATGTTCTATTTCTGGGGCTGTACATGCAGTCAGTCGGGATTTGGTGGCACCGGGCAACAACGTGGCCTAAACCGACCCGCGAAAGCGTTTAGGAGACAATCGTGACCCTGCCCGACCTGATCATTCCGACCTATGTTCAAATGCTTGGCGCGCTGTCGGGATGGCTGGGCAAGGCGGAGACACAGGGCAGCGGGGACGCGATCATGTCCGCGCGGCTCGCCCCCGACATGTTCCCGCTCGCGACCCAGATCCGCTTTGCCTGCGTTCAGGCACAGGAGGGCGTCTACCGCCTGCGCGGCGAGGCATTCCCGCCCGCGGTCACCGAACTGCTCGACGAAGGCCGCAATGCGGGTGGGCACCCCGGCACGATCGCCGACGCCCGTGCGCGCATTGCCGAGACGCTGGCGCTGCTTGAGCAGGTGCGGGGCGACATGCCTGCGGTCGATCCGACCACCCCGATCGCGCACACCCTGCCGCAGGGCATGGTGTTCGACCTGACGGCCGAACAGTTCGTGCGCGACTGGGCGCTGCCGCAATTCTATTTCCACCTGATGACCGCCTACGCGATCCTGCGCGCGCAGGGGGTGGAATTGGGCAAGGTCGATTATGTCGCGCACATGTTCGCCTATCTGCGTCCGGGCACCGCACCGGGCAGCTAAGCCCGAAAGCAGATATAAAGAATCCTTTATATTGGACTTGCCGAGCTGCCGGGTCGGGCCTAAAGGCCCGGTCGAGGCACGGGGGCGACCCCGTGTTTCATGATCGCGCCGGTGCCCCGAAAGGGGCTTAAACGGGAATGCGGTGCGGGTGGCCTTGGCCGTCCAAATCCGCAGCTGTCCCTGCAACTGTAAGCGGCGAGCGCGATGCACTGGTCCCCGTTCGAGGGAACAGCCACTGGGCATTTGCTCGGGAAGGCCGTGCATCAAGCCCTGACCCGCGAGCCAGGAGACCTGCCGGCGCATGGTCGCTCTTGCCTTGGTCCAGGGAATGGCCGCGGCACGGTCCTCCGTCTGAGCGACGAACCAAGCGGCAGGGGCCGCGTCGGTGTCGTGCGTCAGGCGTTCATGCGCCCGACTGGCGCATGGCTGCCGGCCGTTCGGACTGGACGGCAGGCCCCTGCCCTCGTTGCACGGCGCCCGGGGGTCAAGTTTCCCATGTTGAAGTTATTGTCCGTTTCCACGCTCGCCATCGCCGCGGCATCGCCCGCCTTTGCGCGGGAGACCGTTATCACCGACGACGTCAGCGATACGGTGGTCGTCACCGCCTCACGCTCGGGCGAAGCCGTTCCGATCAATGAAGTCGGCGCGTCCGTCACCGTGATCGATGCGCAGGCGCTGGAACAGCGCCAGACGCGCAATCTGTCCGACGTGCTGCGCGATGTGCCGGGCGTCGCGGTCAGCCGCCAGATCGGCGGGCTGACCCAGATCCGCATTCGCGGGACCGAGGGCAACCACGTCCTGACGCTGATCGACGGGATCGAAGTGTCGGACCCGTTCCAGGGCGAGTTCGACTATAGCGGCGTGCTCGCCGACAGCGCGGCGCGGGTCGAGGTGCTGCGTGGTCAGCAAAGCTCGCTCTATGGCTCCGACGCGATCGGTGGCGTGATCCACTACCTCACTTTGTCGGGCCGCGAGGCACCGGGGTTGAGCGCGCGGATCGAGGGTGGTTCGTTCGGCACGGTCAGCGCAGCGGCGCGCGCGGCGGGCGTGTCCGGCAATTTCGACTATGCGCTTTCGGCGACCGGTTATCTGACCGACGGCACCCCAACCGCACGCGGCGGCACGCGCAATATCGGATCGGAAAGCGGTGCGCTGAGCGGCAAGTTCAACTGGACCCCGAGCGACAGCCTGACGCTGACCGGCGTGCTGCGCTATGCGGTGACCGATGCCGATGCGAACAACAGCGACGGCAACCCCGCCAGCCCGACCTTCGGCTACACGATCGACAGCCCCGGCGTGCATTATCGCAATCGCGGCTTTTACGGCCTGCTCAGTGCGCAGTTCAGCGCGATGGACGGACGCTGGACGACCAGCCTGACGGGGCAGTTCGCCGATACCGAGCGGACGATGTTCCGCGCCAATGACGTGGTCGATTTCGGCAATGTCGGCACGCGCTACAAGGGCTCGCTGGTGTCCAGCCTGCGCTTCGGGAGCGACGCGGTCACGCATCGCTTTACGGGCGCTGTCGATGTCGAGCGCGAAGAGTTCCGCAACACCACGCCCGGCACCGGATCGCCATTCGACGCCTTTACCGGCAAGCGCAGCACCGACAATCTCGGCCTCGTCGCGCAATATGAGCTGACCGCCGGTAGCTTCTCGGGCGGTGCATCAGTGCGGCACGACGACAATAACCGCTTCGACGATGCCACGACCTGGCGCGTGCAGGGCAGCTATCGCCTGCCCACCGGCACGCGCGTGCGCGGCGCCTATGGCACCGGCGTCAAGAATCCCGGCTATTATGAGCTCTACGGCTTTTCGGACGGGCGTTATATCGGCAACCCGAATCTGCAGCCGGAAAAGTCCGAAGGCTGGGAAGCCGGGGTCGATCAGAGCTTTGCCGACGATCGCGTCACGTTCGGCGCGACCTATTTCGATTCTACGCTGAAGGGCGAAATCTACACCACCTACCCCGCCCCGACTTTTGTCGCGACCCCGGCCAACCGCACGACCCTGTCCAAGCAGCATGGCGTCGAGCTGTTCGCGAGTGCACGGCCGATCCCGCAGCTGCGGTTCGACGCGAGTTACACACATCTGAATGCCAAGGAGAATGGGGTCGAGGAAGTGCGCCGTCCGGGCGACATCGCCAGCTTCAACGCGACCTATATCTCCAGCGACGAGCGACTTTCGACCACGCTGACCGTGCGGCATAACGGGCGGATGACGGACGTGGCCTTCACCGACCCCAGCTATACCCCGGTGCGCGTGTCGCTGAAGCCCTATACGTTGGTGAACTTCAACATCGCGTTCGACGTGGTGGAGAAGGTGCAGCTGTTCGGCCGCGTCGAGAACCTGTTCGACGTCGATTACGAGGAGGTGTTCAGCTTCGCGACCCCGGGCATCGGCGCCTTTGCCGGTGTGCGCGTCAAGCTGTGATGCGCCGCGTCGGCATCCTGCTGGCGATCGCGGCACTGGCGCTGCCGGTTTCGGCCGGCAGCGCTCCGCCGCCTGCGCCCGCTGAAATGCCAATGCGTGTCATGTCGATCAACCAATGCACCGACCAGCTGGTACTGATGCTGCTTCCGCCCGAGCGGATCGCGTCTGTGACCTGGCTGTCGCGCGATCCGCTGCTGTCGCTGATGGCAGGGCGGGCGCGCGGCGTGGCGGTCAATCGCGGCGAGATCGAGGATGTGGTGCGGCAGCAGCCCGACCTGATCGTCGCCGACAGCTTTGGCTCGGCGGCGACCCGCGCGGCGCTGCGCCGTTTCGGCTTTCCGATGATCGAGGTCGCCCAGCCGCAGAGCTTCGACGAGATCCGCGCGACGGTGCGCACGCTCGCCGCGCAGTTGGGCGCGGTCGAGCGGGGTGAGGCGCTGATTGCGGGGATGGACGCGCGACTGGCCGATCTGGCGCGCCGCCCTGCCCTCAATGTGCGGGTCGCGTCGTGGAGCGGCGACGGGCTCTCACGCGGCGAGGGCGCGTTGTATGACGCGGTGCTCGACGCGGCGGGAGCGCGCAATGCGGTGAAGGAAGGCGTGGCGGGCACCGATGTCGAGGCACTGCTGGCGCTGAACCCCGACATTCTGGTCGCCCCGGTCGGCGGCGTGGTCGGGCAAAGCCTGCGCGATCGCGTCGCGCGGCATCCGCTGGTGCGCCGGCATTGGGCCGGACGGCAGGTCAGCGTCAGCCCGCGCGCCTATATCTGCGGCACGCCGCTGATCGCCGAGGCGGCGGCAGACTTGCGCGCCCAGCTTGAGGCCGCGCGATGAGCGGGCGGTTGCTGATCCCGGTGCTGGTGCTGCTGACCCTGTTGCTGGGGCTGATTTCGCTCGGCATCGGGACGCTGGGGTTGGATTATGCCGGATGGCTGGGCGGCGAGACCAGCGGCACCGCGCGGCTGACTGGCGTGGTCATCACCGAAATCCGCCTGCCGCGCTTGCTGCTCGGCGTGCTGACCGGGGCGATCCTTGGGCTGTCGGGCGCGGTGTTGCAGGGGTTACTGCGCAATCCGCTGGCCGAGCCGGGGCTGCTCGGCATTTCGGGCGGCGCGTCACTGGGTGCCGTCATTGCGATCTATTACGGCCTCGCCGCAGTCGCGCCGCTCGCCGCGCCGCTGGCAGGACTGGCCGGAGCGATGGCGGCGGGGTTTGCGGCGTTGCTGCTCGCGCGCGGCGGGGGGACGCTGGCGCTGATCCTTGCGGGAGCCGCGATTTCGAGCCTCGCGGGCGCGGGCATCAGCCTTGCGCTCAACCTCGCGCCCAATCCCTATGCGGCCTATGAGATCATGACCTGGCTGATGGGGTCGCTCGCCAATCGCGGATGGGAGGAAATCCTGCTGGCCGCGCCCCTGATCGTGGTTGGCGGGGCAGCATTGCTCGCCACCGCGCGCGCGCTCGACGCGCTGGCGCTGGGCGAGGTGCAGGCCGAGAGCCTGGGCGTCGATGTCGGACGGACGCGGCTGCTGGCGCTTGCAGGCACCGGGCTTGGGGTCGGTGCGGCGACTGCGGTCGTCGGGACGATCGGCTTTATCGGGCTGGTCGCGCCGCATCTGGTGCGTCCTTTTGTCGGGCACCGGCCCGCCGCCACGCTGGTCCCGGCAGCCCTAGCGGGCGCGGCGTTGCTGACCGCCGCCGATATCGCGACGCGGCTGATCCGGCTGGATAGCCCGATCCATCTGGGCGTGTTCACCGCATTGGTCGGGGCGCCGTTCTTCCTGTGGCTGGTGCTGCGGATGCGGAGCCGGACGCCATGACCGCGCTGACCCTTGAAGCGATCACACTGCGGCGCGGCGGGCGGCTGGTGCTGGACGGCGTTCATGTGGCGTTCGCGGCCGGGCGGCTGACGGCGGTGATCGGGCCCAATGGTGCGGGCAAGTCGAGCATGCTGGAGGTCGCGGCCGGGCGGCTGACGGCGGTGATCGGGCCCAATGGTGCGGGCAAGTCGAGCATGCTGGAGGTCGCGGCGGGGCTGCTCAAGCCGGAACGCGGTGATGTGCGGCTGGGCGATACCCCGCTCACCGCACTGCGGCGACAGGAGTTGGCGCAACGCCGGGCGTATCTGCCCCAACGGGTTGGCGTGGATTGGCCGATCAGCGTCGAGCGGGTGGTGGCGCTGGGACTGCTGCCCCAGCTTCCGGCGTTCGGCGGCCTGCCCGCTGCGTTGCTGCCCGCGATCGAGCGCGCGCTGGCGGAGTGCGACCTGTTGGCGCTGCGTGATCGCCCCGCGACCGACTTGTCCGGGGGCGAGCTGGCCCGCGTGCTGCTTGCCCGCGCCATCGTCGGCGATCCCGAATTGCTGATCGTCGACGAGCCCACCGCCGATCTCGACCCGCGCCACGCGATCGACGCCGCGCGGCGGCTGCGCGCGCGGGCCGATGCCGGGCGGACGGTGGTGATGGCGATCCACGATATCGACCTCGCCTTCCGCTTTGCCGACGATGTGGTCGCGGTGCGGGAGGGGCGCATCCTCGCCGCCGGGCCGGCGGTCGAGGTGATGCGCGATCGCACGCTGTCCGAGCTGTACGACGTGCAGGTGCGGATCGTCCGCGACGAACATGGGCCGACGATCCGCTTCCTGGATTAACCGCGTACCGTCTGGACCAGCACCCAGATGCCGATGGCGAGGAACAGCAAGGCTGCGATGATCCGCACGGTGCGCATCGGCACGCGCTTGACCAGTTCGTTGCCGAGATAGACCGCAGGGACATTCGCCAGCATCATGCCGAGCGTGGTGCCCGCCGTGACCCAGCCGACCTCGGCAAAGCGCGCGCCCAGCGCGACGGTCGCGATCTGGGTCTTGTCGCCCATTTCGACCAGGAAAAAGGCGATGGTGGTGGTCAGGAACGGCCCGAAGCGCGCGGGTTTGTCCTCGAGATCGTCGATCTTGTCGGGGACCAGGGTCCATGCCGCCATCGCGATGAAGGACGCGGCGATCAGATAGCGGAACCAAGCGCCCTCCAGCAGCGCCGCGGCCTGTTGCCCGACCAAGGCTGCGAGGAAATGGTTGGCGAGGGTGGCGACGAGGATACCCGCGACGATCGGCAGCGGCCGTTTGAACCGCGTGGCCAACAGGATCGCGAGCAACTGCGTCTTGTCGCCGATCTCGGCGAGCGCGACGACGGCGGTGGAGGTGAAAAAGGCTTCCAAAACAACGTCTCCGGGCCGGGCGGATGCGAATTCCAACGACACCACACCCCTCCGCCCAGCCCGGACGGAAAGCATGGCGCCATTGGTCTCGCCCGAACCGTTTCCGGTTCCCCTCGCACCATGGTCTCTCGACCAAGTATGTTGACGCGAAGGCCCGTCCGAAGACGGCTGGCTACTCCCCAGATGACTGATGCGACCCCTAGCCCATGTTGCGCCGCAGCGCAAGTTGCGTCGCCCTGCCCGCTCATGGCATACATACCGCAACCACGAAAAATGGAGAGGATCATGGCCACCGCCGCTGTCGCACCCCGCACGATGTCCGATGCCGAGTGGGAGGCGCGCCAGCAGCTCGCCGCCGCCTATCGCGTGTTCGACCATCTTGGCTGGTCTGAGATGATCTACAACCACATCACGCTGAAGGTGCCGGGCGAGGATCATGCGTTCCTGATCAACCCGTTCGGGCTGCATTTCAGCGAGGTGAAGGCGTCGAACCTGGTCAAGATCGACATTGACGGCAACAAGCTCGACGACAGCCCCTATCCGGTCAACCGCGCCGGGTTCGTCCAGCATGCGGTGTTCCACCGCAACCTGCCCGATGTGCATTGCATCATGCACACGCACACCACGGCCGGCATGGCGGTGAGCAGCCTGGAGGGCGGGTTGCAGCCGATCAATTTCTACGCGTGCAATTTTTCGGGGCAGATCGCCTATCATGATTTCGAGGGCGTGACGGTGCGCGACGAAGAGGGCGCGCGGCTGGTCGCGAACCTTGGCGACAAGCGCATGCTGCTGCTGCGCAACCATGGCATTGTCGCGATGGGGCGGACGCTGCCCGAAGCGTTCATCAAACATTGGTCGCTGCAACGCGCGTGCGAGATCCAGCTGGCGACGCTGTCGATGGGCAAGCCGCTGACCGTGCCGCCGGAGGTGATCGCGGTGCATCAGCGCGACCTCCACATGGCGCAGGTGCCGGGCGGTCCGGGCGCGGCGGATTTCGCGGCGATGGTGCGGCTGGTGGACCGGGTGGATACCAGTTGGCGGGAATAGGTGGCATGTGTGGACATTCTCATTTCCGGTTGGTTTATGAGAATGTATTTTAGCCAAATGGGTTCTTGTAGGAAATAGGACGGCTGTAGCGCTCGGCGGGTTTTGGCGGTTCCGGGCGGCGCGCCTGCGTCGGTTGGTCAGCGTGGCGGGGTGATTCGGCGCGGGGTGGTTGGGGCGGTGATGCGAACACGTCGCGGGGAAACGCGCCGTGGGTGTCTGGCGGGGTGTGTCTTTTGCTGTGGGGAATGTCGGGCGAATAGACTCGCCCCGCCGTCGCCCCGGCGCAGGCCGGGGCCGCCAA
>FWWL01008949.1_pt1 | contig 12494 bp, 10 predicted proteins | sample 2228331 | NCBI WGS metagenome assembly FWWL01 (sample SAMEA103939775, study PRJEB20133) | metagenome | reverse complement strand
AATTTGCACGTGCTCGTGCGGGAAACCCGCATGCACGGGGAGCGCGCGATGTTGTTTTCTACGGCTGCGCTGCTTGCGGCGCCCTCCCCGTTTGTGCGGGGAGAATGGCACTTGAGCAAAACGTCACCGCGCAAAGCCGTATCCCCGCCTGTGCGGGAAGCGCGCCGTGTAACGTGTAGCACGTCCAACCGCCGGCCGAAGTCCCAGCGTGTGTAGGCAGCGTGCTTGACCAGCGGTCCTTGCCTATAGCAGCGGGTCTTAATGATAATCTTTGACCGAACCCATCCCGCGGGCGACGACCCTTGCTCTGAGGGTTCATCGGGGGCAGACCCTCAGCCAGGACCTCCGCGCGTGATCTGCTCTTGACTTGACGCCGATTGTTTTCTCTTGGACATCCACCGCGACGCGCAAATCCTGATGGCGCCGCATGACCAGACGCGCGCTGGCCGGCTGGGTTCCGCTGAGGGTGCTGGGTGACTGGCCGCTCGTTTCGCGCAAAAAGCAAGCGTGGGCAACCGGCGCAACCGCGAGGCCGCAGTCGTGAAAGCCGGCGCGACCCTGCAGATGCTCTTTACCCTCGGCTCGTGGGAATCGCGTTGCGCCGGCGGTGGGGCAGGCAATGGCCTTGACGTGGCGATCGCGGGCAAGCTGGGGGCCAACGCTGCGATCGTCGTCGTTTCGATTTTGCTGCCAAGTGGCAAGTCACTGATCGTGAAACCATTTCTCGCCAGCCTGGGGGAACGGACCCACTTGCCGGCATCATGGTCTCTCTACCCTGACTGAGGCCCAGCTGACCACTGCGACAGAAGCGTCACACCGACGACGCCACAAGTGCGGATTTTAGTGGCCTCTGTGTCACATAGCCGTCGCAAAAGGCCCGTAGGCTCATTTCGTCCATCGACTCGGGAGTCCGACATGACCACGTCCCTGCGCATTATGCTTCTTGGCGGAGCGAGCGCGCTTGTGCTTGCCTCTGCCGCGGCGGCCAGCAGCACCCCCTGCCCGGCCATCACGGTCGCCGACATGGGCGGGCTGACGCCTGCCTTCCCGCAGCAATTCGAGCTCGCGGAATTCCAGGCGGCTGCGAATTGCACGCTCTCCTTTTCCGAGAATCCCGAGATCGCGGCACTCAATGCGCGCATCTTCGGCAATGGCGAGCTGCCGCCTGTGTCCGAGCGGCTGCCGGCCGAGCCGCTAGTGGTCGTGCCCTATCGCGAGATCGGCACTTATGGCGGCGCGATCGACGGCACGTCGCGGGCCACCGAGGCCGGCACGTCTGACCTTTTGTCGGTGCGACACGTCAACTTGGTCCGCTACTCGGATGACCTGAAAACGATCGTTCCCAATGTCGCCCGCCGCTGGGAGTGGAACGAGGACTTCACCGAGCTCACCTTCCATCTGCGCGCCGGCCACCGCTGGTCAGACGGCCATCCCTTTACTGCCCATGACATCGCTTTCTGGTACAACGACCTAATCCTGAATCCCGAGATTTACCCCACCACGCCAAGCCGCTGGCTGTTTGGCGGCAAGCCCGCGGTTGTTGAAGCGCTGAATGACACCACCGTCGTGTTCCGCTTCCCCGTGCCGGCGCCCGGGATCCTCAACCGTTTTGCGGTCGACTACGGCCAGCCCTTCCAGCCTCGGCATTTCCTCGGCCAGTTCATGGACCGCTACAATCCGAATGCTGCCGCGCGCCGGGCCGAGCTCGGCTTTGCATCAGAAGGCGAGGCGGTGAACTTCTTCTACGGCCCCTCGGACTGGAAAGACATCCCGACGCCGCTTCTGCGCGATCCTGCGCGGATTCCGGCGATCGGCCGAGCCGTGGTGCCGACGCTTGAGTCCCACATCGTGGTCGAGGACACCGCTCAGGGCCGGCGACTGGTGGCCAACCCCTATTTCCACATGGTAGACACAGCGGGCAACCAGCTGCCCTACATCTCGGAGATCGTGGAAACCTATGTGCCTGAGCGGGAGGTGAACATCCTCCGGATGATCAACGGGCAGGTCACCTGGAAGCAGCAGGCGGTGTTCCTGTCCGACTTCCCCGTGCTGGCCGAGAACGCCCAGCGCGGCAATTACACTGTGGCGCTGGCGCCGGCGCCGGGCTCGATGACCTACTACGCCTTCAACCGCGGCCACAATGACCCGGTGCTGCGGGCCGTGTTCAATGATCCACGCTTTTCGCTCGCAATGTCTCTTGCCTTGGACCGCAACGAGATCAACGAGATCGTCTTCCTCGGCCAAGGCCGGCCGGCGAATGCGCTGCCAGTCGAGCCCGTCACCGTGGGCTTCGTCACCGAGGAGCAGATCACCCGCAACACCGAATACGACCCCGCGCGCGCCAATGCGCTGCTTGACGAGATGGGCCTCGCGATGGGCCCCGACGGCATCCGCCTCCTGCCAGACGGCCGCCCCCTTGTGCTACGGCTAACGTATGCAACCCAGGGTGGGCCGGTGCAGATGCACGAGCTCGTACGGGACTACTGGGGCGCGGTGGGGGTCCGCGTCGACCTGCGCGAGGTGACCTCGGACGAATACCGGGCGATGGCCAACAACAACGAGGCCGATATCCTGACCTGGAAGAACGATGGTACCTCCGCCCCCGCCTTCAGCCAGGATCCGCGCGCGTCCTACCCGCCCTTCGGCGACTATTTCAACCCGGGTCCAGGCATCGCGTGGGATCGCTGGCGCCGCTCGGGCGGCACCGAAGGGGTGGAGCCGCCGGCCGATATCCTGCGGCTGTGGGATCTGGCCGAGCGGCTGACCCAGATCCCGCTGGGCACGCCCGAATCCGACGCGATCGGGCGTGAGATCGTCGAGATCCACCTCGCCCATATGATCCGCATCGGCACGGTGGGTGACATCCCCGAGCCCTATCTCTACCACAACGCGCTGCAGAACGTGCAGCCACTCACGGCCAAGACCTACGATTACTATTGGACCTATCCCTACCGGCCGCAGCAGTGGTTCATCCGTCAAAACTGACCTGATGCTCGGGCGGGCGCGGGGCACAGCCTCGCTCCCGTTGCTCATTTCCCTGCCGCCCCGCTCCAGACCCCGGCCATGGCGCTGTTCCTCGTCCGCCGTCTGATCGGCATGGTGATCACGCTCGCGCTCGTGTCACTCATGGTGTTCCTGATTATGGAGCTGCCGCCCGGCGACTATGCCGAGCGCTATGCCTTCCGCAAGTTCTCGGGCACCGGCGTCACCATCACCCCAGCTGAAATCGAGGCGATCCGGGCCGAATTCGGGCTCGATCGGCCGATGATGGTGCGCTACTGGGACTGGATTAGCGGAATCGTGCTGCGCGGCGATTTCGGGCAGGCCTATTCCTTCCTGACCTCGGTCAACAGCGTGATCGGCGACAAGGTCTGGCTGACGCTCGGCCTTCTCGTCGCCACGCTAATCATCACCTATCTCGTTGCGATCCCGATCGGGCTTTATGCGGCCGTCTGGCGCGGCACGGCGGCGGACTACGGCCTGACCATCTTTACCTACCTCGGGCTTGCTCTGCCGAATTTCCTTCTGGCGCTGATCCTCCTTTATGTCGCGAACCGCTGGTTCGGGGCGGAAATCGGCGGGCTGTTCTCGAAAGGCTTTGCCGATGCGCCGTGGTCGCTTGCAAAACTGTGGGACCTCGTCAAGAACCTCTGGATCCCGGCCTTCGTGCTCGCCTGGTCGGCGATGGCCTATCAGCTGCAGACCGTGCGGGCGACCATGTCGGACGAGATCAGCAAGCTGTCGGTGGTGGCCGCCCGCGCCCGCGGCCTGTCCGAGTTGCGGCTGATGGTGAAATATCCTGCCCGACTGGCGATCAATCCGGTCGTCTCGACCATCGGCTTCGACGTCAACCGCATCTTCTCAGAGCTTCCGATCGTCGCTGCCGTGCTGGGGCTCACGGAACTGGGCGACCTTCTGCTGAAAGCCTTCCTCGACCTCGACATGAATGTGGCGGGCGCGATCCTGCTCTTGCTGACGGTGGTGATCGTGGTGATGAACTTCGTCTCCGACCTCCTGCTTGCGTGGCTCGATCCGCGCATCCGTCTGGAAGGCTAAGCCGTGACCGACCTGCCGAACGAGCCCGAACGCCGCCCCGAAACCCGCGCCGAGCGGCGCACGCGCGAGCGGCGCGAACGCTACTATTCTGCGAGCCAATGGCAACTGATTTGGTGGCGCTTTCGCCGGCATCGCGCCGCCATGGTCGCAAGCGCCGTCCTGGGGCTGATGCTGCTCCTTGGCCTGTTCGCCGAGTTCTTCGCACCCTACGGGCCCACCGAGCGCAACCGCAACTACCTCTTCGGTGGTCCGCAGATTCCGATGTTCTGCGATGCGAACGGCTGCAGCCCGCGCCCCTTCATCCACGGCACCCGGACCGAGCGCGACCCAGCCACCCTGCGTCCCCGTACGGTTCCTGACCCCGAGACGCGGCTCTACCTTCGCTTCTTCGTCGAGGGGCAGCCGGCGCATCTTCTGGGTGTCATCCCGATCCGCACGCGGCTCTTCGGGGTCGAGGGCGGCTTCATCCACCTCTGGGGCACCGACGATCTCGGCCGCGACGTCTTCTCGCGCACGCTCTATGCCACCCGCACCTCGCTCTCGATTGGCGTTCTGGGGGTGCTGATCTCTTTCGTGCTGGCACTGACAATCGGCGGGATCGCAGGCTATGCTGGCGGGCTTTTGGACAGTGCGATCCAGCGCCTGACCGAGGTGGTGCGGGTGATCCCTGTGATCCCCCTCTACATGGGGCTGGCCGCTGCCATGCCGCGGGAATGGTCGGGCACCCAGGTCTATTTCGCTATGACGCTGATCTTGGGCGCCGTCGGCTGGCCTACGCTTTCCCGCCGCATCCGCAGCCAACTGCTTTCGATCCGGGGGGAAGATTACGTCACCGCCGCACGGCTCGCAGGGGCCCGGCCAAGACGGATCATCACCACTCACATGCTGCCTTCGTTCACAAGCTTCATCATCGTCGATCTGGTGATCTCCTTTCCCTACATGATCCTGTCCGAGACAGCGCTCAGCTTCGTCGGACTCGGGCTGCGCCCACCTGCGGTCAGCTGGGGGGTGCTGCTGCAACAGGCGCAGTCGATCCGGGTGATCGAACAGGCGCCTTGGCTATTTATCCCGGCGGCCTTTGTGGTCGTGGCGGTGCTTGCCTTCACCGTCATCGGCGACGGGTTGCGCGATGCGGCCGATCCCTATGCGGAGGCGCGGTGATGGAGCCCTTGCTCAGCGTCGAGAACCTGACCATCCGGTTCCGCACCGACGAGGGGCTGATCACCGCGGTGCAGGATGTGGGCTTCGCGATCGTTCCCGGCCGTACACTCGGCCTTGTGGGCGAGTCGGGTTCGGGCAAGTCGGTCACCACCAAGGCCCTGATTCGGCTTTTGCCCGCTTCGGCCCTGATCGACCCCGCGGCACGCATCCACTACCGCGACAGAACGGGCACGGTGGTGCGGATCGAGACGCTGTCGAATACCGGCCAAGCCATCCGCCGCATCCGCGGTGGCGAGATCGGTATGATTTTCCAGGAGCCGATGGCGAGCTTCAGCCCGGTCTATACGATCGGCAACCAGATGATCGAGGCGATCCGGCTGCACAAGGGCCTTCGCCCGCGGGCCGCCCGCGCGCTTGCCAGCGAGATGCTGGCGAAGGTTGGCGTTTCGAACCCCGCGCTGCGCATCGACCAGTATGCACACGAGCTGTCCGGCGGCATGCGGCAGCGCGCGGTCATCGCCATGGCGCTGGCAGCCGGCCCGCGGCTTCTGATCGCTGATGAGCCAACCACCGCGCTTGACGTCACGATCCAGGCGCAGGTGCTGGACCTCATGCGCGCGCTCCAGCGCGAGCTTGGCATGGCGATGATCTTCATCACCCATGATCTCGGCGTGATCGCGCAGATCGCGCACGATGTCGCGGTCATGTATCTTGGCACCCTGGTCGAATACGGCAGCGTCCGGCAGGTGCTGAAGGACCCGCAGCACCCCTACACCCGCGGGCTCCTGCGGGCGATCCCTGCGCTTGATCGGCTCTCGCGCCGGCTCAGGCCCGTGCCGGGCGACATCCCTTCGCCCTCGGCGCGGCCCAAGGGCTGCCCGTTCCACCCCCGCTGCGGCGAGGCGCTGCCCGGACTCTGCGACCGCGAGGTGCCTCTCCCCACGGCGCTGCCCGGCAACCGGATGGTCCGCTGCCATCTCGCCACCGCCCGCCTGCGCAAGACCGCCTGAGGTGCGCCATGGCCGAGCCGCTGATCGAAGTGCGGAACCTCGAGGTCGCCTTCCCGGTGCGCGAGCGCCGGCTGTTTGGTGCACGCACCGCGTTGCTTCGTGCGGTGGACGGGGTGAGCTTCGACATCCGCCGCGGCGAGACGGTGGGGCTCGTGGGCGAGTCCGGATCCGGCAAGACGACCGTCGGCCGCGCGATCCTGCGCGCGATCAACCCGACGGGCGGCAAGGTGATCTATCACGACCACTGCGGCGATGTGGATCTCGCGCAGGCCGATGCGGCGGCGCTGCGCCGGCTGCGGCCGCGCCTGCAGATGGTCTTTCCCGAAGGCCGCGTGCAGCTCCACGAGCTCAAGGGCGAGGCGCTCAGGCTCTTCCGGCCGCGCATGAGCCTTGTCTTCCAGGACCCCTATTCGAGCCTCAATCCGCGGATGACCGTGCGCGATATCATTGCCGAGCCGCTCGTCGCTAGCGGGCTTGTGACTGACCGCGCCGAGATCGACACACGGGTGCGTGCGATCGCTTCGCGATGCAAGCTCGACCTCGAGCATCTGCGACGATTCCCGCATGCCTTCTCGGGCGGTCAGCGCCAGCGCATCGGCATCGCCCGGGCGCTCGTCTCGAAGCCTGACTTCGTGGTCTGCGACGAGGCGGTCTCGGCCCTCGATGTTTCGATCCAGGCCGAGATCGTGAACCTGCTCAAGGACCTGCAGGAGGAGATGGGGGTCGCCTACCTGTTCATTGCGCATGATCTGAGCGTGGTGGCGCAGATCAGCCACCGGGTCGCGGTGATGTATGTCGGCCAGTTCGTGGAATTTGCCCCGACCCGTACGCTCTTTTTCACCCCGCGGCATCCCTATACGCATGCTCTGCTCTCGGCCGTGCCGATCGCCGATCCCGACCGTGCCTTCAACCCCGTGCGGCTTGAGGGTGAGATTCCGAACCCGATGGCTGCCCCGCCCGGCTGTCGCTTCCACACCCGTTGCCCCTATGCCGAGGCCCGGTGCCGCGCCGAGGCGCCCGCCTGGCGCGAGATCGCGCCTGAACACTTCGTCGCGTGCCATTTCGCCGAGAGCTTTGACTTTTCACGCCCTGAACGCACCGATCCCGACTAACCCGAGAGCCCCCATGCCGCATTTTCCGTTGCCCGATACAGGATCGCCCGTTCTGCTCACCCCCGGACCGCTGACCACTGCGCCCCGCGTGCGCGCTGCGATGCTGCGCGACTGGGGCAGCTGGGACAGCGATTTCCGTGCCATGACGGCCGAGATCCGGGCTCGTCTAGTCGGGCTTTTGGGTGATCCAGCCTTCACCTGCGTTCTGATGCAGGGCTCGGGCTCGTTCGCGGTGGAAGCGATGCTGGGCACGCTGGTGCCCCGCCAGGACCGGGCGCTGGTGCTGGCCAATGGCGCCTATGGGCAGCGGGCGGCGGCGGCGCTTAGGGTGATGGGGCGCGCAGTTTCGGTGCTTGACAAGGGCGATTTCGCCCCCCCGCGCGGGCCCGAGGTCGCCGCCCATCTGGCCGCTGATCCCGCCATCACCCATGTCGTTGCGATCCATTGCGAAACCTCCTCAGGAATCCTCAACCCGCTTGCGGAAATCGCCGACGCCGTCGCCGCGGCGGGCCGGCGGCTTCTCGTTGATGCGATGTCCTCGTTTGGGGCGGTGGCCATCGACCCCGCGCGGGTGCGCTTTGATGCCCTTGTCTCAAGCGCCAACAAATGCCTTGAAGGGGTGCCGGGCTTCGGCTTCATCCTGGTGCGGCGCGAGGTGTTGGAGGCGGCGGCGGGCAACGCCCATTCGCTGGCGCTCGATGCCCATGCGCAATGGGCCGAGCTGGAACGCTCGGGCCAATGGCGCTTCACGCCGCCAACCCATGTGGTGGCGGCCTTCCTGGAAGCGCTACGCCTACACGAGGCCGAGGGCGGCGTGCCCGCGCGGGGGGCGCGCTACAGCAACAACCGGGATGTTCTTGTGGCGGGCATGCGCGCGCTTGGCTTCGAGACGCTCCTGCCCGACCGCTGGCTTTCGCCGATCATCACCACCTTTCTGACCCCCGCCGATCCAGCCTTTGCCTTTGCGCGCTTTTACGAGGGGATGAAGGAGCGCGGCTTCATCATCTATCCGGGTAAGCTGACGCAGGTCGAAAGCTTCCGGCTCGGCCATATTGGACAGGTGGATGCGGCGGTGATGCGAAGGGTGGTCACCGCCGTGGCCGAGACGCTGGCGGAGATGGGGGTGAGAAGCGCCGCCCCGGAGCCGGCGGCGTTCGAAGCGCGGAAACAGGTCGAGGAGTCATTGGCATGAGCCGGTTCAAGGCAGTGGTGTTCGACTGGGCGGGCACGATGATCGATTTCGGATGCTTCGCGCCGATGGCGGTGTTCGTGGAAGCCTTCCGCCAGTTTGGCATCGAGGTGACCATCGCCGAGGCGCGGGCGCCAATGGGTTTGCCCAAACGCGCACACATCCGAGCGATGCTGACTTCCCCGCGGCTTGCTGCCGAATGGGCGCGCGTGCACGGGGCAGCGCCCACCGAGGCCGATGTCGAGCGGATCTTCGAGGTCTTCGTGCCGATGAATGCCGAGGTGGTTGCGCACCATGCCACTCTGGTGCCCGGTGCGACAGAGGCTGTCGCGGCGCTGCGGGCGCGGGGGCTGAAGATTGGCTCTACCACCGGCTACACCCGTGCGATCATGGAGCGGGTGTTTCCGATTGCCGCCCAACAGGGCTATGAGCCCGAGTGTTGCGTCTGCGCCGATGACCTGCCCGAGGGGCGCCCGGGCCCACTGCAGATGTATCAGTGCTTCATCGACCTGCGGGTCTGGCCGGCGGCAAACGTGATCAAGGTCGACGACACAGAACCTGGCATCCTGGAAGGGGTCAACGCTGGCTGCCTGACCGTGGGGGTGGCGCTGTCTGGCAATTATGTTGGCCGCAGGCCCGAGGAACTGGCCGCCATGGATCCGGCCGAACGGGCCGCGCTGCGGGCGGCGGCGGCGGACCGGTTGCGTGCCGCTGGCGCCGATCACGTCATCGACACGGTCGCCGACCTGCCCGACCTCCTTGATCGCTTGGAGGCCCGGGCATGACGCCAGCGCTGTTCACCCGCCCGGGCCGCTTCTGGCGCGGCAACCTGCACACCCATTCCACCCGCTCGGACGGGGCGCTCGAGCCCGCCGAAGTCTGCCGCCGCTACCAAGCCGAAGGCTATGATTTCATTGCCCTGACCGATCATTTCGTGGGGTGTTACGGCTATCCCATCACCGATACGACCGGGTTTCGGGATACGGGCTTCACCACGCTGCTTGGCGCCGAACTGCATTCCGGCGCCATGGCCAATGGCGAGCTGTGGCATATCCTTGCGGTTGGCCTGCCGCCAGATTTCGCCCCCGGCCACGCGCCCGGATTTGCACCTGTTGAGGGGCAGGAAACCGGCGCCGAGATCGCTGCCCGCGCCCGCGCCGCCGGGGCCTTTGTCACGATTGCCCATCCGCAATGGTCGGGGCTGACGCTGGCAGATGCGCGGTCGATCGAAGCGGCCCATGCGGTCGAGGTTTACAACCACGGCTGCCGTGTGGGTGCCGACCGGCCGGATGGTTTTGCCGTCGCCGATCTGCTCTTGTCCGAGGGGCGGCGGCTCAGCCTCTGCGCTACGGATGATGCGCATTTCACCGAGCCCGACCATTTCGGCGGCTGGGTCATGGTCAAGGCGCCCGAGAACAGCCCCGAAGCACTTCTCCAAGCGCTGAAGGCTGGGGATTATTACTCCTCGACGGGGCCAGAGCTGCGCGGGCTCACGCTGAAGGAGACGAGCGTCGAGGTCGAATGCTCGGCCGCGGTGACGGTCATCGTCCAGGGGCAGGGCAGTGCCGCCGTGGCTGTGCATGGCACATCCATGACCCGTGTCAGCGTTCCACGCGCCCGCCTGGCGCGATCGCCCTGGCTGCGCGTGACGGTGGTCGATGCGGCCGGCCGCCGCGCCTGGAGCAATCCGATCTGGACCGAGGCGGCGCAAGCTTCTTAGCCCATCAGTACTTTCGACACGGCAGCTTCGTGGGGCGAGCCGGTTCCTCATATTCGGAGGCGCTTTTTTTAATAAAAGCGTGCTGCATTTGCAAGGTGATGCCGAGCCGGCTGTTATCGCTCTCTGACACTTGTGCGCTGCGAATGGAAGCGTGCCGCGATGAGTCAGACAAAGCGCAGAAGCGTCTGCTCACGTGGGCGCCGCGTTGGCCATGAGGGATTATCCAATCTTCTCCATCCGGACGCCCAAGCGATCGACAACGCTGGCTTTCTACCAAAGCATTTTGGGCGATAGGAATGCCGCAGAGGGCCCACGGGTACCTGCAAGAGATCTTCCGCCTCAGGCGGCGGGCCGAGGTTCCGCGCGTGCGGTATTTCCGTCGCATGTCAGGTCTTCCGCCTCACGCGCGCTGGGCGCGCATTCTCTTGAGCAAAGAAACCGTTGAGAATGTTGGTCTTCCGACCCACACAGGCGCAAGGTGATGGTCGGTGCCAAGCACGACTGAGGAGCGCGCCAAGCGCAAAGTGCCGATGCGGCTTACGTGTACGAACCAAACAGAATATCGTCAGCTTCCTTGCTGTGACCAGCGACGATTATCACCTAGCAGATTGAGAAGGCGCTCTATAGCTGCGCCGAAAGCGCCGGCCAGACCGTGCGGCCGAAGCTGCAGACATCCTCAGCCTCCGCGCGCTACCGCTCACCAAAGCGTTAGTGACTCTCTTTGGTTGTTGGCGTTTCGATAGACCCGATGCGCCAAGGGATGCCGGTTCCAGAGTCTGTAGCTGTCGAGAACGGCACCAAGAATGCTCGCGTGGCAGTCAGCGAGACGTTGCTCTCCGGTCAGCGGCTGGCGCCGGACCTGATAGGATTGATTGAACGTATAACCAGAGTGACCACTCCGCAATTCGGCATCGCATTTAACGTGAACACGCTCCTTGCCTGGAACGGATCGACACAAGTGAACGCGCTCCCCATCGTCGAAGGAAAGAAATCGGAGAGCGCCTTCGCCGCGGGAAGAGCTGGATGCAGGAGGGGCGCCTCACTAAGCCCCACTTCCGCGCGAAAGCCGTGGGCACAACGCCGTCGCACGCGGATTGTGTCGGCAACACGAGCAAACCGCCTGATAGAGCCTTCGATCCTTCATTTGCCGAAACCCAAAGGCCATTGCCGACACCTCCTTGCAACGACCCTGAGGGTTCGCGCTCCGGAACCTTTGTGCCAATCGCCCCTGGCGCCTACGGCCCAATGGGCGCGAGCGCCAACAAGCACTTTGGCCTTAAACACGGTGACGATCTGCGCACAGGAGGGCTCGCCAAGCACGAGGAAAATGACGCCTCAGGAAGGGCGTCGACACCACGTTTCCCGTTGATAAAGCGCCGACCAATTTTAAGGGCACCGTGCAGAGCGGCGAAATGCGGAAACGCAACCCGGCTTGACACCAGAGCCGCCGCACGGTCGTTTTGTCAGTCGATGTTGTACACGGTGAGGTTTTCGTCGTAGGATCACGCCATCGTGAGTTGTTCATCGGGGCGTTGTTCATCGGGGCAAAGGCTTTTTGCACACGCCCCGGGCTAACCCAGCTGCCCAACGAGTTCAACACGCGCTCAGCACAAGCGGGTTTCTCGAGAGGCGCTGTCGACGATGTGGGCAACACAGCCGTGAGATCCACTGTTCTTGCCGACGCTATAGCCCAAGGTTCAGTCAAGCCAAACGTCCTTTTTCTTATTGCAATTGGCGCGGAGGGTTATCCCCGCGTGTGCGGGGAACACGCGGCGATCGTCCCTCCCTCTACAGGTTTGGTAAGGATCACCCCCGCGTGTGCGGGGAACACCCTTGACATGCAAAGGCCGCTCCACACGCGCAGGGGTCATCCCCGCGTGTGCGGGGAACACATGATCCCACGCTGATTGATTGTGATCACAGCCGGGTCGTCCCCGCGCGTGCGGGGAACACGCAATCAACACCGTTCCCGCTACAGGTTTGGTAAGGATCATCCCCGCGCGTGCGGGGAACACCCTTGACATGCAAAGGCCGCTTTACACGCGCAGGGGTCATCCCCGCGCGTGCGGGGAACACGAGGCCGCGACCCGGCCGATTCAGGTGCTGGGCGGGTTATCCCCGCGTGTGCGGGGAACACGCAATCAACACCGTTACCGCTACAGGTTTGGTAAGGATCACCCCCGCGTGTGCGGGGAACACCCTTGACATGCAAAGGCCGCTCCACACGCGCAGGGGTCATCCCCGCG
>FWWL01008948.1_pt1 | contig 12495 bp, 8 predicted proteins | sample 2228331 | NCBI WGS metagenome assembly FWWL01 (sample SAMEA103939775, study PRJEB20133) | metagenome | reverse complement strand
GGCGCGGTGGAGGAAGGGGGCCGTGAGCAGGAAAGGGATGGCGGTGAGTAGAAGAATAGTCGGTAGTCGGTAGTCGGAAGTCGGGAGTTGGGAGTCGGAAGTCGGGAGTCGGGAGTCGGAAGTCGGTAGCAGGGAGGCCGCGGCCAGGTTGAGGGAGAGGAGAAGGGCGGCGGTCTGCATGGGGTCCAGGAGGTGGATGAAGACGAAACTGAAGAGAGCGCCGCCCGCCGCGGCACCGGCGCATTCCCAGAGGTAGGCCTGCCCGGCCGGGCGGCCGGTTTCGGCCAGGCGACGGGCCAGGAGGGGGAAGAGGGCCCCACCCAGCAGGCAGGTCGGGGCGACGATGAGGACGATGGCGGCAACCATCGGCCCGAACTCCACCAGCGCGCCGGGGGGGACGCGCAGGAGCGCCCGCGCGCCGCGCGCCAGCGCGACCTGGACCAGCGGCAGCGCCCCCAGAAGGACCAGCCCGCCGGCCGCGACGCGCTCCACCCGCCACCGACCCGCCCACCGGCCCGCTGCCCATGCCCCCAGCGCCCCCCAGGCCATCCAGGCGGCCAGGATCAGGCCCAGGAGCAGTTCGTTGCCGTAGAACGCGGCGACCAGTTCCCGCATCAGCAGGACCTGGGCGACGGTGGTGGTGAAACCGAGGGCAAACAGGGCGACCGCTGCGCTCACTTTTCTGCTATATTTTCATCGCCGAGACGCAGAGGGCACAGCGTTTTTGCCACGGATTTCACAGATTAAATGCTCCTCCGCCCCTCTGCTTTTCTACGGCCCTTGCATCCTCTGCGATCTCTGCGGACTCCGCGGTGAAAAGTTCCCGCTACAGCGCGCCGTAGACGGGGATGATGGCGCCGTGGACGGCACGGGCGGCGTCGGAGGCCAGGAAGAGGATCACGTCGGCGATGGCCGCGGGCTGCACCCAGCGGGAGGGGTCGGCTTTGGGCATCGCCGCGCGGTTCTGGGGAGTGTCTATGATACCGGGCACGACGCAGTTGACGGTGACCCCCGTCCCCCGCAGTTCCGCCGCCAGGCTCTCGGTCAGGCGGTGCACCGCGCTTTTGACCGCGCTGTGGGCGGCGGTGCCCTTCACCCCCTCCACCCCGGTCCGCGCGCCCACCAGAATAATCCGCCCGGCCTTCTGCTCCCGCATCACCGGCACGACGGCCCGCACCACCGCCCAGGTCGTGCGGACGTTGAGGTCAAAGAGGAACTGCCAGGTCTCCCAGTCGGTCTCGTGGACCGGTTGCCCGCCCCGATACCCTCCGACGGTGTGCACCAGGACGTCTATCCGTCCAAAGCGATTCAGGGCCTCCCGGACCACCGCCTGGGCCGCGTCGGGGTCGGTCAGGTCTGCGCCGGTGGCGAGGTAATGGTCGGGGGAATCGGCCAGTTCGGGGAAGAGGGCAGGCAGTCGGTCGGGGGCGCGGTCCACCAGAACCAGCCGCGCCCCGGCGCTCCGGAACGCCCGGGCGACGGCGGAGCCCAGATTCCCCGCCGCGCCGGTCACCATCACCACAGGATTCTGAGACATCTTCCACCTCCATCGCTCCGCGTTCATCCGCGCTCTGTGGTTTCCTCCGCCAGAAGTGGCGGCAACAGCGATCGGAGTTCTCTGGGGATCAGGACGACGAACTCCCAGTCCACTGTCCCGGCGCTGAGCAGGCCGAACATGCGCAGGCGGCCCATCACCGTCTCCGGCTCCCGGAACTCCCAGTGCGCGCTTTCGGCCAGATCATCGCCGTAGCGGTCAGTAAAGTCATCCCAGGAGAGCGTGCCGCCAGCGTTCAGGACGTCCCGAAGGGCCTGTTTTTCCGCATCCGAAAGCCGCGTCAGGACCTCCTCTTTCAGCCGAACCGGGTCTGTCAGCACCTCCACAAGGTTCTGGATCAGCGCGGTCTTGCGGAGATTACGCGGCATCCGGAGCTGCCAGGCCGCGGTGATCAGGTAGTCTTTGGTCAGCCGGTCCAGACATTCGGCCAAGGATGCGTCAGCCGGGATGGGCCGACGCCGTTTCTCTTCCTCCCGCTGACATCTTTGCAAGAGCATTATCTCCCGCTGGGGCGCGGATTCTTCATCCCATACTTCCACCAGGAGCCCCCAGAACTTCTCATCGCCGATCCCCATACCGATATCCGCGCAAAAACGGGCGTATTCCAGGTCTTTCTCACGCAGAGCAAGGGATCCCAGCGCGTAGAGGAAGGACGCGTATTCGGATGCGGTGAGCAGGTCTTCTCTTTCTCCGATTTCTCTGGCGATCGTCTCCAGATACCGTCGCGCCGTAGCGAGGTCGCTTCTCCGGACAGCGCTCAGGGCGAGAGAACTGAGCGCAATGATGGACTTGGGGTCTCCCTCCAGAATCTGATGAAAGTACCGATCGGCTGTGTCCAGGTCTCCCTTTTCCTGATAGATGGCTCCGAGCTGCTGGTACAATTCGGGGTTTCTCGGATCCAGCGCGATCGCTTTTTCCATAGCCGCGATGGCCTTATCGGCCTGTCTCCGCCGAAGGGCCTGAGTGGCTTGATTCAGAAGGGCTGCGACCTGGGGACGGTACAGCGGGGGTGGCACCATCCGCCAGCGCAAGGGTGGGACAATGTACGATCGCCACTCGCCCCGGCCTTCATTCCAGAGTTCTACCGGCCTTGTGATGTCCACCTCGCCCGCGTCGGCCAGTATCTGAACGACAGCCGCCCGCTCCGACAGGTTTCCCTGCTGACTGAAGGCGAAGCGGTGGAGTTCCTCCAGCGCTTCGGGAGTACCGAGGTAGTACAGGACTTCTGCCCAGGGGAAAGCCCCCAGACTGCGGAAGTTCCGGACGACAAGGTCAAACAGTCGGGGCTCGCGGGCCGCCAAAGAGCGCAGGGACTCTTGAAACTGCTCCTCGCTGAGAGCATCTTTGTCCCAACTATCTACCAGGTCGTAGATCTGGTCCAGCACGGGCTGAGGGATCAGCCATTCGTGAAAGCGGGTCAGATACCGATCGGTGATGCCGGGGCCGGGGGCACCCTCCTCGGCGGCACGGAAAAAGGGCTCCAGCCACTGTTGGGCGGCGCCCCGTTTCAGCGCCTGTTTCCACATCTGTTGCGCAGTGTAGAAATCCCCCATGTTGGCCGCGGCCGAGCCGACGATAATGAAACTGGTCGCATCCTCCATCCGCCGGACCAATCGCTTGTGCCGCTGATACAGGTCATAGATCGCCCCATCGTCTTCCAGCAGGCCGAAAATCCGGATCGCCTCCTCCAGATACATTTCGTTCGGGAAACGGTGGGACCGGAACGGCTGCATCACGGTTTCTGCCCGTTCCTGGTCGCCCAGAACGAGAGCACAGAGGGCCAGAGGGAGTGCCAGGAAAAGGTCCTCCGGATTCCGGGCGCGGGCCTGCTCCGCTACCTGAATCGCCTCGTGCGGCTTCCCCATGGACAGCAGCATTTCCACTTCCAGCCGCGTGGAGACGCCCCATCCGGGGAGAACCTGCGAAGCCCGTCGGGCGGCCTGGAGAGTTCCGGGATGATCTTTTTGCTGAAGCCGGAGGAGCGCTTCCTCCAGGTGATACATCCCCTCCTCCACCCTCTCCGACGGAACCTTCAGGGCATTCACCCATTGCTGGACAATGGCTTCGGCGTCTCGGATCATATCGTTGAGTTTCGTCACAGCACTCGGGGGTACCTTTTTCGCCAATTCCACACGTCCTGCAATGGGGCGCAACAGCTGCAGCGCGTGGACGCTCATCCCCATCCCGGCGTACGTTATTCCCAGAAGGAACGCAGCCACCGGGTTGTCGGATGCTCGCTGATAGGCTTCCTCCAGGATAGGGATCGCCTCCATCAGCCGGCCCAACGCGGTGAGCGCCTTCCCCTTCTCCATCAGGAATTCCGGCCTCTGGTGGAGATGGGACGGAGCATTCTCCAGCACCATCAGAACTTCCGCAAATCTCCCCTCCTGCCCCAGGCGCTGGACTTTTTTCTCTATCGCCTCCCAACCCGGCTCACGCGGAGTCTGGGGAGACTGCAAACGTCTGTGTTTGTGCTTCATATCGTTACCCTCCGCATAGGGCAACTCCTGGAGAGTTGCCCTGCATATTTAAATTGGCCTCATTCACCGGCCAGAACCTCCGGCAGGAGCGACCGCAGTTCCCTGGGAATCAGGACGACGAACTCGTCATCCACCGTCCCGTCGGCGAGAAGGCCGAAAAAGCGCAGGCGGCCCATTACCGTCTCCGGCTTACGACACATCCAGTACGAGTTCTCATCCAGGTCCTGGTCGTAGCGGGACGCAAACTCATCCCAGGAGAGAATGCCGCCCGCCTCCAGCACATCCCGCAGGGCCTGCCTCTCCTGGTCCGAGAGGTGCTGCACCCGCTCCCGCAGGATTTCCGGATCGGTCAGCACTTTTGCCATCTGTTCAATCAGAAGCGCCTTTCGGATGTTGTACGGCATCCGCAACTCCCGGGCCATACCGTTCAGGTCGTCTTTGGTCAGGCGGCCCAGGCATTCGGAGAGCGAGGCATCGGCAGAAATGGGCTGGCGGCGTTTCTTCTCCTCCCGCCGACGCGCCTCCTGGCGATACCTTTCCAGGTACGGCGCCATTTCTGCATCCTCTACTTCCCACAACATCGCCCGGAACATTTCGGAGGCAATCCCCAATTCCAACCCCCTTTCTATGCAAAAGCGCGCATACGCCAGGTTCTCCTCCGCCAGACCCAGTGCCCCCAGAGTGTTCAGGTACGTGGCAAGGTCCGGCCGGGTAAACGGTCGCTTCCGGGCCACCGCCTCTAAGTGGCGGCGGGCGCCAACCAGGTCCCCCACCTCTATGGCACCCAGCGCAAGGGACGAACGGGCGAAGATGTGTTGTGGGTCTATCTCTATGACCTTCTGGAAATATTTCCGGGCATTTTCCGGGTCCCCTATCTCGGTATATATCGTCCCCATCGTCTGGTAGTGCGCGGGGTTGTCCGGTTCCAGCGCAATGAGTTGCCGGGTGATCTCCAGCGCTTCCTCCCACTGCCGGCGCACCATAGCCTGAGCGACCTGCTCCATCAGCGATCGCGCCTGCGGGCTGAGATAGGTGGAAACATCCCCCTCCCAATTCATGGGCGGGACGATGAACGGCCGCCACTCCTGATGGCGTTCCTCCCAGAGTTCCACGAAGGGGTCCAGAACGCCGGCCTCCACCAGAAGTTGAGCCGCGGCCAGGCGCTCCGCAAACTCTCCCATCTGGCTGAAAACGAAGCGGCGAACCTCTTCCAGCGCCTCCGGAGTGCCGATCAGAATGAGAATCTCCGCCATCGGTACCAGGGCCCGCAGTTCCCGAAAGTCCCGGACGATGTAATCAAACGCAAGGGGCGCGCGATCCAGCAGGGACCGTAGACGTCTGCGGAATGTCTCTTTCCCGATTTCCTCCTCGCTCCACTCGTTTATCAGTTCTACATACTCATTCAGCACGGAGCGTGGCAACACCCATGCAGGGAAATGGGTCGGATATCGCGTGCAGAGTCCCGGCCCCGGGGCACCGCGCCGGGCGGCCTGGAACAGAGGGGCGGTTTCCGACTCCGGAACTTCCCGGTCCAGCGCTTTATCCCAGAGGTTCTGAGCGGTACGGAAGTCCCCCAGGTTTGCCGCGGCCGAGCCCAGTGCGACGAGGGCGAAAGTGGATTGGATGTCCCCCAGCATTTTCCTGTGCTTCCGGTACAGGTCATACAGCGCCTGATCATCCTCCAGCAGTCCGAACACCCGGACGGCCTCCTCCAGTACCTGAACGTTGGGAAGACGGCGGGACCGGATGGGATGAACCAGGTCTCTGGCCCGATCCCGGTCACCTCTGGCGATGGAATAACGGGCCAGGAGCAGCGTGATGAGCGGATCATCCGGGTGACGGGCATAGTACTGCTCCGCCAGACGGATCGCTTCCCGCAATTGCCCCGTTGCAAATACCAGTTCCATCTCCAGCGCCACAGGCATGGCCCACTCCGGAGCGAGTCTGGATGCACTGCGTACGGCCTGGATAGCCCGGGAGAGGTCGTCTGCCTCCGCAAAGCGGAGCGCGCGCTCGGTCTGATACAGCGCTTCTTCCATATTCTCGCCGGAAATGCCCAGGGTATCCGCCCATCGCCGGATATCCTCCTCGGCGCGGGCGACGATGTTGCGGATCTCCTCTGCCAGGCCGGGCTCCGGGATATCGTCCAGATGGGGGACGACGGGTCGCAGGGTGCGCAGCCCATGGCCGATCATTCCCAGCAGAAGGTATGCCCTGCCCATGGCGACCGCGATGGCCGGATGGTCCGCTGACCGCTGGTAGGCCTCCTCCAGAAGAGGCAGCGCCTCCGGGAGTTCGTCCAGCGCGGTCAGGATGAGCCCTTTGAGGAGCAGCACTTCCGTTGTGCGCTGAAGGTGGGGCGGCGCCTCTTCCAGCACCTCCAGCGCTTCCTCAAACCTCCCCGCGGCAAACAGCGCTTCGGCCCGCTGCAAAATCCTCTCCAGGCTCGGCCCGCGCGGCCCCAACGGGGGCTGTGGGTGCCTACGTCTTTTTTGAACCATCAAACTCCTTTCTTACGAACGAATATTGACAACGGCAAATTCTAATTTATGTTGAAAAACCGTCCGCTAAAAGTATAAATGGTATCACCCTGTCACACTTCTTGCCTCAGGGATCCCCCGGCAGGTGAGGGGAATTTGCCCCTCCCCCCTGCCCCCTCCCCTGAAGTTTGGCTTTTCTAACAGTTTGTCTTTGTTTTATTGCAAATCCACCACAAAGAGATGAAAGAAAATAATATTTTTCATCACGGCGGCTTCGCTGCCGTGATGAAAAATATTTTCTTTCGGTTTTTCGCGGGCGGGCAAACTGTCCTTCCACCTCTTCTCAAGGAGTTCAGGCCGAAAAGGCCAAACTTTTATGAACCATCCCTGGACTCTGGGCTAACTGGCGGGGATGGGCCCGCCCCCCCTTCAATACGCGTTCGGCGAACGGAAGATATTCACAATGGTGCGCAGGATGATTTTGATGTCCAGCAGGAGCGACCAGTTCTCAATGTACCAGAGGTCGTACTTGGTCCGCTCGGCGATGGACGTATCCCCGCGCAGGCCGTTGACCTGTGCCCAGCCGGTCATCCCGGCCTTCTCCCGGTGACGGTCCATATACCGGGGGATGGAGCGGCGGAACTGGGCCACATAGACAGGCCGCTCCGGCCGCGGGCCCACCAGGCTCATCTCCCCCAGAAGAACGTTGATGAGTTGGGGCAATTCGTCCACGTTCAACCGCCGCAGGATACCCCCCAGTCGGGTGACCCGCGGGTCACCGGGGCGGGTCCAGCCCGGCCCGGTCGCTTCGGCGTCCTGACGCATGGAGCGGAACTTGAGCATCGGGAAGGGACGGGCATCCAGCCCCATCCGCTCCTGGACGTAGAAGGCCGGCCCCGGGGAATCCAGTTTAATGAGGATCGCCGTTAGAAGCATCAGCGGGGAGAGGAAAATCAGCCCTACGGTGGCGCCGACGACGTCCATCAGCCGCTTGGCGGTCCGCCGCCAGCCCCGCAACGCGATGTCCCGCACCGTCAGCAGGGGCAGCCCGCCCAGATCGCCGATACTCATCGGCCCCGCCATAATCTGGAAGACGTCGGGGAAGACTTTGATCGTCACCTTGCCCCGCTCACACTCGGAGATGAGGTCCAGGATTTCCTGATGGGTCGCCTCCGGCAGGGCGATGATGACCTCGTCCACAGCATGCTCTTCCAGCAGACGGGCCAGGTCGCTGGCACTCCCCAGGATGGGCGTCGGAAGCGTGACGGATGGGTAGCCCTCCACCTCCACCGCTCCCACCACCTTATAGCCCAGGCCGGGGTTGCCCAGAATCTTGTGCAGGATCATCCGCGCCACGTCGCCAGTGCCCACGACCAGCACCCGGTCCCGCCCCCATCCGCGGGCCATCAGTGTGGCGCGCAGTCGCCCATGGGCCAGCCGTCCCACCGTCACCAGCACAATGGTCAGCAGCCAGGCGTAGATGATCATCCCGCGGGGGTAGTCCAGTTCCAGCGGCGTGTTCTTGAAGAGAAAGTAGATAAAAGCGACACCGGCGATCGTCCCAAACGTCCCGGCGCCGACAATCTGGTAGAATTCGTCCACGCGGGACGGGCTGCGGGCCAGCATGTAGAGACGGTTAAAGGCCAGGGCCAGCAGGACGGCCACCCCATGGGCCAGTGCCATCCACACGTAGGACGCCGGAGGAGCCAGGGTGACGGCGATATCCGGGAAGGGAATCAGAACCCGCAGCCAGTACGCGCCGTAAAAAGCCACCTCGGCCATCAGCGCGTCGGTCAAAATCAGAGTTCCCAGAAAGAATGCCAGTGCTCTCCGTTTCTTCATCTCACACCTCTACCCCTGCCAGACGCCACCGCCAGCGCTCCAGCACCGTCCGCCCCCATATGGCCGCCAGAATCAGAACATGCAGGGGCCAGGGGGTACGGGCAGCGTAGTGCTTGCGATAGAAGTAATCCATTGCCCGCCAGAACTCCACCTGGGCGCGGGCGTTCTGGCGACTGGCCGCGCGCTTGATGTGGAGAACCGTCACTTCGGGATTGTAGTACACTTTCCACCCCGCCGCCTTGATCCGGTAGCACCAGTCCAGGTCCTCCCCGTACATGAAAAACCCCTCGTCCATCAACCCGGCCTGGACAATGGCCTCCCGGCGCACCATCATGAAGGCCCCTACCACGGCATCCACCTCGGTCATCACGTCCGGGTCCAGATAGGTCAGGTTGTAGCGGCCGAAGCGGGGGCTTTTGGGAAAAAGGCGCGCCAGGCCCGAAAAGCGATAAAAGGAGACCTCCGGCGAAGGAAAGGACCGGCGACAGGCCAGGTCCAGCGAACCGTCCTGCCGCACCAGTTTGGGTCCGGCGACCCCAGCCTCCGGATAAGCGTCCATAAACGCCAGCATTTTCGCCAGGCCGTCCGGGGGAAGTTCCGTATCCGGATTCAGGAGCAGCGCGTAGCGGGGGGCATGGGGGCTATCCGGATACCCCAGCAGGCGCAACCCCTGATTGTTCGCCGCCGGATACCCCCGGTTCTCCGCGTTGACAATGCGGCGGACCTGCGGGAACTCCGCGGCGACCATCTCCGCGCTCCCGTCGGTGGAACAGTTGTCCACCACGCAGACCTCAAAGGTGAAATCCCCCCGGCTGGCGTAGACGGTGCGCAGGCAGGATCGCAGCAGGTCGCGAGTGTTGTAGTTAACGATGACAATCCCCAGGTCGGTCATTGGCTGCGGTTCGGGTAGAAATCGGCCACCGGTTCGGGGGTGGTGTAGGCAATGGTTGCAGCACGGCCGCGCGCTGCCTCCGGCACCAGAGATGTGGGCAGAGAGGCCAGCGGCAGCGCCAGGGCCACCACCGTCCGGTCCGCCGAGAGCCAGTAACGGGGCTCGCCGCCGTCCAGAAAATCGCGCCGGGCAGCGTTCCACAGCAACAAGTATGTGTGCAGCGCTCCGTCGGTCGGGTCGTAGTAGAGGCCAATCGCCACCTCGTCCCCCAGGCCCTGATTGACCGGGCGGGTAGCGGGCGGGCGGCCCGTGGAGGGGTTTCCGTCCAGGTCCAGGACGAAGAACCAGTCTGCCCGCACGGGGAGTTGCGCCGGGATGGGGGAATAGAGGGCCATCCAGAGGACAGTTTCCCCCTCCTGCGCCCATCCGGCCAGTTCAGCGGGGAGGGTATCCGCCCCCAGCAGGAGTCGCCCGTCCGGGGCGAACGAGGCGTTGCGGATGTCCAGCCCCTCAAAGGGCGCCGACGCGGGCGCGCCGGTGTTGTAGACGCTCAGGTCTCCGGCTCCGTCCGCCTCCGGGATGGGAGTCGGGAGCGGGGTGGGGAGGGGGGTGGGCGTCGGGATGGGCGTCGGTGTGGGGCGCGGGGTGGGCGTGCAGGCGATGATGTGGACGTAGGCCCGGCCGCGCTCCCCTCCCGGCCCGACGGCCTGCACCTCGTAGTTGCCGGGAATCTCCCCAGCGACGTACCGTCCGTCCGCGCCGATGGTGCCCCCGGTGGCAGCCCAGCGGGAGGCGGGGAGCGGCGCGGCGGCAAAAGTCGCCGTCTCACCGACGCAGAGAGTCACCTCCGCAGGCTCTACCGAGAGCGCTGAAGGGCGCTGGGATGGCCGGGCGGCCAGGCGCAGCACGCTGGCCATCGCTGTGATGAAGACGACGGCGACCAGGAAAATGGTCAGCCAGCTCAGTATGGTGCGGAGTGGAGAAGGGATCACGGTTAGCCTCAAGCGAGTGTGCGAGTTTGCAAGTGTGCGAGTTTGCAAGTGTGCAAGTTTGCAAGTGTGCGAGTTTGCAAGTGTGCAAGTTTGCAAGTTTGCAAGTGGGCAAGTTTGCAAGTGGGCAAGTTTGCAAGTGAGCAAGGTTATGGGTTTTGGGCGATGAACCGGAAGCGGATGACCTGCCGGGTGGCGGGCTGGACGACGGCAGTTTCGGCGACGCGCCAGCCGCAGACCCAGAGGATTTCCCCGTCCCCGGCGACCAGCAGGGGCAGGGAGTCTCGCCCGGCGCGGGGAACTCTGGCGTTGATCATCCAGTCCGAAAGGCGCGGGGCATGTCCTCCCATCCCCTGGGGCCGGAAGCGGTCGCCAGGGCGACGGGTGCGCAGGGATAGCGGCTCCTGTAGTTTCTCCGCGTCCATATACGCCGTCCAGCGGTCCGGATTTCCCTCCACCATCGCGGTCGTCCAGGTCTCCAGAAAGGACGCCTCCAGGGCCCATTTTCCATCGGGCAGCAAGGTGAGGCCCGGCAGCGCTACGGGCAATTCTGTCCCCGGGGAGAGGGTGGGCCCTTCGGGCGAGGGTTCGTAGTCCGCCGCGGCGATTGTCAACACGTCGTAGCCGACAGTGAGGCAGAGCCCCCCGGGAAGGGTTGCCCGGTTGCCCGTGGTGCCCTCCCGGGCGACGCGCACCGCGGCCTCCACATGGACGAAGTCCACGTCCCGCAACCACGGACGGAGGCGGTAGGCCGCCTCGCGGATCAGCGCTCGCTGGATGGAGAGGGGCTGGGCCGCCCAGCCCGCCCGGTCCAGGACAATGGCTTCCCCGTCCTCCCGGCGCACCACCTCGCTCCAGGCCCAGTCCCGCATCCGGGTCAGAAGTTCGTAGTCGGCCGCGATCACCTCGGCCATATGCAGAAGACGACGCCGGATATTAGGGTTGTAGGTCTCCAGCAGGGGCAGAAGTTCGTGCCGGAGACGGTTGCGGAAATAAGTCGTATCCAGGTTGGAACGGTCAAAGCGGGGCGAAAGGCCCTGTTCGGCGCAGTACTGTTCAATCCGGGCGCGGGGAATTCCCAGCAGCGGCCGGATAAGGACCGGCGAGGGGGACGGCAGGGTGTAGGCGCTTATCTCCTCCAGCAGGCGGTATTCGGCGATGGGGGTGGCAGGGCGCATCCCTCGCAGACCGGCGGGCCCGGCGCCGCGCAGGAAATGCATCAGCACCGTTTCGGCCTGGTCGTCGGCGTTGTGGCCGACGGCGATGCGCGCTGCGCCCACCTGCCCGGCGACGTGGGCCAGGAAGGCGTAGCGGACGCGGCGGGCGGCCTCCTCAAAGGCCAGTTTGTGCCGCCGGGCGATGGCGGGCACGTCCTCCTTCGCCAGCGAGACCGGGAGCCCCCACTGCCGGGCCAGGTCGGCGACGAAGGCGGCGTCAGCGTCGGCCTCCTCGCCGCGCGCGCCGTGGTGGAGATGGGCCACATGCAGGCGGAGACGGTACTCCTCCTGCAACCGCACCAGCAGATGGAGCAGGCAGAGGGAATCCGGCCCGCCGGAGACGCCCACCACCACGCCGTCGCCGGGAGCCAGCAGACCGTGTTGCTGGATGAAATTCCGCACTTCCGATAGAAGGTCCATCAGTCCACAGTCCACAGTCCACAGTCCACAGTCCGCAGTCCGCAGACCGCCTTTACGGGAACACCGGGATGCCGTCGCGGGCCATCCGGTCCACCGTCTCCCGGATTGCCTGGTATTCCTTTTCGGCATGGACGTGGGGCTCCAGCCGGGGGATGCCCAGAGTTTGTTTGACCAGCGCACAGGCGTCTTCCCGCCGGGCTCCCCGATAGATGACCAGAAGGTCTACATCGCTGGCCACCGTTGCCCGCCCCCTGGCATACGACCCGAAGAGAACGACCCGAAGGAGCGGGAGAGAAGCCTCAAGTTGAAGGAGTCTCTGGGCGAGAAGGGAAAGGATGTCCTCCCTGCTCCATTTCGGATAGAAGACGCGCATGGAAGTGGAAGATCGCTTCCGCATAGCCGATTAGCCTTTCCGCTTTCTCCCGGATGTAGCGAGTTCTGGGAGAACCGGAGGGATGGGCATTGGGATACCGGGTCCAGCAGGACAACTGCTCAGTTGTCCTGCTGGATTTTCATAACAAACCCGCCGCGCGGGTAGTCACTCTGATAGGTAGTGATAAACCCAAGGGGCCAGTTGTGCTGGCTTTATCTGCCCCTCCCCCCCTGCCCCCCTCCCCATT
>FWWL01006585.1_pt1 | contig 12501 bp, 10 predicted proteins | sample 2228331 | NCBI WGS metagenome assembly FWWL01 (sample SAMEA103939775, study PRJEB20133) | metagenome | reverse complement strand
CTGGATGTGATAGCATGCATCAAGATTTCTTCGAGGGTGTCGAGCAGGTGGAGGCGACCCTGCTGGGAAAGACGGTGAAGCTCCCGGTCTTCTACCGTAGCGCCAGGTCCATGACCGCTGTTTTCCCGGCCACGCTGCCGGCCCTCAAGAAACTGGTTCCCGATCCGCGCTACAGTCCCGCGCAGATAGCGCCGGGCATCGGCGCCGTGCACCTCACCGCCTTCGAGTACTACGACACCGACATTGAACCCTACAACGAGTTCGCCATCGGGGTCCTGCTCAACGACCCGCTGATCCTTCCCCTGCCGGGATACAACCTGCTGCGCCAGCTCATACGCAATGCCTTCCACACCTACATCCACCACCTCCCGGTGACCACCGAGCTGGCCTTGAGGGGCGGCATCGACATCTACAACTACCCCAAGTTCCTGGCGGGCATCGATTTTTCGGAGACCGAAAGCGAGCTCACCTGCCGCCTCTCCGAGAACGGCGAGCACATCCTGACCCTGAAGGGTCAGAAGATAGCGGCCTCCAGGAGCGGTGTGCTGAAGTATTTCTGCCACCTGTACCAGTTCAAGCAGCCTCAGGGTGCCGAGTTCAAGGTCAACGCCATCCGCTACTCCCTGGTCCCCGGGTTCGGCAAGGCGAGCCTGGAGCTCGGCGGTGCCCACCCCGTGGCCCAGGAGCTGAGGAGGACCCTGCTGACCCTTCAGCCCATCCTCTACTTCTACATGCCGGAGATACAGTGCATCCTCTACGGGCCGGAGAACCTCTCCCTGCCCCTTCTGGCGCGGCTCCTGCGGGAGAACATGGGCATACCCCTTGAGGAGCTGGCCTCGAGGTAGGGAGTCGCGGCCCCGAGGTCCGGGGTCCGCAGTGCCCCTGAGGCTCACGGGAATAGGGCGCCGTTCTCGACCCGGGACGGCGCCTTATGCCTCGTTCAGTCCTGCGAGGACGGGACGTGTTCGGAGCGGGTGACGGCCCCGGGGAGGGAATACGCCGTCCGGAGGGTCTCCCGGCCCGGCCGTTAGTCCGGCCGTATCGAGGTGGCGGCGGTCGTGAGCCCTTTCGCGCCCGCTCGTGCGGAGCGGGCGCTCTCGGCCTCCCCGACCCGCGCCCCCGCATCAACGGGAATTGGCCTGGCTCCCTCCCCCCGTATATACTGGTCGAGGAGGGCATCGCCCGAGGTGTCGCGTGCCTCCCGGAGGTGCCTCTGCCCGCCTGCGGGCAGGGGGGTGGCAGAGACGCTGCGCAGGAGGGCGACGCGCTCCTTGGCGGGGCTGCCGTGGCCGGGGCCCGTCTTTCGGCCGGCGGAACGGCCTTTTCGCGGAACCGCTGAGGTGCGTTCATGGAAAAGGCGAGTAAGCTGTGGAGGCTGCTCAAGGTCTTCACCCTGATCGAGGCCAGGCCGGGCATCGGAGCGGCGGAGCTGGCGGAGCGCTGCGAGACCTCGCTGCGCACGGTGTACCGGGACGTGTATCAGCTGAAACTGGCGGGCATTCCCATCTATTACCAGAAGGGCTACCGCATCTCCCCGGATTTCTTCCTCCCCCCGGTGCGGTTCGACCTCACGGAGATGCTCTCCCTGGCCATGGGGGCGGAGATCCTGTCCAGGCAGAAGGGGACCCCCTTCCAGCGCGGTGTGGAGAGCGCCATGGCCAAGATCTACGCGGCCATACCCTCCGGCATAAGAGAGGCGGTGACCAGGGAGTCGGTGCATTTCACCCCCGCCTGGGAGCCCACCGTGGATTACGCCGGACGACTTCCCGTCCTGGACACGCTGGAGAAGGGGGTGGAGGAGGAGAGGTCGGTGGCCATCTCCTACCATTCCCTGTCCCGGGACGAGGTCACGGAGAGGAAAGTGGACCCTTACGGCTTTCTCTTCCGGAGCAACGCCTGGTACCTGGTGGGATACTGCCACCTGCGCGGGGAGATCAAGATATTCAAGGTCGACCGCATCCTCGAGGCGGAGCTCCTGGAGGACAGGTTCCAGCTACCCGAGGACTTCAGCATCCGCGAGTACATGGGCGACGCCTGGCAGGTGCTGCGGGGAGAACCCTGCGAGGTGGAGGTCAGGTTCAGCCCCCAGGTCGCCCCCTACGTCAGGGAATGCATCTGGCACTTCAGCCAGCGGTGCCGTGACTGCGAGGACGGGGGAGCCGTTCTCTCCTTCCGGGTGAGCGGGCTCACCGAGATATGCTCCTGGCTCATGGCCTTCGGCGGCGAGGCGGAGGTGCTGAGGCCGCCGGAGCTCAGGGAGATGGTGCTGGAACGCGCCAGGGGCATACTGGAAAGATATTCCGGCTCGTAGGGCCGCGCGGGACTCCGCCGGCCGAGGCATCTCCCCCGCTTCCTGAATCGCAGCGACGGCTTGCGGGCATTGCTTTTTCGCTCGTTTCCTTTCGAGCGTCTCCGCGTGGTCGGGAGAAACGGAATCCGGGGCTGAGGAAGACCGACGGATTCACGCATTTCCTTTCGAACACCTCCGCATCTGTGTTGCCCGGATCTCAGCATTGGACAGTCGCCGCGAGCCCCGGGTGAGGCCCGGCATCACCGTGTAAAAACATCGGGATGGCGAAAAGGCCGCCGGCGCTTTTCCCCGTTTCCAAAAGGACTGCCATACAGGTGGCAGTCTCAACGGGAAAAACCCGAAAAAGCCGTTCTTGAACTGCCAGACAGGTGGCAGTCAACACCTTTCATAATGGATCTGCGCCTGTCACCCTCCGGGGCGCTCGGCGCTCGGCGGGCGGCAAAAACCGAAACCGCGCTCCTTGGGAGGTCTCTGGCGGGCCCGACAGTCGGTTCCAGCCGGGGATGGGGGCTCGCCGGGCCTGAAGCCCGCCAAACGGCAGGCGGGTCGCCGTGATGGCTTCCGGAGGGGACGCGCTTCCACAGAATCGGATGCCCGTCAGTTAAAACGGCCGGCGAGGCCCCCGGGCGGGCGCCGGGAAAGGATAGGGCTTCAGGGGGCGGCTGGAGCGAGGGCCGGCATGCCTCACCTGAAAAGGCAGCCCGGCCTCCGTATGCCGCTGTGGGGAAGGCGCTCGTATCCGGGGGCTTCCCGGATGTTTCGAGCGGTCGCCGGATGAAGCGGCCTCCCCGCGAAGGGCTGCGCGCATGTCCGTCCGGCGACATAGACGATCGAGGGGTGGTGTGAGATGAAAGGAAAAAGGGGAGGTCCGGGGCTCCTATTCCTACACCTCGGTGGCGGGGTGGAACATCACCCTTCCCCTGGTGGAGGCGAGGTACATCGAGGTGGTGCAGTGATAGCGAGTAGAGGTTTCGGGCTTTGCGGCGAATCGGCGGGAACATCTGTCCCCATCCGGATCCGCCGACCCGCAAAGCCCCCTTTTACAAGGTGTTGTTGATTAAAATGGCATATTTTATAATGTCAACAATTTAGGGTTTATGTATAAATAAAGGTTTCATTTGTTCAGGAGGGCTGTGTGGTAACAATAAATCAATGCTCAAAAAGGAAATCTATTTTATTCTATACCCTTACGGTTTTCGCATAACTTGTGGATTCTATAGAAAGATGGGATGACAAGAACGGTATGTAGTTTTAGATTGAAAGGAGGGTTTTCATGAAAGTTTCCCAGCTCACTTACGAAAAGCTTTATGAGGCTGTAGCCGGGAATGCGTATGCTTTCCGTGCTGTTGTAGATTTCTACCCGGTAGGCGGAGATGGGGATAAGGTTTTTCCGCCGACTTATTCGAATGATGGAGATACAGTGTATGCATTCGAGACCAGGATTATTGATGGAGAGGAACTTAAATGCGTGCTCCTGGATTCGGTCCAATCACAAGCAAACCGCTTGGAGCTTGCGCTTCTAGATTGGCATCGAAACGCTGAAGGGGAACCCCCATTCCCTTTGGTGGAAATAGATTTTCGCGACACGAAAGCAAAAAAGGCGGGGGTGCTTACGGCATTGGAGGCACCCCATCGAATTTATGATGCCTATTTCCGCAATGCCGAAATATTCGAAAAAGGGAAATGGATAATTTTCCGAAGTCTTAAGAGTGGCGTGAAATGTAGTGAACTGGGCAGAGAGTTAGGAGAGGCAAAACCGAGCAATGCTACTCCAATTTTCAAACTTTGCCCTACAGGTCTTATATTCGGCATGTGGGACTCCTATGCTGGTGGCTTGGGCGCCAAGTTCCAGCGCGTCTTGGTGTCTGAGATAGTCGGCGTTGGTGTCACTGAGGACAACAGAAGACCGGAAAGTCGTATCGATCCCCTGATAGGTGTCGCGGGAGAATCAGTAAAGGTTGAGGAAGGGCCTGACTGCAGGGTTATTATGTTAAAGCAAAGCGATAAAGGTGGAAAGAAACTCTCCGAGGTAGGCCTGGGTAACGTGACGCCTAGCCTTAAAAAGGATGGCAAGTACCTTCCCGGAGGGGTCACTTTTCGGTTTGCGCGCCAGATAGCCGTTCTTTCCCTCCCGGCATTGCGAAGACTGCGATTTCCTCTGCCTAAGGACGGAAAGGTCAGCGAGAAGGTGAATGTTTCTGCCAGGACAACTCTAGCAGCACTTGCCCTGGCCGCACTAACCCGACAATGGGAACAGGGTTTCTCGCTGCGTTCTCGTTGCGACCTAGCACCAAAACCTGGAGAAAAACCGTACCTGGCGTTGCTCGCTCCAGATAAAGAGGAGAGATTCGAATTAACCTTCATGGAAGCGGCGAAAATTGCGAAAAAGGCTGCTGATGAAGCCAGGAAAAGCGGTTTGCCGTGGCCGACAACGAGTAAGGACAAACCGTGGGAGAACGGCGTCTTGAGATTGAGACCGACAAAAGAGCTGGTCGAGATAATACTCTGCAGCTGGGAACTTGCTGGAACGAAGAAAGGCAAAGGAAGCTGACTATGTTCGGCATAAAGGTTAACTACCTGCTTGGTTCGGTAACGGCTGCCGATATAAAGGCTGGCCAGGAAAAGAACATGGTGGAGTGGCCGCCCCATCCCGACCGCCTCTTTTGTGCGTTGGTGCAGGCATGGGGGGATCTCGGGGAACCGGAGGCGGGGAGCGAGGCTTTACTCTGGTTAGAGCGATTGCCCGCTCCCCACATAACTTGCGGTAAGGTTTTATACTACAATAACAGTATCGTAAACCCCATCGTGTACGTACCTGTGAACGAAAACGTGGAGCATATGAAACATGGTTCGCCAATACAAGGAACTCAGCTTCTCCGATTGCGACAGGGTAGGCGTTTTGCAAAGGCCCCTCTGTCCGATCCCCGGGTCATCTTCTGGTGGCCAGACGCTGAACTTGAGCACGGCTTGCGCCAAGCGTTGACTGAAATAGTTAGTGCGGTAGCAAGATTGGGGCACTCATCCTCCCTTGTCCATGCCGAGATTGTTGATCGTCTAGAGGAGCTCGAGCTCACCTTCTTGCCGGACCCAGATGGCAACAGGATCCTTCGTCTTCCCTACCCTGGTCGGTTAAACGAGCTACGCAAGGCATATGAATACAGTTATCGCCCTCCGATTACACATAGGTGGGCCACTTACAGCGAGCAAGGTGGAGAACACAAAAAGCAAGGAAGCCATGTGGAAAAGCAAGGAAACCATGGGGAGATGTTCATCTTTCGCCTAAACGGCGACCGATCCTTTTCTCTTCCTATAGAATATTCGGGGACCATAATCGACGTTTGGCGGCGGGCGCTTATCCGGGAGGCCGACCAACCACCCTCAGTCATGATAACTGGGCATGATCCGGAAAGCACCGAAAAAGAACCTAAACCGCTGAAAAGACCGCACATGGCTCTTCTTCCTCTTGCCGATGTAGGTCATCAATATGCAAGGGCGCACATCATGGGGTTAGCCGCTACCCTGCCCGTAGGGATAGACTCGGAAGAGCGGAAAAGTTGTCTCACGGCATTAAGAAGAGTCAAGAGGCTTAACCTGGGAAAATTGGGCGAATGGAGCCTAGAACCCTGCGACGCTTCGGAGCACAGAAAGGCACTCCAGGTGAAGACCTGGACTCAGCCCTCCAAGGTCTGGGGGAGCGTGACCCCGTTTGTATTCGGGAAATACCCCAAACGTCTCTGGTGCGGTGAAGGAGAAAAGATAATAAGGGAAGCCTGCCTGATTGCAGGATTGCCAGAGCCAACCGATATCTGTATTTCCCAGTATAGCTTCGTGCTCGGAGTGCCACCATCTTTCAAGTTCCCGTGTTTACCGGAGAAGCCCGGTAGACCCAAGCGCTTCCATGTTCACGTGAGGCTGGACTTCAAGGAGGAGGTTCGAGGGCCTGTCCTGGTGGGTGTGGGACGACACCGTGGATATGGCCTTTTCCGCCAGTTAGAGGGAATCGGTAATGACTAAACTCAGAAGGCAGATATCTCCGTCGTATTTTGAGGAGCTATTTCTAGAGCTCACCGGACACCAACCCTTCCCTTGGCAAAAGAGGTTGTTTTTCGACTGGCTTTGCCCACGGCCGCCCAAAACCTCGAGATGGCCAAGATCTATCGCTGTTCCGACCGCTTGTGGTAAGACATCTTTGATCGACCTCGCCATTCTGGCATTGGCGGCGGGTGTGGAGTGCGCCAGGATAAGAACCATTTTCGTCGTTAACAGGCGCGTTGTTGTGGACGAGGCCTTCGATCACGCTATGAGTTTGAAGGAAAAGCTCGAAAAGGCTATGAAGCCCTACAGTCGAAGTCCCCTCAGAGATGTTGCAAGGGTTCTTGCGAGTTTGGGCGGCGAGGGGAAGCCATTGTTAGTGTCCAGACTTCGTGGCGGGATAGTCTACGATGAGGAATGGATTTCTTCGCCTAGGCAGCCAGCCATAATCCTTTCTACCGTGGACCAGGTGGGTTCTCGCCTACTGTTCCGCTCATACGGACCTTGCAGTCCAAGGTCTTGGCCGATAAGCGCGGGTTTGCTTGGAAGGGATTCCCTGTTCATAATCGACGAAGCTCATTGTGTCAACGCTTTTTGTGAGACGCTCACGAGTATAGAGGAGCGGTGGCAGCGGTTAGCTGCTCATGAAGTGGGAAAGCCCCTCCAGGTGGTGAAGATGTCCGCCACGCTCTTGGGGAAAAAGGATTTTTCCCTTAGCGAAGATGATATGAGGAATGAGGAGATCAAAAAAAGAACGAAAAAACCTAAGATGACCGATCTCCTTCATATTGATGTGAAAGGAAAAACGAGGCAAGATGCCAGGGAAGAGTTAGTAAGGAATATCTGCGAGAAGGCCTTGGAATACCTTGAGGAGATGGACGGTGGAGTCATCGGTGTTGTGGTTAACAGGGTATCAGATGCTCGTTCTGTTTTCGAAAATCTGAAACTGGAGGAGGACCGCAAACTCTTACTCACTGGAAGAGCCCGTGGTTGGGAACGGGATCGCCTGCTCGATGAGTGGTTGCCGAGAATACGTGCCGGTTCGGAAGCAAGACCTACCCCTCCTGTGGTCGTGGTCTCCACCCAATGCATTGAAGTAGGGGCGAACATTGACTTCGACGTTCTCATAACCGAAATAGCCCCCCTCGATGCGCTTCGACAGCGTTTTGGTCGTCTAAACCGAATGGGGAACAGCCTTTATTCACGCGGGTTAGTGGTGGCTACAAGCTGGCAGACCGAGACGGCAAGGTCCAAGAACGAAGATAAGCCCAAGAACGTTGACATCATATACGGTGAACCCCTCTACCGAACCTGGCATTGGCTCTTTAGCCAAAGTGTGGGAAAGAAAAAGCAAAGAAGCATCGATATGTGCGTGTCTGCTTTGGATAAGGTACTCCCTAAAAAAATTGAGGAGCTAGAGAAGCTTTGCCAGAAGGCGAAAGAGGCTCACATTTTGTATCCCTCCCATCTTGACATATTGGCTCAGACCAGCCCTCCGCCACATACTGACCCAGACATCTCCGCTTTTATCCACGGGTCAGCAGGCGCTTCTCCGGATGTCACTCTGTTATGGCGTCGAGACCTGGTGGAGGGTGAAGACCACAGTTGGATAACCCGTGTCAGCGCACAACCTCCAGCTACTGGAGAGGGATGTCAAGTTCCTGTGTGGGAATTCAAGAAATGGATGGCGGGAAAAGGAGATGAAGACGACACGGGGGATGTGGAAGGAGTCTATGTGGAAGAGGTGGAAGGGGATGTCAAGAGAAAGGTCCTCCATTGGGCAGGTCCGGAGGATTCGAAAATCATTGATGCTGAGGATGTGCGTCCAGGAAACGTGATTGTCCTTCCCTCAACATACGGGGGATGTGATAAGTATGGATGGAACCCCAAACATCGCGGGACGGTCATCGACATAGGGGACGAAGTGGCGGCCAGCTACCGCAAACCAGTCCTGCGCATAGACACGACCATCATGAAGCTTGAAGACGAAAGTAAGGATGGAGGGGATTACAGCACGATAATCGAAAAGCTCAAGGATCTAAAAAAGGCGGCGGAAGACGGGGAAATGGGAAGAATCAAGGAATGTCTGAGTTTTATCGCTAGTGAAAATCAGTCCCCAGAATGGTTGCAGAGGATAGCCGAAAAGCTTGTCGCGGGAAAGCCGCCGAGGGTAGTGGAGGCTTCCGGCATCCTTGTTCTCGTGGGACAGGGTATGAAAGGAGAAGGTAAGAAGGGAGAAGATTCAAACACCTCCGTGATGGAGGTAGCCACAGGAGTCGAGGTATCACTCGAAGAGCACAGCGAGGGAGTTAAGGAATATGCGAAAAAGTTCAGTGCCTTGCTCCCAAGAGATTTAAGGAAAGCCGTGGAATTGGCAGCAGAGCTTCATGACCTTGGCAAGGCGAATCCTCGCTTCCAAGCCATGCTCCTAGGAGGCAATGAATTGTCAGTTATCGATGGAAAATATTTAGCCAAGTCTTCTCTCATAGCGAGAGACCTCAATGCCTATAATCTGGCCTGTGAACTGGCTGGCTTTCCTAAGCATGCTCGACATGAGGCATGGTCTTTCGCTATGGTCAAGGATGTCGATAAATTGTTCAAGGGCGTGGGCGACCCTGATTTGGTGTTGCATCTCATATTGAGTCATCACGGTTACGCCCGGCCCTTTTTTCCTTATTTCGACGATTCTAATCCGGCAGACTTCGAATTCGAACTAAAGGGCAAGAGACTGACCTGCAAAGGGAATCCCTGTCTGCACAGGATTGACAGCGGTGTCGCCAGTAGGTATTGGCGCCTGGTTCGGAAATACGGTTGGTGGGGGCTTGCTTACCTAGAGGCAATGCTTCGGATTGCCGACCATCGACAGTCGGAAATGGAATGGAGCGAAAGATAGTAGAAAAGATGGTTGACTTTCAGTTGACGAGGTTGAGGGGCGACAACCCCCTTGGGTTCCTAGCCGCTCTTGGGGCTTTACAGACCTTGGATGACGCAAAAATTGAAGCTTTTCTGTTCTGGGATGGTTTCACGCCTTGGTTAAAGGTTAAGGTGCAAGACGAAGCAATAATGCAGAAGAATATTTGCAGGGATTTTTTAACCAAAACCCTTTATAAAACCTTGAAAAGAAAGAGAAAGGGGAAAAATACACTTGATCCGATTACGGTTGTTAAAGACAACAGTGTGAATTTTACGAATGATAAACTGTATAAATACGCTAAGGAGGCCGCTTCCAAGGTACTTAATGGAAATAACCGTCCAGTCGACCTTCTCGCCTCATTCTGCGTTAAAGGTCCAAAGGAAACAGTGGAGAAATCCAACTGGATACTTACAACGGGCCAGGGGCATCAGAGTTTTTTCAAGATAGAAAGAAATATTATTGAAAAAATTACCGAAGCCAACATAAAAAGCGCCCTATTCGGTCCGCCAAACGAAAAAGATAAAGGGCGACTGATCTCCTTTAGGTGGGATCCTGAAGAAGATCGTCGTTATGCCTTAATAGAATCTGATCCCTCGGATAAGGAGACGCTGACTGTTTTAGGCGCGAATGCACTTGCCTTCGAAGCTTTGAGGAGTTTCCCCGCATTCGTTATCCAGGGGAAAAAGTTGGGGATGGTTGCCTGGAATAAAACCGGGGATACCGTGCGATGGCCTTTGTGGAAATATCCCATAGAGATAGAAGTGGTGAAATCTCTGCTTCGTATCCCGGAGATTTGGGAAGTGCCAGATAGAAGTGAATCAAAAGAAAAGCTGCTAAAAATGGGCGTTTTTGCCGTCGTGGAATCGAAAAGGATTAACGTGGATAGATATCGTAATATGGTTCCTGGCATACCTGTGTGGTTAAGTCTGTAGTGAGATTAGATAAATCAAGATAGAGGTGGTGTATTCTTTCTGGTCACTTTAACCTGGAAGAATTGAAGTCGAGGGGTTGGCGAAAATCCATTATTTGTGATTGGATTTATATGTCAAAGGCGAAAAATGATTAAGAGATTATGGATAGTCTGGATTACATCCCTCTGAGATACCTGAACGAATATGTTTATTGCCCGCGATTGGGCTACCTAGAAATGGCTTATGGGGAATTCGAAGACAACGAGTTCACCGTGGATGGTGCCATCAAGCATCGCACTGTTGAAAGGGAAAAGGGCAGCGATGGGACTGCAGATGGTTGCCGCATGACTTCGCTACTCCTGTCTTCTGAAAGGCTCGGCGTTATAGGAAAGATCGACCTTTTGCAAAGTGACGACCATGAATTTTCGCCAGTTGAATATAAAAGGGGAAAGATGCCGGCTGGGGAGCGGAAATTGTACGATCCTGAGAGGGTTCAGCTTTGTGCCCAGGGTCTGATTCTGCGTGACAACGGCTACCCGTCCTCCAGGGGCTATGTGTATTTCGCGGATTCACATCGAAGGGTCGAGGTAGTCTTCGACGAGGAGTTGATTCAACTGACACTAAGGGCGATCAGGGAGTTCAGGGAGATATTGTCGTACGATGAGCCTCCGCCGCCGCTTGCAAGAGATAGTAAGTGCATTGGCTGCTCGTTGAACAAGATATGCCTGCCCGACGAAACGCTGTACCTTTCAGGGGAGGTCGAGGACGACACAGGCACGACTCGGAAGGCAAGGCGCCTTATCCCTGCCCGGGACGACGCGAAACCCCTTTACGTCATACACCAGGGAGCTGTTGTGGGAAAGGATGGAGACAGGCTGGTGCTGAGAACCAAATCGGAAAAACTGGACGACATGAGGATCAATGACCTTTCACATCTTTGTGTTTTCGGGAATGTGCAGATATCGACGCAAGCTATGAGAGAACTTTTGTATCGCGACATCCCCATAACCTATTTCTCGAGAAACGGATGGTTTTACGGGATTGCCCATGCTCACGGGAGCAAGAACGCCATTCTCAGGATAAAACAGGCTGCGCTGTTTTTCGACAGAGAAAAGCGCCTTGATCTAAGCGGGAGGTTTATTAACGGAAAGATAAGGAACTGCCGCACCCTTGTTCGGAGGAACGCGGGTAAGAGCGCTTCAGGTGTGAGCGAGGAGCTTAACCGATTGGCCTCAAAAGCCCTGCGCTGCTCCGGACTTCAGGAACTGCTCGGTGTGGAAGGACTTGCCGCCCATCTGTATTTTCAGGCCTTTGCGGCCATGCTCAAGGGAAAGAAAGACAAACCATTAAGATTCGACTTCCAGGCGCGACAGAAACGACCCGCACCTGACCCGGTAAATTCCATGCTGTCATACGGCTATTCTCTTCTCTTGAAGGATTGCATTATCACTCTCCTTTCCGTTGGCTTTGATCCATACGTAGGTTTTTATCACCAACCCAAATACGGAAAACCGGCGCTCGCCCTGGATATCATGGAGGAATTCAGGCCAATTATAGTCGATTCCGTCGTTTTGACGCTTATTAACAACGGCGAGGTGGATGAAAGCGGATTCATCTCCAGGCTGGGAAAGGTATTCATGAATGAAAGAACAAAAGCCGTTCTAATAGAAGGTTACGAAAGGAGAATGGAAACGACCATAAAGCATCCACTGTTCGGATACACGGTTTCCTACAGGAGGATTCTTGAAATCCAGGCTCGTCTTCTGGCTAGATACGTGAACGGCGAAGCGACAGAGTATGTTCCGTTCTGCACGCGATAAAATGAAAGGCTATTATCTGGTCTGTTACGATGTCTGTGACGAAAAAAGATTGGCGAGGATGCACAAAAAGCTACTCGGATTTGGCGATCCTCTCCAATATTCTGTGTTCGTTTGTCTCCTTTCAAAGACGGAAAAACTTCTTATGTTGGAAAAATTGTTGGAAATTTTAGAGGAAGAGGAAGACAGGCTGCTTGTGATATACTTAGGACCTGAGAACAAGAGCACGTTAAAAAATTTTGAACTGTACGGGGTAAAGAATCCTATAATCCAGAGGAAGTGCAAGATTGTTTGAATGCGAGAGGTTTAGATGAGACCCCGAGAGCGCTATGCGCTCGAAGTGTATTTGCCCTGGTAAATGAGGCATGTAATTAAAAATTAGCACAAATTAAAGTGCACCTTGACAAACGAGAGATGACCTCTCGAATATACGGTTTGAAAATTGCTTAATATTTTTATTTTTATAATAGGCTGTTTCCACGGATAAAAATCCGTGGCCCAATTGAAGCTATATTT
>FWWL01008946.1_pt1 | contig 12502 bp, 10 predicted proteins | sample 2228331 | NCBI WGS metagenome assembly FWWL01 (sample SAMEA103939775, study PRJEB20133) | metagenome | reverse complement strand
AGCCCGCCAGCGCCGATGATACTGCGGGGGCAACCCCGTGGGAAAGTAGGTCGGTGCCCGGCCCACCGCCCTCATCATGGCACCGCCTCCGGCTTATTGTCCGAGGAGACGGCGTCAGACTCAAGGCAGGAGGGCCCTGACCCATCATCCCTCCGTCCCCGGTGCCCGGAGGGGACAGCGGGGACACGAGCGGACCGGCTCGTTACAGACCAGTCTGTGAAAGCCGTGGAGTCCCAACTGGACGAGGGGCGACCGCCGGGGCAGGTACGACTGCCAGACGCCGAACCGGGCCCGGACGGCCCGCTGGACAGCGTCGTCCTCGACGGGACCCGTCGGCATCCCCCGCAAGGCCTCGAGCGACGGCAGGGCCCCGTGGGACCGTTCCCACAGGGCCATGGCGACGGGCACGACGGCATTCCACCAGAGCGTCGTCCACCGCCCGCGGCCGACCAGGCGGCCCCGCAGGCCGACGGTCCGACCGTCGAGTAGGCGTAAGAAGGGAGCCGGCCACGCCAGTCCCGTGTATCCGTCGGCCGTGGCCTGCCACAGCCGCCGCCAGGCTCCCGGGTCCGACGCCCCGTACCGAAGGCCGGCCTCGGCGACCCGGAGGAGATGGTCCATCGGGTCCGACTCGGTCATCCCGCACAGGACCGCCAGCCAGGCCAGCCGCCGCCAGGGGTCCTGGGCCGGCCGGTACGGTCCCGGCCAAGCCGACCCGACCCCGTCCAGGCGGGCCCACCACAGACGGACTAAAGCTTCCGGGCCCTCCCGTCGGGCGATGGCCCGGGCCGTGGGCCAGTCGACGTCCCGAGCCAGCGTCTCCAGGACGGGCTTGGCCTGCACGTAGCCGAGAGCCCGGGCAAGGCTCCGGTACAGGACTTGCTTTGGCGCCTCTCCGCCGTCGATGGCCTGAGCCGCCGACCGCGCCCGCCCGCTGAGATAGGCGTACCCCATTTGCTCGACCAACGCCTGCAGGGTCTTGGCGTCCCACGCCGACAGGTACGTCAGACACATCGGCGCCGTCGGCCGCCGAGCACAGACGGCCCCGACCGGAAACTCGGACCAGGCCGTCGGCGGGATATACGGCCGGAGGGCCAGCTCCGGAATCGCCTCGGGACGGTCCCGATGGTAGACGGCCCGACCCGTCGACTCGTAGACGACGTGGAGGAGGACGCGTCCGTAGCGCCGGTCGGCCCCATGCCCGTGGGCCGACCACTCGGCCGTCGTGAGATGGACCTCGACGTCGCCGAACCGGACCGCCCCGTCGACAGCCAGGACGGCATCCCGGAAGTCCGGACCGGGGCCGTAATTCCACCACCCCGGCCGGAGGACCCGGAGGGTCTGGCCGTCGGTCGTCGTCATCGTCTCCGGCAGACGCCACTGCCACAGCCAGACTTGATGGAGGACCGTCTCGGGGATGTCCATGGGGCCTTATCGAGTTGGGGCGTTAGGTGCTTTGCGTTCCGTCCAGACGGTATTGTCATGCAAGTTCGGTGCCGCTGGCCTGCCGGGGATTCAGGATTTGAATTTCCGGACCCGTCTACTTACTGTATCTTCCACTTGCTGGAATCTTCGCCAGTCGGTCCTGCGTATGGAGGTCGGGACACCCCATACCCGGGACCCGGCACCGGAGGGATTTCCGATGGCCTGGTACGGCTGGACCGGGTTGGCCGTGATCGTCTTGGCTAAGGTCATCCGCTGGGCCGGCCTCCGCTATGACGTCCTGCCGACCGTCCACCGATGGGTCGCCACATGGTTCACGCCCATCGTCTGGTGGGGGTACATCCTGTTTTTGGACGCCTGGCTGGCCCGCCGCACGCGCCGGTCCCTCCTTCGGGATTACCCCGGCGAGTTCGTCTTCATGCTCGTCGCCTCCAACGTGTGTTGGCTGATCTTTGAGGACTACAACCTGCTCTTGCGGAATTGGGTCTACCGGAACCTCCCGGAGAGTCTCGTCGAGGAGTGGGTCGGGTCGTTTTTCGCCTATGCCACGATCTTTCCGGGCGTCTTCGGGACGGCCTCGGCCATCGCCCAGATCCTGAACGTGCCCCTCCTGACGGTCGCCCGGCCCCTGTCGGCCCGGGCCCGGTGGGTGTCGGTGGGCGTCGGCGTGGCGATGCTCCTGGGGCCTTTGGTCGCTCCGGCCCGCTACCGGCCCTACCTGTTTGCGCCCGTGTGGCTGGGCTTCATCTTCTTGCTCGACCCCCTCAACGAGCGGCTCGGTGGGGTCTCGCTCCTGGCCCAGGCGAAGGCCCGTAACTTCCAATGGGTCGGGACGCTCCTGGCGGCGGGCTACGTCTGTGGGTTCCTCTGGGAGTACTGGAACTCGTGGGCCGAGACCCGGTGGGTCTACACGATTCCGTTCCCGACGGTCTTTCGGATCTTCGAGATGCCCCTGCTGGGCTTCTTGGGGTTTGGTCCCTTCGCCCTGGAGTGTTTCTGCATGTATGAGACGTGTCGGCAGGTTTGGCGGCGAGCGTTCCGGCGGCCCCGGATGGCCGAGGCGGTCCTGACGGGGGCGCCCGTGCGGCCCCTGGTCTGGCATAGAGGGGCCATCGGATGAGGCAATCGGGCCCTCTTCCGGGGTGGGGCGGGGTTGACAGGCCGGCCGCCCAGCTTTATATTTTAATGCTAAACCTTCTTGAGTCTCCCCTACTCAATGCCACTCGGGAGGTGGCCTATGGCGTGGCAACTGCGTCCCCTCTATGACCGGGTCGTCGTCAAGCGCATCGAGCCCCAGGAGGAGGTGCGGGGCGGGATCATCATCCCCGACGTGGCGCGGGAGAAGCCGATGCTGGCGGAAGTCGTCGCCGTCGGGACGGGCCGGGTCCTGGAGAACGGCAAGCTCCTCCCCTTGGACGTTCGGCCCGGTCAGAAGGTCTTGATCGGCAAGTACGCCGGTTCGGAGGTCAAGATCGACGGCGTCGAGTACGTCATCTTACGGGAGGACGAGATCTTGGGCGTCGTCGTGGAGGAATGACATCGGGGCCCGACCCCGAACCGGTGGGAGGGCGACCGAGCTTTCGGGGCGCCCCTGCGGATCTCGCCGGACCCTATCCCTTACTTTCCAAATGACGACCGAAGGGGTCTTCGGCGTGGGGGATCGGACCCCGGGCGCTGAAGGCCGAATCCCGAAAGGTCTTACCCACGGTCGTTATCGAAGGAGGACTGGCCATGGCGAAGGACATTCGCTACGGAGATGATGCCCGGCAGGCGATCCTTCGCGGCGTCAACAAGTTGGCCAACGCCGTGAGGGTCACCCTGGGCCCAAAGGGTCGGAACGTGATCCTCGAAAAGAAGTTCGGTTCCCCCGTCATCACCAAGGACGGCGTGACCGTCGCTAAGGAAATCGAGCTGAAGGACCCCTGGGAGAACATGGGGGCCCAGATGGTCCGGGAGGTCGCCAGCAAGACGAGTGACGTCGCCGGGGACGGGACGACGACGGCGACGGTCCTGGCCCAGGCCATCTTTCGGGAGGGCCTCCGACATGTCGCCGCCGGGGCCAACCCGATGGAGGTCCTGCGGGGCATCCAGAAGGGCGTCGAGGTCGTCGTCGAGGAGATCAAGAAGATGGCTACGCCCGTGAAGGGTCAGGCCATCGCCCAGGTCGGTGCCATCGCCGCCAACAACGACATGGAGATCGGGGAGATCATCGCCCAGGCGATGGAGAAGGTCGGCAAGGACGGCGTCATTACCGTCGAGGAGGCGAAGGGCCTGGAGACGACCCTGGAAGTCGTCGAAGGGATGCAGTTCGACCGTGGCTACTTGTCTCCCTACTTCATCACGGACCCCGAGCGGATGGAGTGCGTCCTGGAGGACGCCTACATCCTGATCCACGAGAAGAAGGTCAGTGCCATCAAGGAGCTCTTGCCCGTCCTGGAGCAGGTCGCCCGTTCCGGTAAGCCCCTGCTGGTCATCGCCGAGGACGTCGAGGGCGAGGCCCTGGCGACGCTGGTCGTCAACAAGCTCCGGGGCGTCCTGAACTGCTGTGCCGTCAAGGCGCCGGGCTTTGGGGAGCGGCGGAAGGAGATGCTTCGGGACATCGCCATCCTGACGGGCGGCAAGGTCATCTCCGAGGACTTGGGTATCAAGCTCGAGAACGTCCGCCTGGACGACCTCGGCCGGGCCAAGAAGGTCGTCGTCGACAAGGACAACACGACGATCATTGAGGGCTACGGCAAGCCCGAGGACATCGAGGCCCGCGTCAAGCAGATTCGCAAGCAGATCGAGGAGGCGACCTCGGACTACGACCGGGAGAAGCTCCAGGAGCGGCTGGCCAAGCTCGTCGGCGGGGTCGCCGTCATCCGGGTCGGGGCCGCCACCGAGGCCGAGATGAAGGAGAAGAAGGGCCGCGTCGAGGACGCCATGCATGCGACGAAGGCGGCCGTCGAGGAGGGTATCGTCCCCGGCGGCGGGGTCGCCTACCTGCGGGCGTCCTTTGCGTTGGACAAGCTGAGCCTGGAGGGCGACCAGCAGATCGGCGTCCAGATCCTCAAGCGGGCCCTCGAGGAGCCCCTCCGGCAGATCGCCAGCAACACCGGTTGGGAGGGCTCCATCGTCGTCGAGAAGGTCAAGGCGGCCGACAACCCCAACTACGGGTTCAACGCCTTGACCGAGCAGTTTGAGGACCTCGTCGATTCGGGCGTCATCGACCCGGCGAAGGTCTGCCGCGTGGCCATCCAGAACGCCGCGAGCGTCGCCAGCCTGCTCTTGACGACGGAGGCCCTCGTCAGTGAGGTCCCCGAGAAGAAGGAGGAGGCCGAAGAGGCGGCCGTACCTGAATACTAATCCCCGATTCCCCCCTGCGGGCCCGGGTGCCCTGGGGCCCGCAGGGGCATCCCCTCTCCTAAGCTGAAAAGCTACTTTCCGGGTCCCAGGGTCCGCTCGAGGAATTCGGCGATCCGCCGATAGGCCGTGACCCGGTTGTTCAGCTTCACGATGCCGTGACCCTCGTCAGGAAAGATGAGGATCTCGACGGGGTGGTTCCGCGCCTGAAGGGCTTCATAGACCTGGCGGGCCTCCCCGACGGGCACGCGGGGGTCGTTTTCGCCGTGGATGATGAGGAGGGGGACCCGAATCTGGTCGACCCGGTGGATGGGGGAAAACCGTCGGAGGACGTCGGTGTGGCGGTCCAATGACCCGTACTCGGCCTCCCGCAGGTGGCGTCGCCAGGGACCCGTATTCTTCAGGAACGTCTCGAAGTTGACGATCCCGACGATGTCGACGGCGGCTCCCCAGAGGTCGGGGTAAAACGTGATGGCCGCCATCGTCATGTAGCCGCCGTAACTTCCGCCCATGACGGCGATGCGGTCGGGGGTCGTGTAGCCCTGGGCGACGAGCCACCGGGCCCCGGCGGCGACGTCGGCGATGGCGTCCCCTCGCTTCTCCACGTCGTCGAGGTGGACGTAAGTCCGGCCGTAGCCGGTGCTCCCCCGGACGTTTGGGGCAAAGACGGCAAAGCCCCGATAGAGGAGGTACTGATAGACGGGTTGGAAGCGGGGGAGTTCCTGAGACTCGGGGCCCCCGTGGATGGACAGGACGACCCGGTACGGCGGCGAGCCCTGCCGGGGAAGATAGAGCCAGGCCGGGATGGACAGGCCGTCGGGGGCCGGATACCGGACGAGGCGGGGGGCCACGAAGGTCTCCGGGGGGATCCCGGCCGTGTGCGTGCGGGTCACCTGGGTCCGTCGGCGGTGCTTCACGTCCAGGACCCAAAGGTCGGCCGGGGCCGTCGGTCGGGACAGGACGAAGGCCAGGCGGTCCCCGGAAGGGGCAAAGCGGAGGGAGCTCATGACCCCGGCCGGGAGGTCCGGGAGTTCGACTGGGCGGTCCTGCCGGAGGTCCTTGACCCGGAGGACACTCCAGCCATCCCGGTTTTCGACCCAGGCCAGGTAGCGTCCGTCGGGCGACAGGTCGAGGGTCGTGACCTCGTGGGGCGGTGTCTCGACGTACCGGAAGACCCGTCGGGTCAGGTCGTAGAAGGCGATCCCGGCCTGCTCCCGGCCCTCATCGGTCACGAAGTAGAAGCCCCGGCCGTCGGGGAGCCAGGCGGCCGGCGTGTAACGGGCCTCGCCCGAGTGGGGCGTCAGGTGGGTCACCTGGCGGGTCGTCAGGTCCAAGAGCAGGAGGTCCTCGTCGAGGTTCGTGTTCCGCCGGACGAGGAGGGCCGACCGACCGTCGGGGGCGACGCGGACGACGCCGTGGGTGGCGTCGCCTTGGAAGACCCGCTCGGCCGTTCCCGTCGCCCAGTCGTAGCGGTAGACATCGAAGTACCGGGCGTCTCGCTCGTTACTGGCGTAGAGGAACCAGCCGCCGTCAGGGCCCCAATCGCCGAAGTCGTGGATGACCCCGTCCCGGGTCGTCAGCCGCTCGGCGACAGCCCCGTCCGGCGACAGGCTGTAGATCTGCCATCGCTCGTTGCCGCCGACGTCCATCCCAAAGACAAGCCGGTCGGGCCGGGGTGACCACTCGACGAAAGCGGCCCGCTCCGAAAAGAAGCTGATAGGCTCAGGACAGCCCCCGGTCGACGGAATCCGCCAGACCTGAGGCACGCCCGTCACGTTGGTCAGAAAGGCCAGCCACCGCCCGTCCGGCGACCAGGTCGGACTACTGACGGTCGGGATGGCCAGATAGCGTTCGATATCATAGCGAGCCGGCGGGGCGGCGGCCGTCAAGACGCCGGCCGCCGCCAAGCCGATCCAAGCGAGTCGTATCGACGGACGTAGCGTCCGGACCATGACCTCCCTCCGCTTTGGGATGCGGGCATGATATCGCTCTGCCCGACGCATCCACGATGTAGGGGCACCCCTCGGGGTTGCCCCGTCGTCATGGGCAGGGACGAGCCCTGCCCCTACATCGGCTTCCGGGCCAGATACAACGTCGCCACGCCGCCCGCCAGGGGCCGCATCGCCGTCGTCTCGAACCCGGCCTGTCTCAGCCACGCCTGAAGGGCCTCGTAGTGGGGAAAGGCCTGAATGCTTTGCCGCAGGTACTCGTAGGGCGCCCGATGGCCCGTCAGCCATCCGCCCAGGACCGGCAGGAGCCGATTCAGGTACCAGGCGAAGGCCCATCGCCAGGGCCGCCACCGGGGCAGGGTGAACTCCAGGACGGCGAGCCATCCGCCGGGCCGCAAGACCCGAAAGAACTCCCGGAGGCCTCCCGGGGGGTCCGTCAGGTTGCGCAGACCGAAGGCGATCGTCACGGCGTCGCAAGTCTCGTCCCGGAAGGGGAGTCGCAGGGCATCGGCCTCGACCCAGGCGACGGGGAGACCCCGACGTCGGGCCTTCTGGAGGGCAAGGGTCAGCATCGCCCGGCTGAAGTCGAGGCCGATGCGCAGGCCCAGGGGTCGGCGAAAGCCCAGGATGGAGTCCCCGCTTCCGGTGCCCACGTCGAGGACGACGGCGTCGGCGGCGAGGGGCAGGCTGTAGGCCATCGCCCGACGCCACCGGCGGTCGAGGCCGAGGCTCAGCCAGCGGTTGGCCCGGTCGTAGCGGGCGGCGATCGCATCAAACATCTCCCGAATTTCGGAGGCCCGGCGCATCTCTTTCCGATTATGCCCCACACCGCTCTTCGGAATCCGCAATCTGCAATCCCCTTCCATCCCTCCGGGCCTGGGCCGCCACGTCCAGCCAGAAGACCATCCCGTGGATCGTCCAGGCAAAGAGGGCCGCGCTCCATATCGTCAGGTACAGGCCGCCCCACAGGAACAGGCGGGCCCGGTCGGTCGCCTCGATACGGGTCAGCCATTCGGGCGACAGGAGGCCGCTCCAGACCCGGGCCAGCGGGGTCCGGTCCATCATGAAGGCGAGGCCCGTGGAAAGCAGGGCCATACCGAGCAGTAAGAAGCCCTGGACGGGGTGGCCTCGCCTGAGGCGGGAGGACCCCGGGACCAGGAAGCTCAAGCCCCGAGCGACCCAGCGGCCGACCCGTCCCAGGCGTTCATAGAGATATCGCAGGCCCCCGCCGACCAAGAGCAGGACCCCGAACCCAAGGCTCCATCGGGGGATTCCTCGGACGGCCCATCGGCCCATCGAATGTCCGGCGTCCTTCAGGACGGCGGTCCATCGAGCCGAGGCCGATAGGATATGAAGTTCCGGCCATGTCGGCACGGGCGGGATCAGTCGGTCCGGCACGAGGTCCTGCCAGGGCCCGATGAGGTAGGGGGCCGCCTGACGGACGTCGTCAAGACGGTCGGCATCCCGGGCCAGCAGGGCTCGGTCGTAGGTCAAGACCGGGCTGTCGCCGCGGACGCGGGACCAGAGCTCCGGCGAGCGGAGCATGTAGGCTTGCCAACGGGTCGGCAGGTCTCGCAGGGCCCGGGGTAGGTCCCGAGGCTCGGCCGATGCCCCGAACAGAGCGTCCCAGGGCGGCGGGGGGCGCCGGAGGAAGCCGTCTCGCAGGAGGGAGTCCCGCAGGACCTGCCAGGTCGAGAAGGCGCTGGTGTACCAGGCCCGCACGATGAACAGGACGCCGGCGAAGACGCCGGCCCCCAGGAGGAGGCCGGTCCATACCCGAATCGGCCGGGCTGGCCGTGGGGAGGTCCCCAGGGTCATCCCGAGAGCCAGGCCGGCGACGACGACCCAACCCCAGACGTCCAGGACCGATTCAAGGAGCGCCAAGCGGGCCCGCCACTCGAGGGGTGCCACCCGGTAGGCCGCAAAGTCCCGGGCCAAGGCCCGTTCCGTCTCCCGAATCCGCAGGTCCCAATCGACCTTGCGTCGCTGGCGGAAGGTCTCGGCCAGGAGGCCGCTCCGTACGCTTCGGTCCCAGAGGTTCGGCGTCCAAGCGGAGGCCTGCAGAAAGCGTTCGGCCAGGCCTGGCGTGACGCCCTGATGCGCATACTCGGCTTCCCACAAGCGCCACCACGGGAAGGCCTCGGGGGCCTGGGCATAGACCGGGACCCCGCCCTTTCGCAGATAGACCCGAAAGCCCGCCGACCAAGCCCGCCGGGCCAGCCCGTCGGCCCCACAGACGGCCAGGACGTAGGCGGCCGCCTGGAGGGGTTCCCAAGCGCCCCGGGCCGCCCAGCCCCAGATGTGGACTTCCCACGTCTTGGCCGACCATTCCGGCCATCCGTCGGGGAGCCACGCCCGGGCGGCCGGGACCGACCAGGAGAGGCCTTCGGGAGACGAACAGACGCCGGGATGCGGACCTGACCCATAGGCCGGCACGCCCAACCCGATCCACAGAACGGCCCAGCCCACCGTCCAGGGACGCAGGCGACCGATCATGGTCCGAACCTCACCGGGGCGGCTTCTCCCGTTCTCCCGGCGGGGTCGGCGGCAGGGGGATGGGAAAGACCGACGGCGGCGGCGTCGGGGCCGCCCCGCTGGGGGCGGGAACCTCGATGGCCTGGTACGGGACGGGAGCCCGGGGACGGACCAGGTAGGGCGTCAACAGGACGATGATTTCGTTTTCCTCCCGTTCCCGGGAATGACGGCTCAGCAGGCCTCCCAGGACGGGGACCGACTCGAGGCCCGGCAGGCCCTCGACGATGTCCCGGAACTGTTCCCGGATCAGGCCGGCGATCAGGCTCGTCTCGTTGGGACGGAGTCGGATCGTCTTTTCGATCCGACTCGTCGAGAACACGGGGGCGCCCCCGAAGCCCTGCCCGGCGACGGAACTGCTCTCGACGACGACCTGGATGGTGATGTCTCCGTCTTCGTGGACCTTCGGCGTCAAGTCGATGTTCAGGCCGATGACCCGGTAGATGAAGGACGTGATGGGCTGGGTGGCGGGACCGCCCGTCGCGAAGGGGACGAAGGTCGTCTGGGGGACCGGAATTTCGCTCCCGAAGCGAATCCGCCCGGGAACGCCCTCGACGGTCCGGACCGGCACGCTCTGGAGGAGACGGGCATGGGTGGACTGCTTGAGCAGACGGGCGACCAACGCCGGCAGGTTGACCAAGGCAAAGTCGGACCGGCTCAGGATGGGACCCGGGTCGAGTTGAATCTTGGGCTCCGGTTGGAGCGCCGACTCGACGCCGGGGACGCCCGGGGAGGCGACCTGGAGGCCGTACTGCTGGAGCAGGGAGCGGTTGATCTCCAAGATGTCCATATGAATCAGGACCTCCGCCGGGGCCCTGTCGACCTGGGCGATCAGACGGGCGGCCGCCTCGACTTGGTCCCGGGGGCCGACGACCGTGACCGTCTCCTGCTGGGGGTCCGAGGCGATGTAATCGAGTCGGAGGGTGCTCCGGAGGACCTGGAGGACATTGGCGGAGCGGGTGTACTCGATCCGGAACGTGTACATCCAGTAGTCCTGGTACTGTCGCCGCTTTTCCGGCGTGTCGGGGGCGACGACGAGCGTGCGGGCGTCCAGGAACCGAAAGAACAGGCCGTAGTTTCGGGCCACCTGAGTGAGGGCCTGTTCGAGGGTCGTGTCCACAAATTGCAGGGTGACGGGCGTCGACGGGACGTCCGGGTCCAGGACCAATTGCAGGCGCATGACCTGGGCCAGGCTCTTGAGGACCGCCGGCAGGGGCGCCGCCGAGAAGTTCATGTTCGTGATGGGTTGACGTAGGACGGCCTCTGGCGGGGCGGTGAACCGAAGGGTCGGGCCCGGCGGTGGAGGCGGCGGCGGGGCCGGCTTCAGCCGCTGGCGGAGGTCCTGAAGGTACTGCTGGACCTCGGCGTTTGTCGGGTCCAGGTCGGCGGCCGTCTCGAGCTCGACGAGGGCCCGCTCGAGGTCGCCGGCCTGCTCGGCCTGGTGCGCCCGCAAGAGGTGCGCCTGGGCGGCCCGGAGGCGGACCCACCAGTAGCGCGTCTGGAATTCCAGCCGTTCCGGGTACTGCTGGACCAGGCGGCTGTAGAGGGCGACGGCCTCGTCCCAGGCCTGGCGGTGGAAGGCTCTGTCGGCTTCCCGCTCGAGCCGGGACGGATAGGCACAGGCCGTCGCCAAGAGGCCGACCGTCACGACATTCCAAGTGAGGCGACGGATCATGGCACCTTCCCCCCACGCGGTTCGGCTCCCGCATTATAGACCACGGCCTATCAGGGTCGCCATGAAACGCCGCCTCAGGACCCGAGAGGGGCCTTTACTGTTGAGCCCCCCGCATCAGCCCGAACAGGGCCAAACCGCCCAGGGCCGCCAAAGCCGCAAAGCAGAGACACAGGAGGCCGACCGGGATCAGGACGGCCAGGGCCGCTTTCCCCGTCGTCGTGCGGTGGGCCTCCCGGAGACCCACGATGGCCAGGTAGACCCACCACAGGAAACCGACCAGCCCCCCTAAAATCGGGACTACCTGGGCCAGGCTACTGACGTTGGCATAGGCCAGGACGAAAGGTCGAGGACCAGCAGGAGGTGGAGGACCAGCGTACCGATAAGCAGTCCCACGACCAGCCAGATCGGGGTGAAAAAGATGACCCCGATGAAGCCTATCCCACCGCCCACAAGGCCGGACAACATCCCGGCGCCCCGCAAGCCCGTGAGGGCCCCCAGGGAGACTTGAAACAGCAGGTTGTAAATCCACCCGAAGATGGCCCCGATATACGAACAGACCAAGGCGAACAGGAAGGGCTTCAGGTAGTTGCCCGTCGTCGGGGCCATGCGTCGGAAAAAGTCCGTCGCCCGCGTCACCAGGAGCCTAACCGATTCCAGCCAGCCCTGGACCGGAGACGCCCCGGGGGTTTCCCAGGGGATGGCGCCTTCCGTCGGTTCATAGGGAGTCGTCATGGAAATCCCTCCTTCGAGTCAGGCAGTAGGGCAACAGGATAGGCAGACAGACAGGTAGGTAAGGGGACAGCCGGAACGCCGGGAGCCATCCCGGCATCCTCCTTGCCGAGCCGGCCGTCCGGGGCTCGCCCTCATACGGGCGTCGGAGGGGCGACCGGTCCCGACCCGCCGGCCGTCGAGTCCCCCAGTCGTAAGAAGGTGACGACCCCCAGGGCGCACAGAGTATCGCCCTCCCCCCAGACCTGACAGAGCGTGACGGCCGTGCGCTTCCCCAGGTGGAGTAGGCGGGCGTGGGCCTGAATCGCCCCGCCCCGGACAGGCCGAAAGTAGTTGACCTTCATCTCCAGCGTGCGGATTTCCGTCCCCGTCGACATGGCACTGAAGACGGCCAGGGCACCGGCCACGTCGATGAGGCTGGCGACGATCCCGCCGTGGAGGAGGCCGGCGACCTGGAGCATCTCGGGGCGCACAGGGAGTCGGACCTGACTGTGACCCGGTCGGAGGTCGACGACCTGGACCCCCAGCCATCGCAAGAAGGGCATACTCTCGACGACCCGCTGGACCGCTTGGCGTCCGTCCGCCGTCGGGCCTCGGGGGCCTTTCACCATGCGGCCACCTTCCTACCCCGATGGGACCTCTTTGTCAGTGTACCCGCCTATCGTCGCATTGGCAAATGGGCGATTCGGCAGTGACTGTTCCATTTTTGGTGGGTCGGGGGAGGGGCTTCGGGTCCGGACGGGAAGGATGGGGGGGTCAGACCAGGCCGGCGATGGCGTGGGTCAGCCAGAAGGTGGCTTCGACGCCGGCCCAGGTCTTCAGGCCTCGGGTG
>FWWL01008944.1_pt1 | contig 12507 bp, 10 predicted proteins | sample 2228331 | NCBI WGS metagenome assembly FWWL01 (sample SAMEA103939775, study PRJEB20133) | metagenome | reverse complement strand
GCCGATCAGTGGATTGAGTATCCTCGTTATTCTTCCTCTGTCACCCATACCAAGGGTGATGATATCATCATTCCTGTGTCTCAGGGTAAATTCTATGAGTCTGGTGAGTTCATCCACTGTATTTATCATCGTTGCGATCTTTATGATATCTGCACCAGAAGTTCTGCCTTTATTGAATATCTCCTCGAGAGTCTCCACTGGAGGAGTGATACTGAAGTTATGGTATGAGCCTATGATGACCTTATTCTTAGATTTCATAAGTGGTAAAAGATTCTTCATGAGTCTTTCTGATGATATCTCCACATCTATTGCGTCTACCTTATCAATATAGCGGGAATAGATCCTCTCTCTTTCTTCATCATGTATCTCAATAAGACCACCCTCAATACTGGACCTCACTGTTAATATGATCGCCCTGTTTTTCTGACAGACAAGTTTCATGACTTCATCGAGATAGTCTTCATCTCTGCGTGGTAGCATATCCACTCTTATCTCCAGTATATGGGTGGAATCAATAAGTTTATCCTCGAGGTCACCTGGATCAGTAACCACTCCTGCTATAAATGGTGCATCAGATCTTCTGAGATTTCCGATAAATCTTTCAGTAAGCATTGTTAAAACCTGCCCTGAGTTATTATAATATTTCCATGCAAAAATTTCGTGCCCATATATTCGTGAGTGGAAGGGTTCAGGGCGTATTCTTCAGGGCATTCACAAGAGATACTGCCCGCTCATTTGGAATCAGTGGATGGGTAAGAAATCTTCCTGATGGAAGGGTGGAAGCGGTTCTTGAGGGCAGAAAAGAGGATATAGAGAATGCCCTGAGAGAGATAAGAAAAGGACCTCCCCATGCCATCGTGGAGAATGTGGATGTCTCATGGGATGAAAAGATAGAAGACCTCAGGGACTTCGTTATCAGGTATTGATGATAAAAGAATTAGAAGAAAAGGTCCTCAATAATAAACCGGTTTCAAGGAACGATGCCATCATGCTTACATCTACAGATGGCATTGATCTATTTGAATTATTTATCTCTGCCACGAGGATAAGAAAGAGATTCAGAGGAGATGAGATAGAACTCTGTTCAATAATTAATGCAAAGTCAGGTGCATGCCCTGAAGACTGCTCATTCTGCGCCCAATCAATAAGACATAAGACTGATATACCTGTATATCCTCTTGTTAATAAGGACACGGTCATAGAAAAGGCAAAGGAGGCAAAGGATGCAGGTGTAAGGAGGTTCTGTGTCGTTATATCAGGTAAGAAGGCAAATAAGAATGAGATAATCGAGATAGGCTCAATGCTGGAAGAGATAAGAAAGATAGGTCTTCTACCATGTACAACCCTTGGCATATTGAGCAGGGATGAGTTAAATTATCTCAAAGACATGGGTCTTGTGAGGTATCACCACAACCTCGAGACATCCGAAAGATTCTTTCCAGAGATATGCAGTACACACACCTACAGCGATAAATTAAGAACCATTGAGTCAGCAAAGATGGCAGGACTATCAGTATGCTCTGGCGGAATATTCGGGATGGGAGAAGAATGGGAAGACAGGATAGACATGGCAATCAGATTGAGGGAACTCGATGTCGATTCAGTTCCTGTAAATTTTTTGATACCTGTAAAAGGAACACCGCTTGAAGAGATGGATAAACTCCATCCATTCGAGGCATTAAAGATAGTGGCAATCCTTAGATTCATACTTCCTGAGAAAGAGATCAGGCTCTGTGGTGGAAGGCCACAGGTCCTCGGAGAGTTCCACTCCTTTATATTTCTTGCAGGTGCAGACTCCATTCTCACAGGAAATTATCTCACAACTACAGGAAGAACATACAGTGATGACCTGAGATTAATAGAACTTCACAATCTTAAGATAAAGGGTAAGACCTAAGCCATATTAATCATTCCGAGTGGATTTGGTGATTTTCTTCTATATCCCCTTCCCTGTGCAATTATATCGAGGGGAAGACTGACAAGGTCAGCCACATCAATGGTGTAAAGATTCTCCATCTCTTGACTTATAGTCTTCATGTATGTACCGCATGTCTCACATGTATCAATTCTAAAGCCCTCTTCATCCTCAACTGTTATAATCTTATGATTTGACGGATCAAAGTCTCCACATGATGGGCACTCCATCCTCCTGAAATATCCCCTTCTTCCACAGAAGGAACAGTGAAGTATCCTCTTTCCATCAAGTAGGGAAGACATGACTGGCACAGACCTGCAGACAATACATCTTCCATCTATCCATGTATCCATATCTTCACCATAAAGACCTCCGAGTTTCTTAAAGAATGGTTTTGAGATAATAAAGAGAAACATACCGGATTCATCCTCATGGTATGGCAGAAGGAATGAAGGTATCTCATTTAATGGAAGACGGGTAAAGTCTATCCTGCCCTCCATCATGGAATCAATAAATGGAATAAGATTTTCCATGGGAACCTCGAATATATCTGAGAATAATCTCACGATACCTTCGATATCCGAAACCTGATAACACACATCTCCTCTCTCTACAATGATCCCCATATTCATCACACCTGACTCAAACTGCATCACCTTTTCATATAAAAGAAGGGTCTCCCTGAGATGGGGTCTTTTCTCTATAATCTCCTTTAAACTCATCATCATGGAATCTCCGGCATCTTTATCTTTATCTCTTCACCTCTTAATGCCTCAATGAGAAATGCTTTAAGATATCTCTTTTCTTCTTCAGTCAGATTCAGTGGTCTGAGAATTTTATTTCCCTCTCCCCCACCTCTGTTAAAGAATTCTATCACCTCATCGAGTGTCTTGAAGACCCCATTGTGCATATATGGAGCGGTTCTTGATATCTCCCTCAGAGTGGGGGTTCTGAATGCCTTCCAGTCCTTTTTATCCCTGGTAATAAGGAACCTTCCGGGGTCTTCTTTAAGTTTCAAATACTCCTCATAATGATAAATCTTTGCGACAAATCTCACAGTGGCGGTAACCCCGGGGTCATTGATATCTGTAAATGCCTTCACATCAAGACCGAGTTCACGGGCATACTTTATAAGGCTCTCTTTATCAAGCTTTGGAGAACGGCTGAGAAGCATTCTATGCATATCCTCAAATCTTTTCTGTTCATGAGCTGCCATGGCAGCCTCTGCTGCGATATGTGAGAAATCCCTGTATTTGTATGGATAATGTTTTATCACGAGTCTTATCTTGCCTTTGTAATCCTTCAATAATCTATCGATGGTCGGACCGACCCCCACACAATGTGGTCACTGATAATCAATGAACTCTATTATCGTAATGGGCGCATCATCAGGACCAATGGACGGAGAGTCCTCAATGGGAATTTTATATCTTTCCTCACCATAAATAAGACTGCATATGAATAAAATTATGATGATCAAGAGATATTTAATCTTCATAAAAATTTTATAAATATAAAGGGCCGGGAATGCACCCGACCCTTTCTATAAAATTATACTAAAAACCTGATCTCTGAACCCATTTGGCATGACGTTTTTTTGCCCACTCAAGTGGAACCGTTCCATAAACCATTATCCTGAAGGTTCCAGGATTTGCGAGTGTTCCGAGATATATGTGGAGGGGGATAATAAATACAAGAAGGTCAAAGGCTATATTATGCACAAGGTGACTGAGGAGTATCCACTTTCTCACACCAGGAAGAAGCCATATAATAAAACCTGAAATACCTGTAGCGAACCCCAAAACAAGCAAAACGAGATAAAAGATCTTCTGACCTGCATTTATAATATCCTGAGGAGGAACCTTAGCCTTCTTTGAAAGGTAACCTCCCAGCATCTTCAACCATCCAATGTCATCTTTATCAAAACTCAATGCAACAGGAAGATAATTAAACATGGTAAATACAAGTGAGATAATAAATACAACCCCGCTCCAGTTGTGGATAGCCCTCATATTATTGAAACTGCCAAATATGGATGCCATTCCCTCAAGTTTAAATAGAAAACCGAATCCTGTTATCGTAAGAAGAAAGAAACTCAGGGCAAGGATCCAGTGATTGATTATCTCAAACAGGGTAGCCTTTCTCACCATCTCGGACATTATTCCTCACCTCCTTCATCCCTTTTTGGACCAACAGTTATATAATGCAATGCTGCGAGTGCAACTGCACTGCCAAGTCCGATATATGAGAGGGGCTTAAGGATCTTATTCCAGAATACCACGGATTCAGGAATCCTTGGCTCCTCTACCATTCCATAAATCTTCGGAGCATCCTTGAATGCATAGAGTGCACCAAGTCCATCGAGATCTCTCTCACCATATATCTTCTCATAACCTGCCTTCCTTGCCATATCTATCAATTCCTCTCTTCTTCCGTACTTTATTGCACCTGTAGGACAGGTCTTTGCACAAAGAGGTGGAAGTCCCTCACTTATCCTGTCAGCGCAGAGGTGACACTTTGATATCTTATTATTCTCATCGTATCTTGGAACATCAAACGGACAGGCAGCAACACAGAGTTTACATCCAATACACTTATCTTTGTTAAAGGCAACCGCACCTTCTGGAGTCTTATAGAGTGCACCTGGTGCAGGACATATCTTCATACATCCAGCATCTCCACAATGCATGCATCTTCTGCTCACAAAGAGCCATCTGACAAGGTTCTTCTCTGAAGGCATCTCAACATACCTGATCATGTTATAAAGATTTGGTGTAAGATCAGGAGGATTCTGTATTGTACCCATGTTTCTTGTCCTCTCTGCCCTGAGTTGATTCCATGATTTACATGCGGTCTGGCATGCCCTGCAACCTATACATAGTTCAGGAGATATCAGTAGAGCCTTTCTTTCCATCTTCCACCTCCTATGCCTTCTCTATATTGACCATAAAGGCCTTTGATTCAGGTATGAGTGTATTTGCATCACCGATAGTTGGTGTAAGGATATTTGATGAATCTCCACCACTTCCATCCTCTGGATACTGCCATCCAAAACACCATGGAAGTCCTACCTGATGTACGGTCTGGTTCATAACCCTGAGTGGCTTGAGTCTCTCTGTTACCCATGCAATCGCCCAGATCTTTCCACGGGCAGATGATACTATCACCTTATCTCCACTCTTTATACCTTTTTCCTCTGCAAGTTCCCTGCTTATTTCAACAAATATCTGGGGCATCAACTCAAGCTGCCATGGCTGGTGTCTTGTGAGAACCCCTGTCTGCCAGTGCTCTGTAACCCTGTATGTCGTTGCAACATATGGATAACGGATGTCACAGCTCACGAATATGTCCTCAGGAGGACCTCCCTTTGCAGGCATATCATGAGGACCCTCAACAGGATAGAAGAGTTTAACAGTAGGATTTATCCTGTGTCTCTTTGAAAGAGGATTCTCCTGTAAAGGACATTCAAGGGGTTCATAATGCTCTGGAAATGGTCCATCCGCAAGACCGGGACCAAATATGAGACCAACACCCTCTGCCTTCATTATGAAAGGTAATTTACCTCCTTCCTTTGCAAGAGGTGGTGCAGGACCATCAGGGACTTCACCTTCCCATGTGCCAGGCTTGTTGGTCTGGGGGTTTATCTTTTCTGGATTCCACCATATGACAGGACGCTTTTTATCCCATGGCTTTCCTTCGAGATCAACAGATGCCCTGTTATAAAGTATCCTTCTGTTTAAGGGCCAGCACCATGCCCATTCAGGATAAAGGCCAAGATTATTAACATCCTTTTTGCCTCTTCTTGCCATCATATTAATGACCTTACCGTCTTTTTCTGTGTAACTACCACTGTATATCCAGTTTCCGCATGATGTGGTTCCATTATCCTGAAGTGTCACAAAGTTTGTGCAGAGCTGTCCCTTCTTTCCGATGAGTTTTGGAGGACTCACCTTTGTATCATATATATCCTCAAGGTAATAACCATTTATCTCCTTTGCTATGAGATGTGTGTTTACCTTTTTGACCTTGCCCTCAGAATCCCTCTCACCATAATTCCATGTGAGGTTAAGAACAGGCTGAGGGAATTTTCCACCCTCTTTCTGGTATAACCTTTTAACCCTGAAGTATAGTTCATTGATTATCTCTGCATCAGGTCTTGCCTCTCCTGGTGGATCCTGTGCCCTGTATCTCCACTGTACCCATCTCCCAGAATTCGTGACACTGCCCTCTTTTTCTACTGATGATGCACATGGAAGGAAGAATACCTCTGTCTGGATCTCCTCGGGCTTCATATCTGGACCGCGCCAGAAGGATGCTGTCTCATTATCAAAGAGATTCACACACACCATCCATTTCAGTTTTGAGAGTGCCTTCCTGACCTTACCTGCATTTGCACTCGAACATGCAGGGTTCTGACCCCATGCAAAGAATCCCTCAAACCTGCCTTTATACATCTGGTCAAAGAGGACGAGCCATGAGCAGTTCTGACCTTCATCGAGTTTTGGTAACCAGGCATAACCAAAATCATTCTCCTTTGTTGCCTTATCTCCCCATATTGCCTTGAGATAACTCGTGATATACTTGCCTCTGTTCGACCACCAGTTTACACTCTTTGGTTCTTTTGTCTTTGGCGTGTGTTTTTCTATATACGATTTAAGGTCAATGAGTGATGCAGTTGGAACAGGCAGATAACCAGGAAGTATATGGAAAAGGAGCCCATGATCAGTAGAGCCCTGAACATTCGATTCACCCCTCAATGCATTTATTCCACCACCTGCCATACCTATATTTCCAAGGAGCAACTGTACTATAGCCATCGCCCTTATAATCTGTGTACCAACAGTGTGTTGTGTCCATCCCATGGCATATAACTCAGTGCCAACCCTCTGAGGCCTTCCTGTTGATGCATAAAGCTTATAGATCTCAAGGAGTCTCTCTACGGGTATACCGGTGATCTTTGATACTGTCTCGGGTGTGTATCTTGAGTAATGTTTCTTAAGGAGCTGGAATACGCAGTGCGGATCCTGAAGTGACATATCCTTTTTTGGCACGCCATTTTCATCTAATTGATACGACCATGTCTTTTTGTCATATTTTCTGGTCTTCGGGTCATATCCTGAGAATACTCCATCGAGTTCTCCAGGACCCTTGAATTCAGGATTAACAAGGAACGGGGCATTGGTATAATTCACGACATAGTCTTTAAAATAGAGATTATTCTTGATGATGTAGTTTATCATTCCGCCAAGGAATGCTATATCTGTGCCTGCACGAATCTGAGCATATATATCAGCCTTTGATGCTGTCCTTGTGAACCTTGGATCAACAACAATGAGTCTTGCACCCCTTTCCTTTGCCTTCATGATCCATCTCATTCCAATGGGATGGTTCTCAGCAACATTTGAACCCATAACAAGGATAACATCAGCATTCTTAAAATCTATCCAGTGGTTTGTCATTGCCCCGCGACCGAACGACTCTGCCAGAGCCGCCACAGTGGGGGAGTGTCATATTCGTGCCTGATGTTCTATATATACAAGCCCCAGTGACCTCAACCACTTCTGGAGGATATAGCATTCTTCATTATCGAGGGCAGCACTTCCTACATGGGCGATAGCATCTGTCCTGTTCACTACAAATTCCTTCTCAACCTCTATCTCTCTTCCATCAGGTTGTTTCTCCTTCACCTTTGACTTTGAGGTTATCTTGAAGGTCCTGTCACGGGTATCCTTGATTCTCCTTGCTATCTCATTGAGCGCCCAGTCCCATTCGACCTCTTTCCATTCCTTTGCTCCGGGTGCACGATAAAGGGGCTTTGTTACCCTGAGAGGATTTACTGCTATCTGGTACAGTGCTGCACCTTTCGAACACAGTGTCCCTTCATTGATCGGATGGTCAGGATCACCCTCTGTATTTATGACCTTGCCATCCCTGGTGTGGACGATTATTCCACAACCCACCGCACAATATGGACATATCGTGGTTGTTTCTTTGGCATCCTTGATCCTCAATGTCTGGGCATAAGATTTAACAGGCGTGAGATCAATACTCAGTGAACCAGCAAGGAGCGTCCCTCCAGAGATCTTGAGAAAATCTCTTCTCGAAATACCCATACATGACCTCCTTCCTTTACTTTTAATGAATTTATTTTTTGACCCTATTCAGTTTTTTAAATTTTATAATCAAACATTCTGTTTGTCAAGTTTTAATTATTTTTTTATAAATTTTCCTTATTGACTTTTCAATAACAAATAAATAAAATGTATTGAGAACAAGATGGGAGTAAAGGTACTACTTGCAGACGACAGTATAACCATACAGAAGGTGGTGGAGTTAATCCTCCTGGAGCAGGGTTTTGAACTGAAGACCGTAAATAATGGTCAGGAAGCGATCTCCGCAATGCTCACCTTCACACCTGACATCGTCCTTGCTGATGCAGAGATGCCACTTCTCAACGGTTACCAGTTATGTGAAAGGATAAAATCGAATGCAAGATTTAGCCATATACCTGTAGTACTCCTTGCAGGAGCATTCGAACCATTAGACACTGAACTCGCAAAATCCGTGAGGGTCGATGATATCCTCACCAAGCCCTTTGAGGCAAAGGATTTACTGGAAAAGATAAACCACCTGTTAGAGAGGAAGGGGAAAACTCCAGAGATGGAGGTAACTGCAGAAGAGGAGGTGCCTGTGGAGGAATCTCTTGAAGTGGAAGAGGCTCTACCTGAAGTAGAAATCACAGAGGAACCACTAAAAGAGGAATTAACTCTGGAAGAAGAGATTCCTGTTGTAGAAGAGATTATTGAGGAAACAAGACCCGAGGTCAGGGAGATTAAGGAATCTCCAAGAGAAAAAATAACCTCTGTGCCCGTTACAGGAATCACCATCGATACAGAATTAATTAGAAAGGAACTCGAGATCGCTATTAATAAAAGCGTAAAAGAAGCGATTGAGAAGATAGATATTGCATCTATCATGAAAGAAACAATAGAAAGAATGCTTATTGAGAGAGTCCCCTCAATTATAGAAGAGGTATCGAAGGGTTTACTCGAGGAAGGCCTTAAGTCTATCTCCCATGAAGTAGAAAAGGTTCTCTGGGAAACCATACCTGACCTTGCAGAAACAATAATAACAAAAGAGATAGAGCGTATAAAGGTCTCGCTATCCTGAAAATTTAAAGTCCACAAGCCCTTGAGAAAGGTTTGTCTTCACACATGGTTTTAGTTTAATATATTTACTATGTCCGAGATAAATAAAACCTTCGAACCAAAGGAGATTGAAGAGAGATTATACAGATACTGGCATGAAAATGGATACTTCATGCCTGATGAGAACGCACCGCTTCCGCCCTACTCCATAGTCATTCCTCCTCCAAATGTCACGGGCTCACTCCATATGGGACATGCCCTCAATGCGACACTTCAGGATATCCTTATAAGATGGAAGAGGATGCTCGGACATAAAACCCTCTGGATACCAGGAACAGACCATGCAGGAATAGCAACACAGAATGTGGTTGAAAGGCTCATTGCAAAGGAAGGACTCACAAGGCACAAACTTGGAAGGGATGCATTCCTCAAAAGAATATGGCAATGGAAAGAACAATCAGGCTCAGAGATAATCAAACAGTTAAAGAGGCTCGGGGCATCATGTGACTGGTCCAGGGAAAGGTTCACCATGGACGAAGGTCTTTCGAGGGCTGTAAGGGAGGCATTCGTGAGGCTCTACAAAGATGGCCTTATCTACAGGGACTATAGATTGATCAACTGGTGTCCGAGATGCCAGACCGCCCTCTCTGATCTCGAGGTGGAGTATGAAGAGATCGATGGAAGATTGTATTACATAAAGTATCCCCTTTCAGATAACTCAGGATATATCAGGGTTGCAACGACAAGGCCTGAAACAATGCTCGGTGATACAGGGGTGGCTATTAATCCTGAAGATAAAAGATACAGAGGACTCAGAGGAAAGAAGTTGATCCTTCCACTCACAGGAAGGGAGATCGTAATTATAGAAGATAAAGAGGTCGAGATAGAGTTTGGCACAGGTGCTGTGAAGGTGACCCCTGCCCATGACTTTACTGACGAGGCACTCGCAAAAAGGCACGGACTTCCATCCATCATAGTGATTGACAGATATGGAAAAATGACAGAGGAGGCAGGAGAAAGATACAGGAACCTCGATAGATTCGAGGCACGAAAAAGGGTCATTGAAGACCTGAAAAAAGAGAATTATCTCGAAAAAGAAGAGAGATACAGACACTCAGTCGGGCACTGTTACAGGTGCAAGACAATCATAGAACCCCTCCCGACACTCCAGTGGTACATAAAGATAGAACCCCTCGCAAAGCCTGCAATAGAAGCAGTACACCAGGGAAGGATAAGGATTATTCCAGAGATATGGCTTAACAGTTATTATTCATGGATGGAGAACATCAGGGACTGGTGCATATCGAGACAGATATGGTGGGGGCACAGAATACCAGCATGGTACTGTCCTCAGTGTAAAGACTCAACAGGCAAAAGACACGGAGAGAGGATCTTTATCACACTTAAAGAACCTATAGAGATTGATGGTAATTTAAGGAAGAGAGTGAGTTATTCTGAACTGAGAGATAAAGGTATAACACACGATGAGATAATCTCATCGATGGAATTCATCGAGATAGAGAGAGATATAAAACCCATAGTATCCACAGCAGATCTTAACAGATGTCCTCAATGTGATGCTCTATTAATACAGGATCCCGATGTTCTGGATACATGGTTCTCTTCAGCCCTCTGGCCATTCTCCACCCTTGGCTGGCCTGACAACACAGAGGATCTCAAAACATATTATCCAACGAGTGTCCTTGTAACTGCCTTTGATATACTCTTCTTCTGGGTCGCAAGGATGATAATGATGGGTCTTAAATTCATGAACGATGTCCCGTTCAGGGATGTATATATACATGCAATCGTGAGGGATGAAAAAGGGCAGAAGATGTCTAAATCAAAGGGCAATGTGATAGACCCCCTCATTATGATGGATAAATACGGAACCGATGCCTTCAGGTTCACACTTGCTGCATTTGCTGCCCAGGGAAGGGACATCAGATTCTCTGAGGAGAGGCTCGAGGGTTACAGGCACTTCATAAATAAACTATGGAACGCAGGAAGATTCATAAAGATGAATACTGAAGGCATTAAGGGTACTGATATACAAGAAATTAATGAGATAATGCCTTACCTTAACCATCCAGGAAGATGGATACTTCACAGGCTCTCTGTCACAGTGGATGCTGTAAACACAGCACTCGAAAACTATAGATTCAATGATGCTGCAAGCACCATCTATCAATTCATATGGCATGAATTCTGTGACTGGTATCTTGAGATCTCGAAGACATATCTCTATGAGGAAAATAGGAATAAAGAAAATACAAAAAAGGTTCTACTCTTTGTCCTCGATATCTGTCTCAGGCTACTCCATCCATTCATGCCGTTCGTGACAGAGGAGATGTGGCAGAAGATACTCGGTAAAAAGGATTCAATAATGAAAGCGAGTTTCCCTCAGAATCTTCCATCGGATCAGGAAGCAGAGGAGATTATGTCATATATAATGGATGTGATCACAGGAGCAAGAAACATAAGAGGAGAACTCAATATACCACCATCTAAAGAGATAAAACTCCTGATAAAACCTGAAGCAGAATACATCAGGGACATCCTTGAAAAATACAGAGAAGAGATAAAACGCCTTACAAAGGCAGAGGAGATGAGGATTGATATACATTTAAAGAGGCCTCAGGGTTCTGCCATCTCAGTAAAGAATAGTTTTGAGATATATATTCCCCTTGAGGGACTGATAGATGTAGAGGCTGAACTCAAGAGATTAAAAAAGGAAGAGAAGAATATCACCAATGAGATAAACTTCAGGAATAAAAAACTCATGAATGAAGACTTTCTCAAAAAAGCACCATCCCATATAATTGAAAAAGAAAAGAATGAATACAGAGAACTCCTGAAAAAGAGAGAGAAGATACTCGAGAGCATAAGGATTCTCGAGGAGGCAAGGTGAATATCTCAAAAGATATCGCGGAGTTTCTCAGGCGAGCCCTTGAAGAAGATATCCATACAGGAGACATAACGACTGAATCCATCATCCCACCCGATAAGACATCAAGGGCGATCATCAGGGCAAAGTCAGATATGGTCCTTGCAGGTCTTCCATTCGCTGAAGAGGTATTCAGGCTCCTTGACCATCAGGTCGATATAAGAAGATTCTTTAATGATGGCAACCATGTCAGGAATGGTGAGACAATAGCACATATCTCAGGCAATACAGGGGCGCTTCTTAAAGGTGAGAGAGTGGCTTTAAATCTCCTTCAGAGACTCTCAGGCATAGCAACATTAACATCAAGATTTGTTGATGCGGTTAAAGGTAAAAATGTAAAGATACTCGACACGAGGAAGACAACCCCTGGAATGAGATACCTCGAAAAATATGCAGTAAGAATGGGAGGGGGTCATAACCACAGATTCGGTCTTTATGATGGCATCCTCATAAAGGATAACCATATCAGGGCATGCGGGGGGATAAGGGAGGCACTT
>FWWL01008943.1_pt1 | contig 12510 bp, 7 predicted proteins | sample 2228331 | NCBI WGS metagenome assembly FWWL01 (sample SAMEA103939775, study PRJEB20133) | metagenome | reverse complement strand
TATGCTGCGCAACCGTTCCGGTCTGGCTTATTACCCCATTCGTGTGCTCAGCCCTTACCAACTACTCAAAGCATCCTTTCAACTCAAAGGGTACGAAGCCCTGCTTAGTGATTTTTCACAGGCCGCTTTTGTTTTTGATGAGATACATGCTTATGAACCTCATCGCCTGGCGATGATTGTTGCAACCGTAAAGTATCTGGCGCGCTACTATGGTGCACGATTTCTGGTGATGTCAGCGACTTTGCCAACCCCTATTCGGAAGGTGTTCGAACAAGCCCTTGGGGCCGTTTCTCTAATTCGAGCCCCTCACGCCTTTCTGAGACGTTTGCGTCGTCACCGCCTTAGCCTCAGGGAGGCGAACCTTGTAGATGAAGCCAGCCTGCGCGAAATCCTTGCACAGGCACTGAACGGGCAGAAGGTGCTGGTAGTGGCAAACACCGTGCGCCGTGCTCAAAACATTTATCGGTGGATGCAGGCTCACCTTCCGGCCACCGTTCCCCTGTTCTTACTGCATGGGCGCTTTAATGGGCGCGACCGTGTCCGCAAGGAGCGCGAGATGATTGCGGCGGCGGGCTTAAACTCAGGCAGGTGTTCTCCGCTAGTGGTTGTGGCTACGCAAGTAGTAGAGGTTAGCCTTAATCTTGACCTGGATATCCTGTTCTCCGATCCGGCCCCACTGGAAGCCTTGCTTCAACGTATCGGGCGCATTAATCGCCTTGGACAACGTGAACCAGCCCCAGTAGTGGTGTTCCAAGGACTGGAAGACGTATTTGCCCGGGTTTACTCACCAATGGAGCAGGTTACTCGAACCCTGGAGGTGCTCAAAGGAGTTCTTGCGGCATCTTCGGAAAAGGCAGTTTTGTTAGATGAACGTTTTTTGCCGAATTGGCTGGATGACGTGTATACCGACAGCGTGTTAGAAGCCTGGGAACAGGCTTTTGAGTCTACCCGTGTGGATTTTGAGCGCGATTTTATTAATACGCTTCAACCTTTCCGTTCCAACCCAGCGTTAACAGCGCAATTTGAACGTCTCTTCAACGGCACTGAGGTCTTGCCGAAGAGCCTTTATGATGAATATTTACAATTACGCGAAAGCGAGCGAGCGCTTGAGGCAGACAGCCTGTTAGTTCCACTCTCGTGGGGGATGCGTGCCATGCTGGCTCAGCGTGGGCAACTCCTGGCGGGTGATCGCGATTTTCCTGAAGTTGTTGATGTCCCTTATGACCCTGAGTGGGGTTTAGATCTGGAGAGTCAATCCATCTCTCAAACTACAGAGGATGAGGCATAATGGTAGCATTTCCTCTAACTTTTATGCGTTTGCGCTTTGAATGCCAGGCCGAAACTCCTCTGCGCCTGGGAGGATGGCGGGCCGGCAACAATTTACGTGGCGCTCTGGTGGATGTGATGCGTCGCGCCACTTGCCCCTACAGCGTTCCGGCGGTTGCGGGGGTGTCTGTGCCCCCCGATCCCGAGCATGTTGCCACCTGCCCGGTATGCTGGTTGGTCGCGGCCAACGAAAAACCCGGCATGGAGCGCCGTGGTTATGTCCTCACCCCACCCCTGGAGATTCCCGAATTATTAAAACCCGGGGAGCGTTTTGTCTTTCACCTGACTCTATTGGGGGACGCTCAACGCTTTTTGCCCTACTTTGTACTGGCTGTACCAGAGATGGGACGAGACGGAGTGGGAGCGGGTCGAGGACACTTTACATTGCGACGCATCACAGCCGATTTATTGAATGGAAAGGAGGAAGAGGTACTCCGTGAAGGCGAGACAATCCTGCGTCCTCCCAGAGTTTCCTTGAGCCATACTGAGATACAGAATTATGCTGAGAGGATGATGCAGGGATGGCAGGCAACAGATGTTATGGAGATGCGCATAACTTTCCATACCCCTCTTCGCCTTATATGGAATCAGCGGCTCATCAAAACCCCTGATTTTGCCATTTTCTTTGCCCGGCTACTAGAGCGAGTGGATGATCTGGCCATGCAATTTTCTGGTGCCAACCGGCGTCCTTATGAAGAGCGCACTTATTTGCGAGACCTTTCTTTGCAAGTGCGCTTGATAGAGAATGATACCCGTTGGATAGAAGTTTCCAGTGGCTCCAGCCGTACGGGCAGGCCGACCTGGATCAGCGGGTTGGTGGGGGTTGCCCGGTACGCCGCCCCCATGAAGATATGGCGTGAACTCTTGCCCTGGCTCATCTGGGGAGAAATCGTTCAGGTAGGTAAGGATACAGTTAAGGGGAATGGCGTGTTTCGCCTCTCTTTACCGGGGGTCAAGAAAGGAGGCGGAGGTGACTATTATTCAACATCTCATCGTTGATGAATATGGCAGTTTTATTGGCAAGCACAGCGAACGCTTGATTGTCTATAAAGGGGAGGAGAAATTTATTCAGGCACCCCTACTTCATCTCGAGTCGGTGGTAATCGCCAACCAGGGTATCAGCATTAGCGCTGATGCCGTGCAGGTGTGTACGGAGCGCGGCATCCCGATTTTCTTTGTTAACTCAATTGGGGAGCCATATGCCAGTTTGTACAGCGCTGGATTAACGGGCACCATTGCGACTCGCCGCGCTCAGTTAGAAGCCTACCGTGATCGTCGTGGTTTAGAACTGGTGCTGGCTCTTGCTATTGGTAAAATCCAGAACCAGGCCAATCTTCTCAAATACATGAGTAAATACCGAAAGGAGAGCGACCCCACGCTCTATGAGGAGTTACGCCGCCTTGCTGCCGAGGTCCTTGATGAACGAATAAAATTGGAGTACATCTCTCGCTCGCCGGAGGTTAGAGAGGGCAAATTATCTATCGAGGATCTACGCCAATCTATTATGGGAATCGAGGGCCGGGCTGCCCAACGTTACTGGGATGCCATCCGTCTGACCGTGCCTGAGAAGTACGGATTTCCAGGGCGAGTAGGACGTGGAGCAGCAGATCCAATTAATGCTGCTCTTAATTATGGCTATGGAATCCTCTATGGGCAGGTCGAGCGCGCCATTGTCCTTGCGGGTTTGGATCCTTATGCCGGCTTTTTACATATGGACCGTCCTGGCAAACCCAGCCTTACACTCGATTTAATTGAGGAGTTTCGTCCCACGGTCGTAGATCGCACCATTATTGGATTGGCCAACAAAGGTGTGGCCTTTGATCAGGATAAGGAGAATCGGCTCACACCGGAGGTACGGCGCATGATTGCTGAAAAGATTCTGGAGCGCCTGGACACCCCAATTCCCTTTGAGAATAAACGTTATGCGATTCGTGCCATTATTCAAATACAAGCGCGTCATATTGCTACTTTCTTGCGAGGTGAACGTGAGGCTTATCAGCCTTCTCAGTTAACGTGGTAAGGGGGTAATGACCATGGGTGTTGAAAAAACGCCTAATTTAATTCTGGTCTACGATATAGTAAATGATCGTAAGCGTGCGAAAATCGCCGATATCTGCCTGGATTATGGATTGGATCGCATTCAATTTAGTGCCTTTGTGGGGTGGCTGATCCCCTCAAAACAACAAGAATTAATGATTAAGATCAAACGCACCCTGGGTAAGAGTCCAGGGAACGTGCAATTAGTGCCCATTTGCGCTGAAGACTGGCAAAAGCGCAAGATCATTGACCAGCGAGAGCAGAGATAAAGCATGTTTGATCCCTATGAAGAAATTTACACGTATCCTTTCAGGGTCACCGATCTGAAACAATGGGCTTACTGTCATCGTCTGCTTTACTTTCTGGTGTGTCTGCCGGACATTCGTCCGCGTACTTACTTGATGGAAGCGGGGAAAGAGGCTGGCGAGGAAGAAGTCGGGCGTATTATGCGCCGTTCGTTACAGATATTTGGTGCTGTGCAAGGGCGGCGGGAGTTCAATGTTAGAGTCCGTTCGGCCCAATGGAATATGCGGGGCGTTGTAGATATGGTGATATGGGTGGATGAACCGGCACCTGGGGAGGTCATACCAGTGGATTTCAAGTTATCGCAACGCAGCGGCGAGCATGTCAAGCTTCAATTAATGGCCTATGGTCTCTTACTTGAGGAAATGGGTGGAAAGGTGACTTCCCGGGGTTATTTGTATGAAATGCCTCTGCGACGGGTGGTGGAGGTTCCATTCACTCCGTCATTACGGCGAAGTGTGCGGGAGGCATTGGAAGATATGAAGGCCATGCTGGAGAAAGAACAAATGCCTCAGCCAACCACCCGGCGTACACGGTGTGTGGGGTGCGAATTTCGGCGTTTCTGCAATGATGTGTTTTGACCCACGGATCGGCGGCGACCTCAAATACTAGGGAAGGATATAAACTGAGCCTACGGAGTACGAGGAGGAAAGGTCCGACCTGCTTGGAATTTTCTTCTTACCTCCGGAGGTGGTAAGGCACGTCGATGACGACCCGTTGAAAGCCCATGCGGCGACGCCGGTAGAGCAAAGCGGTTTTGAGCAACCACGCTGACCACCGGCGTCAGTAGGTAGAGGACCCATGAAAAAATCCAGGGAGGGTTATCACCTCCCATGGCTAATATACTGGGCAAACGTCTTGTTGTTCCTATTCTTGACCAAATGCGAAAATTGGGGGTCCAAAACGATTGGCTTATCGTTTGATTTCGGTTAAAATCGAATTACCCTGAAACCCCGGTTCGTGACCTTTGCTAAGGTCATTTCAATCATGAATGATTCTTGCAGGCTCTTGATCCTGGAGCCCGACCAGGCACTTCGTCTTTGGTTGGTTGCGTTGATAGCACCGGCCGGGCATACCATCCATGCGGTTCCTTCCCTGGAAGTTATGGGTACATCGCTGGCAATGGAAGACTTCGGTTTTCTGATCGCTGATTTACAGGATGATACCGCGTGGGTAACTTTGGACAAGGAGCTGGACCGTCGTGGCTTTCCGCCAAAAGCCATCTTCCTTGCCCCTGCCGGTAGCCAGGGACCAACGGTGAAATGGCCTTTTCCGTACATGACGCTGCATAAGCCCTTGATGCCACGAGATTTGATGATAGCCATTGCAACATTACATAAAGGAGGTATGCGGCTTCCAGAAGCACCGTTGGCTGTTCATGAGGTGGGGGCGCTTTATACGGCGCCCCTGGCACTGCCCTTTGAACGCCTGTGTGTGCACCTGGATGAAGGGAGGGTCATAGATTGCCAGACACGCACACTCCGCGCTGGCAGCCAGAGGATACGGCTTTCGCTAACCGAATCTCACCTCTTGGAAAGTTTGTTATCCAACCATGGCCTGGTTTTGCCTTATGAAGACCTGGTAGGATTGATTTATGGTTGTTCAATCAGCCGGTCCGAAGCGGCCCAGTTGCTACGCTCGGTCATGACTCGTTTGCGGCATAAACTGACTCAGGTGGGTGGTGCGACATGGGTTTATAATCAGCGCCGTTTGGGGTATCGTCTTCAAATAGCCCCGACCCCCGGACCGTTGATCGAGTAATCTGCTAAGCGCTCATCACTGCCAGGGAAGATCAATCTCTGGAAGATGGGGTGGATTAAGCCAGCGTAGCCACCCGCTACTGGTTCGCTGCTCAGGGGATGATTGATCCAGTGCCACCAGGAGCATACTTCCCCCGATCAGGGATGCTCCTGCCCATTGGGCTGGACTAAGGCGCTCGCCCAGCCACACCTGTGCCAGAAATACAGTGACTAGCAACTCACTCAAACCCAGGAGGGCCGTTTGCAGTCCTCCCAGGTTTTTGACGCCGAGGAAAAGAGTCAGACGTGAGAGGAACGTGACCCCTGCCATCCCCAGCACAGGCCACCATGAAAGCGAAAAGGCTGGAAGCACCGGGTGACCAATGGCAAACGCTGCACCCACGGTTAATGCCATGGCCAGCAAAGTGTAAAGCGTAACTGTAGGAGCAGGGGCTTCATATAAAATACGTTGATTGATAATGAGATGAAGGGCATAAAAAAGGGCCGCGAGCAACATCATGAATGCCCCGCTCAGATTGACGGGATCATGCCCGGTGCGAATCAGCAGATAAATGCCAGGCAGGGCAAGGGTCAGGCGTAGCAGTGTGATGCGGCTGATTTGTTGACGGTCCAGCCAGAGCCAGAGGGCAACAAATAGGGGATAGAACGAATAGATCAGGTGGCCCACACTGGCATCCAGGCGGCTTAGAGCGGTGTAATAAAAAATGGAGCCAACTCCATTGAGCACCCCTGCGATAAGGCATCCCAGTAAACCCACAGGATAAATATAGAAGAACTGACGTTGAAAGTTCATCACCCCCAGCATTAGAAGGGCTGCAATGGCGCTTCGTAGGGCCACGACGGCCAGAGGCGAGAACCCCAGCGCGAAGGCTTGTTTGCCAAAAACGGGCATGGTGCCCATGAAGAGCGCCGAAGCAAGCGCCGCTACGACCCCCTGAGACCGCCGATTCACCCGCATGTTCCCCTTACCCCGGTTGAGAGCTCATTTCAGTAGCGCGCGGACTTCATCCAGTAAATCATCACTCATGAAATCTCCTTTCTGCATCAGGGATTGGATGTGGCCACGCAAACGATCTTTCTCGGCCGGGGTTAACTCTTTGGCCGTGACCACGATGATAGGGATCTCGGCGGTTTCGGGCTGAGCCTGAAGGGCTTCGATGACTCCAAAGCCGTCAACCTCGGGCATCATCAAATCCAGGATGATGAGGTCAGGGTGCTCACGTTGAGCCAATTCAATGGCTTCGCGGCCGCTGGCTGCTTCAAAGAGGGTGTAGTCTCCCTGAGATTGCAAAATGCGGCGAATCAGACGGCGAGCCTCGGGATGATCATCTACAATGGCAATGCGTGGGAAACGGTCAATGGTGATCTTACTGAGCGCGGCTAGCAGGCCTTCCTCTGCACCGGCTTGCATGGCCTCTGACACCACCACACTGCGTGACCACCCCTCTCCTAAGATTGTGCGTTCAACCGGCAGGGTGTGTCCGGAGATATTCATGACCACGACTTCATGAGGCTTGATCTGACCACTGCGCACTAATTTGATCAATCCGGCGCAGGCTACGGCAGCAGCCGGCTCGACCGACATTCCTTCCATTTTGGCAAGAAAGTGAATGGCGCGAAAGGCCTCTTCATCGCTGACACTTTCGAAGGCTCCTCCAGATCCTTCTAGCATCCAGTTGCGCAGGAGTGTATAGGTTCGTCCAGGATCGCCAGTGGCCAGGGTGGCAATATGGGTGCGCGGTGATTGAATTGGGATGGCAATCTCGCGACCCTGTTTCCAGGCATTGACCATGGGGGCGCAACCCTCAACCTGGATCACCCCGATCTTGGGTATTCGGTCAATCCATCCCATCTGGTACATCTCGCGGAAGCCCTTGAGCACTCCCAATGGCCCCATGCCACCACTTACTGCCTGAATGTACCAGTCCGGGGCTCGCCAGCGGGGTCGGGTGGCCCCTAAACCATTGGTTGGGGGCTCTAATAAAACCTCGCCCAGCTGTTCGGCGATCTCGTAGGCGATGGTCTTCATGGATTCAATATTGGTAATGCTTCTGGCTCCGGTATCGAGGAAGATGCCCCGCTGACGCGCAAATTCCGCGGCGACCTGCTTGGCCTGGTCATAAGAGCCAGTGACTTTGATGACTTGGGTGCCGTAAAGCGCAACCTCCCGCATCTTGGCTGCCGGCACCAGGCTGGTCAGGAAGGCCCAGAGTTTTATCCCGGCGCGGGCTGCATAAGCAGAATAAGCAATGGCCACATTCCCTGTTGAAGCCAGCACCACTTCACGCACGCCGGCGGCTTTTAGAGCGGAAATACTCAGAGCGGCCTGACGGTCCTTGAATGATGACGTGGGCCCCTGGCGCTCATCCTTCATGAAAAGGTTGGAACATCCCAGCATCATGCCCAGGTTTAAGGCACGGATTAACGGCGTTCCTCCCTCTGACAGGCGCAACTCCGGTGCAGGTTGGGTGACCGGCAGCAGTTCGCGGTAGCGCCAGAGGTCGAAGTGCCGTTCTTTTAGTTGGGGCGGGAGAGCAGAGGCAAGATGTGCGTAATCATAAATGGCTTGTCGCCACGCGCCTCCACATACCGGGCATACGGTTTCCAGGGGGTGATAGGGTGCCCGAAAACCACAATCTAGGCACTCAATCTGACAGCGGTCGTTGAGCATTCGTTCACCTCAATGCGATGATGGATAGCCACTTTTGAAGGGCCGACTCCAGCAGAGCAAAGAGCTCTTTTTCTTGTAACTGGCTCTTGTTGAGCATGCGCTTGCTGAATTCGGCCAGTTGTTCGCGTTGCTCGGGGGTCAAATCTCCTCCGGTGATAATGATGACCGGGATGCGATTCCAGGTAGGGTGGGTGCGCAGGGCTTCAAGAACCTGGAAGCCATCCATGCCGGGCATAAACAAGTCCAGCAAGATAACATCCGGCGTGTGTTGTGCCAGGTGATCCAGAGCCGCCTGTCCGTTCTGAGCCACCTGAGTGTGGAAGCGTCCATCTGCCTCGAGGATTTTCTGAAGCAGACGCACGTCCTCTTCCGAATCGTCTACGATCAATATTTGTGGGTCGTTGCCGCCATTCTTGAGGCGATAAAGCGCGTGGATCAGGTCTTCAGGCAGGAACGGCTTAACCAGGTAATCTGCGGCTCCCAGGCTGAAGCCCTTTTCTTCTTCTTCCAGAATACTGCAAATGATCACCGGAATATCTCGTGTCTCGGGATCGTTTTTCAGATCGAAGAGCACCTGCCAACCATCTTTGTCGGGCATCATTAGATCCAGGGTAATGGCAAAGGGTTTGAGGCGTTTTGCGGCAGGAACGGCCTGATGAGGATCATGGAGGGGTACAATGCGGTAACCGTTGGTTTCCAGGTAGCGCTGGTAAAGTTGGGTCACCTGATGGTCATCATCAATGGCCAGGATCACCGGGGTGCCTTCCGGCAGAGGTACAGGCTGGGAAGCGCTCTCCTCGGCTGAGGGTTTTGGGACCGGCAGGGTGAAGAAGAAAGTGCTCCCCTTGCCCACTTCACTCCACAACAAACCGATGCGCCCTCCATGCATTTCCACAAAAGAGCGGCAGATGGAGAGCCCCAACCCCGTCCCACCTGTGCGACGGGTGGGGGAATCGTCCACTTGTGAGAAAGGCTGGAAGAGTTTGGCGCGATCTTCTTCCGCTATTCCAATGCCCGTATCGGTAACGGTGACCATGATCTCAGGAGTGCCTTTTGGCCCCTCGATCACTTTGGCTTCCACCGTGATGGATCCTTCCTCGGTGAATTTGGCGGCATTGGAAAGGAAATTGAGCAGTACCTGGCGGATGCGAGTCGCATCTGCAATCACGGTTGGCAGGTCGGCGGGAACGTGATGGTGGAGGGTGATGGGTTTATCCTTAACTAACCCTATGGCGGTGGACATCACACTATTGATCAAATCCCCCAGATTTACCTCGCTAAATTGGAGTTCCATCTTCCCAGCCTCAATCTTTGAAAGGTCGAGGATGTCATTGATCAATCCCAGCAGATGTTGGCCAGAGTTGTAGATGGAGGTCAGGTCTTGGCGTTGCAATTCGGTGATAGGCCCGTCAATTCCTTTGAGGATCACCTTGGAGAAACCAATGATTGAATTCAAGGGCGTGCGCAACTCGTGGCTCATATTGGCCAGGAACTGGCTCTTGAGGCGGTCGGCGCGACGCATTTCCTCAACGGCTTGTTGGGACAATTCATAGGCGCGGGCGTTTTCAATGGCCACGGCGATCTGGTCAGCCAAAATCTGGAGAACGTGGAGATCCTCAGAGGTAAAGGCATTTTCGCTGCGGGCATGGATATCCAGAACCCCCATGATATTGTCGCCTGTCTTGAGCGGAAGCACCACTTCGGATCGCGTGTAGGGAAGGTATGGATTGGGTTGATAGAGGGGGTCTTCCAGGACACGGTTCAGCACCAGGGGCTCTCCTGTGGTTGCAACTCGCCCGATAGGGGTACGCGAACCTCTCGCATAACGAACCGGATTGTTCAGCAGGTCCTCGCGCCCTGCACCAGCCGCCTCGCGTAAAATCAAATAGGCTCCTTCTTCGTTAACCAGGTAAATGCCTGCATGGTAGTAGTTGAAGCGCTGGGTTACCAGGTGTACCATGCGCCCGAGCAAGGTGTTGAGGTCCAGTGTGCTCAGTGTGTCGCGAGCAATCTGAGCCGCCGTTTCGAGTTGGAGGGCGCGGCGCTGTGCTTCACGCAGGAGGCTGAAGCGTTCAATGGCAACGGTGATCCCGTTGGCAGCGGCTTGCAGAATCTGGAGGTCATCCGCAGAGAGTGTCATTGGATGAGAAGAGGAGACGGTCAGCAAACCCAGGAGACGTTCGCCACTGCGCAGGGGAATGAAGCATCCGGAATGAATCCCCAGCGTTTGCAGGGTATTGCGTGAGGTCGGATCCAGAGCGCTTTGCTCGAGGTTGGTGAGCACCAGAATATCCTGGCTCAGGTGGCTAAGGAGTGGGAAAGCCTGAGCCGGAAGTATCATCCCCTGGCGCTGCAGGGAGGGATTCCTGGAGCAAAAGCCTGCGATCTCGAGTGAGGTGACCTCGCCTTCGGGGGTTTGATTGACCAGAATAATGGCCAGGTTTTCGGCGCTCGCGGGCATAGCGTGCCGGAAGAGCAAATCGGCCAACTCCTGAACCTCGCGGGCCTGGGCAATGCCATTACTGATGGTGTAGAGCAACTCAGTGCGGGCCAGAGCCTTTTGGGTCTGCTCGAATAGGCGCAAGTTTTCAACTTCTGTGGCCATCTGCCCGGCCAGTGGGGGATAGGTGCGCAACTCCCGTCCACTAAAGTGATGCGGTTCATCGCAGAGCAGCAATAGGGCTCCCAGTTGTTCGCGTGATGCCCACAAAGGCAATGCTGCAAGGGCCCGCACGGAGAGATCCAGTAGACGCTGGCGCATATCGGGGTCGGTGATCTGCTCTAAAACATCCTCATAAAACTGTGGGGTGCGGGTGCGCGTCAGACGGAAATAGGGATGATCAGGGCCGTATAGGGTGTCCACTGGGGGCGGTGGCGTGCCGCGACCGCTGTGCCAGTTGGCTACGACGCGCAGGTAATCCTTCCCCAGTGTGGAGTCGCTCTCGCTGAGAAGCAAAACTGCCCGATTGATGGCCGGGATGCGCATCCCTTGGGGGATGACGGCTACCATCTCTTGCAGAGTAGCGGCGGTGGACATGCGCGTGCTGAGATGGTACAGGTTTTCAGTTTCATCCAGCGAGGCTTGTAATTGCTCTAGCAGATCCTGACGCACCAGAGTGTTGGCGACGGCATCTGCGGCCAGGCGCAAGATATTGATCTCATCGCTTTGCCAGAGACGTGGAGTGGTTTGTTCAAATGCCAAGAAACCGGGCACAGAGGCTTTGCCAGGAACAGCCAGGAGCAGAATTGAAGCAGTGTTCAGATTGCGTAGAAAGTTCTGTTCAAAGGCTTCCAAATCATCCAGGGTGGCAGCAACCCATCCCTGATCGCGCAGTGGCCGGCTCCACGATGGGAAGAGGGCTACCGGCATGTGTTGGAGTTTGTTGCGTTCGAGTTGATATTCGCTCTCCTGTTTAGACCAATCGGCGATGGCTGACCAGTAAAGCCCCTGCTCATCCTCTTTGACGGTGGCGTAGAAGACATGATCGCATTGAGCGGCTTCACCCAGCAGACTTAGCACCTCACGCAACGCCTTAAGCCCCGATTCGCTCAATAACGCCACTGCCCGCGCGACGCCTGCCTGGTACCGCTCGCGGGTTTCAATTGCACGTAAACCGGCAACGACTTCTTGGAACAGGTTAGCGTTCTGGAGTGAGATGCTCAACTGGGTAACCAGGGTGGAGAGCAGCTCGTATTGAACCCGTGAGTAAGCATCGGGCGAAGTGAATGATTGAACCAACAAAGCCCCGATGATGCGTTCACCGGTGCCCATTGGGAACGCCATCAAAGCCCGGGGAGTAGGTTCGGGAAGGCGAATCCCCCGGCGTTGAAGTTCTTCTTCCAGGTTTTGGCCCAACCAGAGCGGCTTGCGTTCCTGAATGACATAACCGAGAAGATCATCTTTGAAAAGAGGAGAAGCGGGCCAATCCCGCAACTCGCCATTCTGAATCACCAACGGGAAGCGGAGCAAGCGGGTCTTTTCGTCGTAAAGCGCCAGTACCAGATTGGTATTATCGGCGATTTGCCCCACAGCCTGAGGCACCAGATCCAGAATTTCCTCTGCCTCTGTCAGCCGCGAGATTTGTTGACCGATCTCGTTGAGGAGCGCCAGTTGTTGATTGCGGCGGAGCAGTTCTTGCTCGGCACGTGTGCGTTCGGCCAGTTCTTGCTGTACGGCGGCATAAAGTTGAGCATTCTCAATGGCCAGGCTGAGTTGCCGCAGTACTTCCTCTACCAGCAAAATTTCATCTTCTGTCCAGATTCGATCTGGGGTCTCATCCAATACTTCCAGCAATCCCTCGCCGAAACCGGGTAAGGTCAGGGGTGCGGTAAGGCGAGCCGGTTGAGCCAGCGAACGCTGATGCACGGGGGCTTTTGATCCGGAATTTCCGCGAGTGTTTATAGAAGAAGTGG
>FWWL01008941.1_pt1 | contig 12511 bp, 9 predicted proteins | sample 2228331 | NCBI WGS metagenome assembly FWWL01 (sample SAMEA103939775, study PRJEB20133) | metagenome | reverse complement strand
ACACTGAAATATGCATGACTTCGCTCCTTCCTAATCCGAACCCGGTCAGCTTACGACCGAAGTTCGAATAAGGGGCGGGCCATCCATAAAGGGGGGCTTGTGCGAACGCTCTTGGTCGATCACGCGGCGGCTTTACGAGCAAAATCCACGCCCGCTGCGACAATCAAGGACTGCCTCTCGGCTTCATCCTGACCGGCGGGGAGGCTTCCGATTACACCGCTGCCGAGCCGCTGATGGAGATCCCCGTCGCCGCGCCCAAGGCGCTGCTGGCGGACAAAGGCTATGACGGTGATCGCTTCCGGGAAAGCCTGCTGATCCGGGGCATCCTGCCCATCATCCCGCCCCGCTCAAACCGCAAGGTGCCCGACCATCCCGACTATCGCCGCTACCGGGACCGCAATCGCGTCGAGCGCATGTTCGGAAAGCTCAAGCAACAGCGCCGAATCGCCACCCGCTACGACAAGACCATCCTATCCTTCGAGAGTTTCCTCAACCTCGCCGCCACTCGCCTATGGCTGAAGTCTTTTGTCAACACAGCCTAGAGCGGCGGCGATGATCTGCCATGCGTGTTCATTAATCGGAAACAAGGCTCCTTCTCCCGGCACGAGCTCACCAGTCGCCAAGGCCTAAAATTGGCTCAGATGCGTTGCCTATTGAGGGTCTCGGTGCTCGAGACTTGCCTGCACCATAGAACCCGGCGAGCGACGCACGGGGAAAGACATATTGCTTCGAGCATAGTTTGGCCCTAGCCCTTTCCAGATGTTTGCCCGGCTTGGCCTGCTCCTTGTCCTCTGCGCGATGCTCCTTTCGGGCAGAGCTTGGGATGCGCATTTGGCTGTGCACGAGCAGTTGTCCTCTGCCACGGCCGTTCATACGCACCATTCGGACCATGTTCACGCTGTGGACCCGGGGGCAAGCTTCGAGAAGGCGGCGCTTGGGGACGCACCGGCCGATCAGCGGGATCCGGAGAGAGGCCTGACGCATAGTCATGGCTCCATGGCCGGGCATGGCTTCGCCCTGCTGTCCGCCGATCATACCGAATTTGCAGGCCTGCCATCGGCGAAGGAGCTCCATTTTCCGCCGCCTGCATCGCTTGCGGCTATCTCCCGCCCCAACTCGCTTCTGAGACCTCCGCGAACCGCCTGACATCGTTGCACGGTGCTGCCGGCTGAGTCCGGCTGCGCCTTGAGCAGACGTGTCAGGAGCAGGTGAAATGAAGACGATATTGCGTGCCGCACTGCTTGCGGTCACGTTCCTGTCGGCGGGAGCGGCCAATGCCGATACGCTGACCCTCGAAGAGGCGATCCGCCAGTCTGTGGCCAACTCGCCGCTGGGTGCCGCGGCAACAGCCCGGGTGGAAGTGCTGGAGGCCGCGCGCGTGGCTGCTGATACAAAGCCCGCTGCGACCATCGACGGCGCCGTCGAGAACATCGGGACGAATGGTTTCAACCAGTTCCAGATCGATGCCACCTATAATCAACGCATCGAGCGGGGCGGCAAGCGTGCGGCCCGGGTGGCACTGGCCGAAGGCGACATCGGGGTCGCGCAGGCGCAGGGGCTGATCGCGCGGCTCGATCTCGCCCAGAAGGTCCAGCAACTCTACGTCGAGGTGCAGGCCGCGACGCTCGATCTCGAACTCGCGCGCAGCCGGGTCGAGATCGCCGAAGCGCTCCAGAAAGACGTGCAGCGCCGGGTGGACGATGCCCGCGATCCGCTCTTTGCAGGAACGCGCGCGCGCACGCAGCTGGCGGAAGCCAAGGTCGATCTGGAATTGGCCGAACATGCGGTGGAAGCGGCCAAGACCCGACTTGCTTTGCTCACCGGACAGGCCGACGACGGGTTCTCGGTTGTGACCGACGCCTTTCTCGACTTCGCGCCGGCAGGCGCAGTGCCGGACGATCTCGCCTCGATCGATCTGGCCTTGTTTGAGGCGCGCAGCCGCCGCGCCGATGCCAATATCCGTTTGCAGGCCGCGAACGCGCGCACCGATCCGACCGTGTTCGCCGGCCCGCGTTTCCTTGGCACGGGCGATGTCGCTCTTGTTGGCGGCTTCTCGCTGCCGCTATCGAACCGCGCACTCAACCAGGCCAATCGCGACCGCGCCGAAGCCGAGAAACGCCAGATCGAAGCCGACCTTGCCGTCGAGCGGTTCGAGCGGCGCCGCGCCATTGGCTTTGCCGTGGAGCGGGTCGAGGAAGCGGGCCACGAGGCGGAGGCGATCCGCACCAAGGTCGTGCCCGGCGCCGAGCAGACGCTGCGCGAAGTGCTGGCGGGCTACAAGCGCGGCGGCTTCACCTTTCTCGACGTCTCGACCGCGCAAATCGCGCTGCATGACGCACGCGTGCGGATGGTCGATGCCATGACCGAATATCACCGTGCCAAGGCTGAACTTGATCGCCTGACCGGCCGGTTTGCCGAACTCGTTGGGGGTAACTGACCATGCGCCGTATCTATCTCATCGCAGCCGCTCTTCTCGCGGCACCTCTCATCGCCTGCGGTCAAGCGGGCGAGAATGCCGGGACCGCAGAAAGCGCCGAAGCCGAAGCTGCTGCGGCCGCCGATTACGAGCGCGGGCCGCACAACGGGCGGATGCTGCGCGACGGCGATTTTGCCATCGAGGTCACCGTGTTCGAGGATGGCGTGCCGCCCGAATACCGGCTCTACGCCTACCGTGACGACAAGCCGCTTGACCCCAAGGAGGTCAAGGCGCGCGTCATGATCGCGCGGCTCGACGGGGAGAAGACCACCTTCGACTTCGCCCCGCAGGACGATTTCCTGCGCGGCAATGCGGTGCTGGTCGAGCCGCACAGCTTCGATGTCGTGGTCGAGGCGAGCATGGGCGGCAAGGCTCACAAGTGGAGCTTTGCATCCTACGAGGGCCGCGCGACCATCACCGATGCGGCCGCGCGTGCTGCCGGCATCAAGACGGAGTCCGTCGGTCCGCAAGCGATCGGCGATACGATCGAGATCATTGGCCGTGTCGAACTCGATCCAGCCGGCAGCGCCGAGGTGGGGGCCAAGTATCCCGGCCCCGTGGTGGCGGTGTTCAGGAACGTCGGCGACCGGGTGTCCAAGGGAACGCTGCTCGCGAAGGTCGAGAGCAGCTATTCGCTCCAGACCTATGCGATTTACGCGCCGATGGCGGGCGTGATCAGTGCGCGCAATGCCAATGTGGGGTCGATTGCCGATAGCGAGCCGCTGTTCGTGATTTCCGACCCGGGGCGCACCGTGGCGACCTTCCCGATCTTCCCGCGCGATATCGAGCGGGTGCGGCCCGGCCAGCAGGTCCAGATCCGCGGATTGGAAGGCGAGCGCACGCAGAGCGCGGTGATCCGCGATTTCCTGCCGCTTGCCGATGTCACCAGCCAGGCCGTGACCGCGCGGGCTGCGCTTCCCAACCGCGACGGCTTCTGGCGTCCCGGCATGGCAGTGCGCGGGCTCGTGACCGTCGAGCAGCGCCAGGTGCCGCTGGCGGTCAGGACCGACGCGATCCAGCAGTTCCGCGATTTCCGCGTGGTCTTTGCCAAGATCGGCCAGACCTATGAGGTGCGGATGCTCGAACTCGGCAAGGAGGGGCCGGAATGGACCGAGGTGATCAGCGGCATCAAGCCGGGCACGGTTTACGCCGCCGAGAACAGCTACGTCATCAAGGCCGACATCGAAAAGTCCGGCGCAAGCCACGATCACTGAGAGGCCCCGGGAAATGCTTGAGAAAATCATCGAGCTGTCGATCCGGCAGCGTGTCGCAGTGCTGGTCGCTGCCCTGCTGCTGGCCGCCATCGGGGTCTACAGCTTCGGGCGACTGAAGATCGATGCCGTGCCCGACATCACCAATGTCCAGGTGCAGATCAATACGGCCGCGCCCGGCTTCTCGCCGCTGGAGGCCGAGCAGCGCATCACCTTCCCGGTCGAGACGGCGATCGCCGGCCTGCCGGGGCTCGAATACACGCGCTCGGTCTCGCGCTACGGCCTGAGCCAGGTGACAGTGGTGTTCGCTGACGGCACCGACATCTATTTCGCCCGTCAGCTCGTCAACGAGCGCCTGCAAGGCGTCCGTTCGACCCTGCCCGCCGGTATCGAGCCCGAACTGGGTCCGATCGCGACCGGGCTGGGCGAAATCTTCATGTATACGATCGAGGCCAAGTCGGGGGCGGTCAAAAGCGATGGCACGCGCTACACCGCGCAGGATCTGCGCACGCTGCACGACTGGGTCGTTCGCCCCCAGCTGCGCAACGTGCCGGGGGTCACCGAAGTCAATTCGGTGGGTGGCTACCGCAAGGAATATGTCGTCGCCCCCGATCCCTCGCGGCTCGCAGGCTTTGGCCTTACGGTCGAGAATGTCATCGCCGCGCTCGAAGCTAACAACGGCAATGTCGGCGCGGGTTACATCGAGCGTTCGGGCGCGCAATACCTGATCCGCGTGCCGGGGCAGGCGCAGGGCGAGCGTGACCTTGCCGGCATCATCGTTGCGACACGCGGCGGTGTGCCGGTGCGGATCGCGGATGTGGCCGATGTCGAGATCGGTTCGGAAATCCGCAACGGTGCAGCGACCAAGGACGGGCAGGAAGTGGTGCTCGGCACCATCTACATGCTGGTCGGCGAGAACGCGCGCGAAGTCAGCGTTGCAGTGGCCGAACGCCTTGAGGAGGTGAACCGTTCGCTTCCCGGCGGGGTTGTGGCCAAGACTGTCTATGACCGCTCCAAGCTGGTCGAGGCCACCGTCTCCACCGTCGAGCGCAACCTTGCCGAAGGCGCGCTGCTGGTGATCGTGGTGCTGCTCGTGCTGCTCGGCAATATCCGCGCGGCGCTGATCACGGCGGCGGTGATCCCGCTGTCGTTCCTGATGACCATCACGGGCATGGTGCAGACCAATGTGTCGGGCAATCTCATGAGCCTTGGCGCGCTCGACTTTGGCCTCATCGTCGATGGTGCGGTGATCATCGTCGAAAACTGCCTCAGGCGGTTCGGCGAGGAACAGCACAGGCTTGGCCGGGTGCTTGACCGTGAAGAGCGGTTCAAGTTCGCCGCCGGTGCCTCGGCGGAGGTTATCCGTCCGAGCCTGTTCGGCATCCTGATCATCACCATTGTCTACATCCCGATCTTCGCGCTGGAGGGCGTGGAAGGGAAGACCTTTCACCCGATGGCGCTGGTGGTGGTGATGGCGCTGACGGCCGCCTTGCTGCTGTCGCTCACCTTCGTGCCTGCAGCCGTGGCGACCTTCGTCACCGGCCGGGTCGAGGAGAAAGAGAACCGCGTCATGCGCGCGGCCAAATCCCGCTATGTCCCGATGCTCGATTTCGCGATCCGTCAGCGCCGGATCGTCGTTGGCGCAGCGGCCGTGCTGGTGACGCTGAGCGGTCTCGCCGCGACGCGTCTGGGGTCGGAGTTCATTCCCAATCTCGATGAAGGCGACATCGCGCTGCACGCGCTACGCATTCCCGGGACGAGCCTGACCCAGGCGGTGCAGATGCAGAGCGCCCTCGAAGACCGGATCAAGAAGTTCCCGGAGGTCGACATGGTGTTCGCCAAGATCGGGACCGCCGATGTTGCCACAGATCCGGTGCCGCCTTCGGTCGCCGATACCTTCGTCATCATGAAGCCGCGCGATCAATGGCCCGATCCGCGCAAGCCAAAGGCCCAACTGGTCGCGGAGATGAACAAGGCCGTGCAGGAAGTGCCGGGCTCGCGCTACGAGTTCATCCAGCCGATCCAGATGCGTTTCAACGAGCTCATCGCTGGCGTGCGTTCGGATGTGGCGATCAAGGTCTATGGCGACGATCTCGATCAGCTGGCGGCAACCGCAGCCGAAATCGAGGGCGTGGTCGGCAGCATTGCCGGATCGCAGGACGCCCAGACAGAACAGGTCACCGGCCTGCCGTTCATCCAGGTTGTGCCCGACCGGCTCAAGCTCACCCAGCTCGGCCTCAATGTCGATGATGTCCAGACCGTGGTCGCCACCGCCATCGGTGGTGCCGAGGCGGGGCAGATCTTCGAGGGCGACCGGCGTTTCGACATTGTCGTGCGCCTGCCCGAACAGCTGCGGCAGGACCCGCAGGTGATCGAGCGGCTGCCCATCCCGCTTCCCGGCGGCGGCGCTTTGCCGCTGTCCGAGGTCGCCAGCATCGAGCGCATTCAGGGGCCGAACCAGATCAGCCGCGAGGACGGCAAGCGCCGCGCGGTGGTGACCACCAATGTCCGTGGCCGCGATCTGGGATCATTCATCGCCGAGGCGAAGGAGCGGATTGGTGCCGAGGTAGATCTGCCCGAAGGCTACTGGATCGATTACGGCGGCACCTTCGAGCAATTGCAATCGGCAGCGACGCGCTTGCAGATCGTCGTCCCGCTCGCGCTGCTGCTGATCTTCGGCCTGCTCGTCACCCTGTTCCGGTCATGGAAGGATGCCCTGGTGGTGTTCTCCGGCGTGCCGCTTGCGCTGACCGGCGGGATCGCGGCGCTGCTGCTGCGCGGTATCCCGTTTTCGATCTCGGCCGGGGTCGGGTTCATCGCCCTGTCCGGGGTGGCGGTGCTCAACGGTGTGGTGATGCTGACCTTCATCAAGCAGTTGATGGACGAAGGCAGCGGGCTGGAGGACGCGATCCGCGACGGTGCGCAGGCGCGTCTACGCCCGGTGCTCATGACCGCGCTAGTCGCAAGCCTTGGGTTCGTGCCGATGGCGCTCAACGTCGGGCTCGGCTCCGAAGTCCAGCGTCCGCTGGCGACCGTGGTCATCGGCGGGATCATTTCCTCGACCATCCTGACCCTCATCGTCCTGCCCGCGCTCTACCGCATGGTGCGCGGGAGGGAGGTGCAGGCGCAACAAGGTTCGGCCATGCCGGCGAACGTGGCATGATACATCTGGGCGGCAAGGGATAGGAGAACCCGATCATGCTATCCGTGCTTGCACACCGCACCTACCGGCATCTGTTTATGGCGCAGGTCATTGCGCTGGTGGGGACGGGGCTTGCCACGGTTGCCTTGGGGCTGCTGGCTTACGAGATCGCCGGCGGGGATGCCGGTGCGGTGCTGGGCACGGCGCTGGCGATCAAGATGGTGGCTTATGTCGGGGTCGCGCCGGTGGTCGGAGCCTATGCCGACAGGCTGCCGCGCAAGGGGCTATTGGTGGCGATGGACCTGCTCCGCGCCGCCGTCGCAATAACGCTCCCGTTCGTCGATGCGGTCTGGCAGGTCTACCTGCTGATCTTCCTGCTGCAATCGGCCTCGGCCGCCTTCACGCCGACGTTTCAGGCGACCATCCCCGATATTCTCCCGGACGAGGAGGAATACACCCGCGCGCTCTCGCTATCGCGCCTCGCCTATGATCTGGAAAGCCTGCTGAGCCCGATCCTGGCCGCTGCGCTGCTGACGGTGATCAGCTTCCACTGGCTGTTCGCGGGCACTTCGGTGGGTTTTGCGATCTCGGCGCTGCTGGTCGTCACGGCCGTGCTGCCGCATCGCAAGGCCGCAACCGCAATTGTCGAGAGTGTCTGGCGCAAGACCACGCGCGGCGCGCGCATCTATCTGAAGACACCCCGTCTGCTCGGCCTCCTGGCCGTGACCCTCACCGCTGCCGCAGGCAGCGCGATGGTGATCGTCAACACGGTCGTTATCGTCAAGGGCACGGGCCGCAGCCAGGGCGACGTGGCGCTGGCGCTTGCGGCCTATGGCGGCGGCTCGATGCTGGCCGCCCTCGCGCTGCCGCGAGTGTTGCAGCACATCGCCGACCGGACGGTCATGCTCACGGGGGCTACGATCCTCACCGTGACGCTTGGCGGACTGGCAGGTCTGGTACTAGATTGGTCCCACCTTCTTGCCGGGTGGCTGGTGATGGGGATCGGCTATTCGCTCTGCGTAACGCCGGGCGGCAGGCTGCTGCGGCGATCATCGAGCGAGGCTGATCGCCCCGCGCTCTTCGCCGCGCAGTTCGCGCTCAGCCATGTCTGCTGGCTGATGGCCTATCCGATCGCGGGGCAGGTTGGCGCCCGGTTCGGCATGACAACCGCCTTGATCGCGCTGGCGGGGCTCGGCGCTGCGGGACTGGTGCTGGCGCTATGGCGCTGGCCGACGAGCGATCCCGCCGCAGTAGCCCACGATCACCCCGATCTGCCCGCAGACCATCCCCATCTGGCCGGGCACGGCGGCGGGGAACACACCCATCCCTATGTCATCGACGACTTGCACGGACACTGGCCGGGCCGCTCCTGATCAGGCAATCGCCGCCCGATACCGCGCGTCGATCACTTCCCAGTCGAGATTGACCATGAAGGCATCGACATAGCGCGCGGCCTGCGTGCCGTAGTCCATGTGATAGGCGTGCTCATACATGTCGAGCGCGATCATCGGCGTTCCCGTCACCGCGCCGTGCATGTGATCCCATGCCCAGTAATTGTGGAGCGAGCGGGTATGCGCGTTCCACGTCAGCACGCACCACCCCGATCCGCCCGCAAGGCTCATCGCGGTGCGCCGGAACTCGGCTTCCCAGGCATCGTGACTGCCGAACCAGCTGGCGAGCGCTTCCGCGATCGAACCACCCGGATTGCCATTCCCGCCGAGCGCGCCGAAATAGAGCTCGTGCAGCACCACCGATCCGGTGCGGTGCAACTCCTCGCGTTTCAGCCCGGAATAGGCGACCGGCGGGAACTCGGGATCGGCCATCGCAGCGGCGGGACGGGTCTCGATGGTATTGAGCCCGCGTACCGAGCCCTGGTAATTGTTCTCCCAGTGCGAAGAGATGAGCTTCTCCGACAGGCCAGTAAGTTTGGCTGGATCGAATCGCAGCGATTTGGGTGTGTGCTTGCCCGCAAATGCCTTCACCAGCGGCGCGCCTGCGCCCTGCGACGCCGCTGCGTTGCTCGAACCTGCCAGAGCGATCCCCGCCGCCGAGATTGCTGCGCTTCCGATCGCTTGACGCCGTGTTACATGGTCCATGTCGCGCTCCATCCTCAAAACCCCAGAACCAGAATCACGCCGCCAATGGCTGCAACGCCCAGCACGCGCAGCACCGACCACTTGAGCACAAAGGCCAGACCAATGGCCAAGATTGACAGGAGCCCTGAACGCCAGTCAAAGCTGGCAAAATCTGGCCAATACAGCCGCAGCGGGCCAAATTGGCGCTGGCCGACCTCGGCAAACAACACGTGTAGCGCGAACCATGCGGTCAGGTTGGCGATCACGCCCACTACCGCCGCAGTCACCGCCGCTAGCCCGCCCTTCAGCCGCACCGCGTTGCCGAGCCGGTCAATCCACGGGGCAAAGGCGAAGATCCACATAAAGCACGGTGCAAACGTCACCCACGTGGTCAGCCCCGCGCCCAGCAGCCCGGCCACCAGCGGCGAAAACGGTTCGGGCGCGCGGAAGGCGGCGAGATAGCCGACGAACTGTGTCACCAGAATCAGCGGCCCCGGAGTCGTTTCGGCAAGGCCCAATCCATCGGCCATTTCACCGGGTTGAAGCCAGCCGAAGCCCTGCACCGCCTCCTGCGCCATGTAGGCGAGCACCGCATACGCCCCTCCGAAAGTGACGATCGCAAGCTGCGAAAAGAACGCCCCGACCTCCCACAGAACGTGGTCCTGCCCAAGGGTCACCGCAATCAGCAGCATCGGTGCGGCCCATACAGCGCCCCACACTGCTATCGATAGAAGCGTTATGCGCCACGGTCGTTCGGGCAGGACCTCGCCCGTTTTGCCCGCCTTGAGCGCCAGCAGATCTGGCCGCTTAGCCGCGACCGCCATGCCGATTACGCCCGAGCCGAGGACGATCAGCGGAAAGGGCAAATCGAAAAGGAAAAGTCCCACGAATGCTGCCGTCGCCAGCGCGCGCTTCAGGCCGGTTTCCAATGCCCGGCCCGCGATCCTCAGCAATGCCTGCACGACAATCGCCAGCACTGCCGCCTTCACGCCAAGAAAAAGGGCTTCGACCCATGTGAGATTGGCGGCGATGGCATAGAGCACCGACAGCGCCAAGATGATCAACGCGCCGGGGATGACGAACGGCAAGCCTGCCGCCAGTCCGCCACGCCAACCATGCAGCCGCCACCCGATCCATGTTGCAAGCTGCTGCGCTTCGGGACCGGGAAGCAAATGACAGAAATTGAGCGCGTGGAGGAAATCATCCTCCGCGATCCATTTCCGATCCTCCACCAATTCGCGGTGCATCAGCGCAATCTGCCCGGCCGGCCCGCCAAAGCTGAGTAGGCCGATGCGTGTGAAGGCATGCAGCAAATCACTGAAGGTGACAGAAGTGTTGGAAACTAAGGACGCCAAACCAACCTCGCAAAAAAGGCCTCGCCCTTCGGGGCAAGGTTACGAGGCAACGCTTGGGCTTCTCTCTGCCTGAGCGGGAGGTTGCTTTATCCCGCTGCACTGTTACCTAAAATGCTCATGGGCTCGGGGCAAGGGCAAATCCAGCAGTTCAGCATTACACCCAGTGGCAGTCTTCAGCGCGGTCCGGGTTAAGTCCCCAAAGCACATCAAGGGTTTTCGGTGGACGCAGACATTCCCTGGCTTGGTCGGAAGGACTGGGTTTGAGGCCAGTGCAGACCAATTCAGCCCCAGGCTTAAGGTCGACAGCATCTGGTAGGCGCAAGGCCATTCGGGCAATCAGAAGTTGATGATGAGATTCAGCGAACCATAGCGCGTCCAGCTTTCGCGCGTCGCGTTGGGGGCCTCGCGCATGAAGCGGCCCTTGGCGAAGAGAGCGATGTCCCCTTCGAGCAAGATTTTCGGGGTAAGCCTGTAACGCAGCCGTGCATCAAGCTGGTGGCCGGCAAAGCTGCCTGACCGTCCGCTTGGATCGCGCACCCCGCTCGACGAGAAGGCGTCCTCGCGGGCGGCCAGCCAGAATGGGCGGTAGCTTACCATCAGATCGCTCTTCTTGCTTGGCACGGCCTCAAGACGCACACCTGGGCTGATGAAGTTGGACCGCAGAATGAGGTTGTAGAGGGCGCCGGGGGCAAGATCGGCGCGGCGCATCCCGAGGATGGGATCGAACCGGCCAAAGCTGCCGCCGCGTCCATCGCCGCTGGCGTGGTCGTATTCCAGCGCAATCCGCGGCTTCCACCCACCCGCGAAGGTGTAGCCCAAATCGCCGTGGACGAACCACGCGCGCACGTCCTGCGTCGGCGCATTGGCGGCAAGGCTGGTTGAGGTGGAGCCGCGCTGGACGATGCCTTCCAGCTCGAAGTCCCATGTGGCGGGCTTGGGATCGCGGATCAGCCGCGCGGAGACCGTATCGAGCGAGCGGTCGCGCGTCGCCCGGCCGGCCGCATCGCGCTCGCCGAAATGGATGAAGCCGACTTCGGCCATCGCGCCCGCAATCGTGTTGGTGCGGGTGACGAGGCCGCCCCACAGCACCGTATTGAAGCTCTCCCGGTCAAGCGCCACGTCATTGTCGAGCAAGCTCTCCAGATCATTGGGAAAGCGCTGCTGGGGGAGAACATAGACCAGCGTCGCCTTCCACCCGCCCGGCACCGCGACATCGGCCCTGATCCCGGTCGAGCTGTTCGTGGTATTGCGATAGTCGTCTGCCGCCACCAGGCGCCGCGAGCCGAGCGCCAGCAGGAAACGGCCCGCCTGAAGATCGACCTTGCTGCCCTTGCCAAGGGCGCCGGGCAGCGTGACGCCGATATAGCCCTGCGCCGGCTCCAGCGTGTTGACCTCGCCAGTCGAGATCGGCGAGCCGCGATTGCCGTTATAGGCGCGGCTGTCCCACAGCTCGGCGAACAGGTGCACATCCGGGTCGAAGTGGTAGTCGGCGGTGAGGATGGTGCGGAAGCTGAACAGATCATCGCTGCTGTTGAACCCGGTACGACCCTGTCCGTCGATCGTCTCGAACCGCGCTCTGTGCGAGCCACTGAGTTCAAGCGCCTCGTCCTTGGGCGGGCGCTGCCGCAAATCTGAAGCCGCGGTGCGAGGCAGTCTGCTGCCTTACATGAGCATGGCGGCACTCGGCGGGAGCAGACGCTGCCACTTATGCTAGGCTGTGTTGACAAAAGACTTCAGCCATAGGCGAGTGGCGGCGAGGTTGAGGAAACTCTCGAAGGATAGGATGGTCTTGTCGTAGCGGGTGGCGATTCGGCGCTGTTGCTTGAGCTTTCCGAACATGCGCTCGACGCGATTGCGGTCCCGGTAGCGGCGATAGTCGGGATGGTCGGGCACCTTGCGGTTTGAGCGGGGCGGGATGATGGGCAGGATGCCCCGGATCAGCAGGCTTTCCCGGAAGCGATCACCGTCATAGCCTTTGTCCGCCAGCAGCGCCTTGGGCGCGGCGACGGGGATCTCCATCAGCGGCTCGGCAGCGGTGTAATCGGAAGCCTCCCCGCCGGTCAGGATGAAGCCGAGAGGCAGTCCTTGATTGTCGCAGCGGGCGTGGATTTTGCTCGTAAAGCCGCCGCGTGATCGACCAAGAGCGTTCGCACAAGCCCCCCTTTATGGATGGCCCGCCCCTTATTCGAACTTCGGTCGTAAGCTGACCGGGTTCGGATTAGGAAGGAGCGAAGTCATGCATATTTCAGTGT
>FWWL01008940.1_pt1 | contig 12511 bp, 6 predicted proteins | sample 2228331 | NCBI WGS metagenome assembly FWWL01 (sample SAMEA103939775, study PRJEB20133) | metagenome | reverse complement strand
ATTCGTTAAACGTTCCCATAAAAGTAAGAATAACTATAACTGACAAAATTGGTGTTGCAAGTGGTAAGACGATCTTTACAAAAGTTTGCCACCTTGTTGCACCGTCTATGAGTGCGGCTTCTTCAAGTGAATCAGGAATGGTATCATAATAACCTTTTATTAAAAACATATTATATGCAATACCGCCCAAGTAGGCGAAAATGAGACCTGATGTGGTGTTAAGACCAAAGCCAGGGATGTATTTACCCAAGAACGATAATAACGAGTAAACTGCAACCATATACATAATTGCTGGGAACATTTGGATTAACAGCAACGTCATTATACCGTTCTTTCTTCCTTTAAATCTCATTCTACTGAATGGATACGCAGCTAAAGCTGTCACTGCTGTGGTAATTATAGCGACTGACAGAGCAACAACAGTACTGTTTATCAACCATCTCACCATATAGTGTTCTGGTTTCCTTTGCCAAATTTGGTCAATTCTGAAAACTGAAGCGTCAACAGTTTTAAATGATTTCTTTGCTTCTGGTAACGGAATTTGATCAGCCAAATCCGAAGCTTTTTTCGATAAAATACTCAACACTGGGACAACATTATTTCTGTAATCAGATAAGACCGTTTCAATTAGTTCATCAAGTACTTTTGGTCTTACTTTTGCCCCACTGTAAGAAAGTTTAATATAGCTTTCAGATTTATTATCAATTTCGGATTTAAATTGCTTTACATCGGACATAAAAGTATTGTAAGATTCATTGAATCTGTCAAAACTACTGTAAAGGTCTTTGAGATCTTGTATCCAATTAAATTTTTTCACTTGATTTCTTAGTTTTGCTGCTTCTTTCGTATAATTTCCTATAACATTGTTTAAGGATGTTACAGCTCCTGAAAGTTTTCTCATTTGTATAGAGAGAAGATTCAATCTCGCCTTACTAAAATTACCAGACTTAATAAAATCTGCAACACTTTGAATATCGGCTTTCGATTGTTCAGCTCTTAAATATACAAGTGCTGGTTGGATTTTTTCCTTTTCTTTTTCTATTTGAGCATTAGTATTTTCAAAGTCCTGTCTCACTTTGGTTATCTGTGATTTCAAAGTGTTGTATTCTCTATCGTATTGAGTAAGCTTTTCAAAAGCAGTGTTTGCGTCTTTTATTAGTGCCTTTGTTTCTTCAATGTTTAAGGAAGAAGAAGCTATGAACGAATCTATTGATTTGAGAAGGTCGTTATATCCCATAGTTTCTTTACCAAGCGATTTTTTCCAGTTGCTCATAAAGGTACCGTACTGTTTTGTCAGTTCATTTATGACGTTGGAAATATCAGAAACTAAATCGTATTTACTCGTATCACCTTTGAAACTTTCTATACCATAGAACATTTCTTCCATTTTTTTGAATAATTCTGTGTCGTTAAGTTCTGGCGTAAACTCCTGACTTTGAGCGACTTTTTCCAAAAGTTTATTCCAAGCTTCAAAAGTGCTTATATAATTCTTAAGTGTAGGAACTACCGTTCGGTTTATAAGATTCACTTTTGACAAGAATAAATTTTGTTGATTTATGAACTTTCGAGAGTAGTTATTAAAATCAGATTCTAAATAGTCAAGTTGGGACTTTAATTCATCACGTTTTTCATAGAGAACTGCAAAGACTCTGTTCCATTCGGATTCTGCAAGTGTTCTGTCAACACCAACAGCTGTAAGTTCCATACCTTCTTCTTTATAGAAATAGTACCAAGCAAGTTCTATTCCAGAAGTTGGCTTTGGGTAATTTATAAGTACTTTCGTGTTTTCAATTTCTTGAAGTAAGGTGTTTTTGAGAGTTTCAGAATTTGAGTTTACCAGTTCTTCCGCTTTTTTTACATTTTCGACTATGTTTTTGTAAAGTTGTTCGGTCTCATTTAAATATTTATCAAATCTTGCAGAGTCATCTTTGTAAACTTTCATAGTCTCTTTCACACTCTTTGTATTGTATGGAGGAGCGTACATAATAATAGATTCTATATCGGAAACAAGTTTTGGCATATTCTTTTCCGGTGCCAAAAGATCAATATAGTTTTGGAAGGTTATTCTACTGCTAAACAATTTTGTTGAAAACGCTGCATTGTCTCGCCTTAGCGATGTTGAGACAACCCAAACAACTGGAAAGATTGTGATTATTACAAAAACAATTAATATTATATGGGTTAGAAGATAGTTTCTCTTTACAACCATTATCTATTCACCTCTTCAAAGGAACTTGAGAGTCTGAAATTCACAAAGCTTATTCCTGCAACAATAAAGAATATTAGTATTGATATTGCGGAAGCAAAACCAAAGTCTTGTCCTCTACCCGCTTCAAATGCTAACTTATAAGTGTACGAAATAAGAATATCAGTAGCACCAGCAGGAGTCGTAGCACCTGGTATGGATGGTCCACCACCAGTTAATAGATATATGTTTACAAAGTTATTGAAATTAAAAGCAAAACTACCGACCAAAAGTGGTGCGAGTGTTGTCATAAGGAGTGGGAACGTAATCTTCCAAAATCTTTGCCATCTTGTTGCACCGTCGATAGATGCCGCTTCATAGTAGTCTTCAGGAATACTTTGAAGTGCTCCAAGACTTATGACCATCATATACGGGAACCCAAGCCAGGTATTAACTATAAGAACTGCTACTTTTGCTAAGAATGGATCGTTAAACCACTTTAAAGGTTCTGAACCAAATAGTCCTGACACTATAAATCTGTTTATAATACCGTACGTTTCGTTGAAGAATCCTGTTTTCCAAATTAAGACGGATATAAATGCTGGGATTGCCCACGGGATAATGTAAATAGATCTGTAAATTGCCCTTCCTTTTAGTGAAGGATCGTTTAAAACCAAAGCTAAGATAAGACCTATTGTAAATGTTAGAAGAACGCTAAGAGCTGCGTAAGTAAAGTTCCACGCAAAGATCTTTGCAAATGGACCAGCGATAGTAGCATCTTGGAAAATTCTTCTGAAGTTAAATGTACCAACGTAAGAAATGTAGCCACCAACCGCAATCTTTTCTCCATTTTCTTTGAAATCGTAAAATGTACCATCTTGCTCAACGAGTGGTCTGTTTGTGAGCGTGTTAATTAAAACAGTCTTTACAACGCTCTTTCCTTTTTCGATAACTTCAGCAAAGCCGAGTTTGTAAAGGTGTCTAACTGGTTTTATGACCCAATTTCCTTCCTCGTCTTGTCTTAGAGCTAATCTATTACCAAAAGTATCGATGTACTCTATTTTACTCATAATTGGGAAATATATACTGAACCTAAAAAAAGCTTCGTTAACAAATGTCGTTTCATCGTTAGGAGAATAGAAATACTTGTAAATGTTTGAACCTTCTTGAATTAAATCGATTCTTCCATTTCTTTTAACAATTTTAGCATTACTGCTTTCAAGTGGAATAAGTTCAGCTTCCGCTAAAATCAGGTTTCCGGCTTCTGATTTTAAGACTTTGTATTCCGAACTTTTGTAATACTCTTCATCGATTTTAACGATGGTTCTAAAGTCGTTTGTTGGATTTGCACCGTCAAATCTAACATATACGACATAATCATATGCTTTTCCATCTTCAACTATGTATGTATAATTGGGATCAACAAGAAGCTTCTCTACAACTTCTTCACGATTCATTAAATGCCCAGTTCCGTAATTTGTAAACGCCGTTCTAATAGTGAATGCAATAGGATAGAGAACTAATGTAAAGAGAAGTATCAACGCTGGGATCATATACCTGTAGGGATAACCACTGGGATTGATTATAAAATAATCAATCAAAAAGATTAAAACAAAAAACGTGACCGAAAGTTCGAAAAAACCTCGACCCATCAAAAATAGTCCGCCCCAGACTCCAAAAATGTTAAGAAGTGCCAACAATATCCATCCCAAAGTTTTTAAAATCTTCATATTTACCCTCCTTGATCGGGACATTTTAAAAAAACGGAGGGAGGAAAACCTCCCCCCAGGTTATTTAGAAAAGATTATTTAATACCTGCTCTTACTTTTGCAGCAGCGTCAGAAAGAGCCTTTTCAACTGCAACACCTTGGTCAAGTGCTTGAGCCAAAGCATCGCCCATAGCGCCCCAAACGCCAGCCATTTCTGGAACGTTGGGCATTGGAAGACCGTGCTTACCGAGAAAGTCGGCAAATTTTTGTGTGAGAGGATCCTTAACCATATCGTTAACGTCTTTTCTCGATGGAACTCTTGGGTCTGCCAAGTAGATTTGATACATTACATCTTTTGTAGCAATGAACTTTGTGAGGAAGTCAAGAGCTAACAGTTTATTTTTACTCTTTGAGTTAACCATAAAACCTTGTGCACCAAAGAATGGTTTTGGATTTACGCCAGCTGTGAGTTGTGGAATTGGAGCAACATCAAAGTTGATACCGGCTTTTCTGTAGTCTGGAACTGCCCAAGGTCCGTTGATTATCATTGCAGCAAGGCCATCTTTGAAGAGACCATCCATTGTGTTGTAGCTGTCTCCTGATGTGAGAAGTTTTTCATCAACAAGTCTCTTGATTAGTTTCAACCCTTTAACTGCACCGTCGTTTGCAAGTCCTAAGTCTCTTACGTTAACTTTTCCACTTTTGTCCTTACCGAATACGTATCCGCCAAAGCCGAAAAGTGCAAACGAACTGAAGTAGAAGTTCTTGTAATCATAAATGAAGCCTCTAACTTCGCCACCGAATTCATTTTGAATCTTCTTTGCAACTTGGATAAGTTCATCAAATGTCTTTGGAGGTTGTTGTACGTAGTCTTTGTTATACATTAGTGCTGGACCATCAAGAGCGTAGGGGATACCGTATAGTTTCCCGTTGTAGGAAAAAGCTTGGAGTGGTGTTTCAAAATATTGTGATTTTTCTGGTAAACTTGCAATTGGTTCGAGTAAACCGTTAATAGCAAGTTCTCCAACCCAGTCGTGGGCACCGACAATGATATCTGGACCTTCGCCTGCTGGAGCTGCTGTTAGGAATTTGGATTTAATATCACCGAAATTGACTTGAACAATGTCAACTTGAACACCATACTTTACTCTGTAGTTGTCAGCAAGTTTCTTCAAAATAGGAACTTGTGCTTCAGATGTCCAAACTGTGATCTTTTTGGCTTGTGCGAAAGCCAAGAAAACAAACAATGAAACCAATAAAGCCGTAAGAAGTTTCCTCATCCTCAACCTACCTCCTTCACCTTTAGGATAGAATACACATATATTATACACTATGTCAAGAAAAAATCAAAATTTCTTGGAACAGTTTCCAAAGATTTTTTTGAGCATACTAAAATATACAAAAGCATACTTAAGTATACACAACTTAAAACTTATGACAACCATTTAAAAAAAGAAATATCCAAAAAAATCTTGGAATATGAACCTTGAAAATTTTGAATCCATCTGTAAAATAAGATGTGGATTATCATAAAAAATGGAGGTGTAAGAGATGGAAAAGAGAAGAAAAGTTATTATTATGGGTGCCGCTGGTAGAGACTTTCACAACTTCAACACATTCTTTAGAAACAATCCAGATTACGAAGTAGTAGCATTTACAGCAACACAGATTCCAGATATCGCAGGAAGATTTTATCCTGCAGAACTTGCAGGAGAACTTTATCCAAATGGAATTCCTATCGAAGATGAAGCACATTTGCCAGAGTTAATCAAGAAATACAAAGCTGACGAAGTTATCTTAGCTTACAGCGATTTGCCCCACCAATACGTTATGGAAAGAGCAGCAATTGTTTTAGCTGCTGGAGCGGATTTCAAATTGATGGGACCAGACAGCACTATGGTAAAATCAACAAAACCAGTTGTATCAGTGTGTGCTATAAGAACTGGTTGTGGAAAGAGCCAAACAACAAGAAGAGTTCTTGATATTCTGAGATCAAGAGGAATGAAAGTTATATCAGTCAGACACCCGATGCCTTATGGTGATTTGGTTGCACAAAAAGTTCAAAGATTCGCTGAATACTCTGACCTTGACAAACACAACTGTACAATCGAAGAAAGAGAAGAATACGAACCACACATTGACAGAAAGAGCGTTATTTACGCTGGTGTTGATTATGAAGCAATCTTGAGAGCAGCTGAATCGGAAAACCCAGATGTAATACTTTGGGACGGTGGAAACAACGACTTCCCATTCTACAAGAGTGACCTTCAAATCGTTGTCGTTGACCCACACAGACCAAACCACGAAGTAAGCTACTATCCAGGTATGTCAAATCTTTTAATGGCTGATGTTGTTGTAATTAACAAAGAAGAAACAGCAAACAGAGAAGACATCGAAATTGTTAGAAAGAACATTGCAAAATGGAATCCAAATGCAATAGTAGTAGATGCTGCTTCTCCAATATACATCGATGATCCTATGGCTGTTAGAGGGAAGAAAGTCTTAGTTGTCGAAGACGGTCCAACACTAACACACGGCGAAATGAGATACGGTGCAGGTTACGTCGCAGCTAAGAAATTTGGTGCAAGAGAAATCATCGATCCAAGACCATTTGCTGTTGGTTCAATAGTTGATACATACAATAAATACAACCACCTTGATGTCATTCTTCCAGCAATGGGATATGGTGAAAAACAAATTAAAGAACTTGAAGAAACTATTAACAACTCAGACGCAGAAGTTGTCATTATCGGTACACCAATCGACTTGAGAAGAGTTATGAAGATTAACAAACCAGCTGTTAGAGTTAGGTACGAGCTCCAAGAAATTGGTGAACCAAACCTCGAAGAAATTTTGGACAACTTCTTGAAAGAAAAAGGTTTGAAATAATACTAAAATAACAATGAAGGTCGGGAGCACCCGACCTTTTTTATTGGTATTTTTTTAGTATAGACTCTATTCTGTTTGCTTTCAAAAGTGAATCGATCGCCTCGTTCAACTGCTTAATCAAACTTGGGTTAACAACTACCATAGCAATATCTATCTCGTAGACAAGTTTTTCGTATACTTCAAAACCGTACAGCCTTTTCAGATACAAAGCGTTGTAATAATCGAAAAATCCGGCATCAACTCTTTTTAATATCAATGAAAGTTCTACCTCTGAATTTGAAACAAAAGAAGTGTGTCTGACTTTTTTTCCTTCAGCTATCCATTGTTGAACAATTTTTTCTCCCGTTGTTCCTTTTTTTACACCAAAGTGAGCCTTTTCAAAATTTCCATTCCATTGAAAGTCTTTTCTTAGAACAATTGCAAGTCCCGATTTTAGATAGGACTTTGAGAATGTGAAAATTTTTTCTCTTTCAGCCGTTTTGTGAATTCCTCCAAGGACAATATCAAGTCCTAATTTTTCCAAAGAATCTTTGCCTAATGCTGAAAACGGGAGAACATAGATATCAATGGAAACTTTTAACGCATTACCAATTTCATTTATTATTTCGTAATCAATTCCAGTTAGTCTATTTCCAGTCCAAAAAGCATATGGTTCTCCTAAAAGTAGGCCGACTTTGACCTTTGTTTGTGAAAACGAGAAAACAGCCATCGCAATTAGAACCAAAAATAGAAATTTCTTCATACCATTCACCTCACCTTAAAAGTTTTGACTATTATGTGATACAATATACTGTACAACCTAAATAAGCAACGATTAGAAACGAAAGGAGCAAACTAAAGTGAGAGTTGTTTTGATAGATGGTTATGTTGATGAACCTGCTGTCCTTGGGGTGCCACCGTACATAAGCACTTATGCAAGGTATATTGCTGGGACTTTTCTTTTAAAAGGCTACGATATCCAATATTATACCATAGACCAAGTCCGTTCTCAAAATTTATGGAATAATTTTTGTGATTATAATTTCGTTGTTGTTTTAGGTGGTCTGACAGTTCCTGGACATTACCTTGGTGGAACTCCGATAACTCCAAAGGAAGTTGAGAAGATATTTAACTCTAACAGATATGCTAAGAAGATAATTACCGGTTCCATAGGAAGAGCTTATTCAATGAAAGGGGGAACGTTTGCCAAAGAGTTTGATTTTTCTGATGCGGAGTATATTGAAGATATACCAACATATTTTTTAGGGAAAGATTACATCTCTGCAATTCGAGAATCTTCTTTAGCTGGTGCACAGGTCGTTAAACAACATCAAAACTATCCTCACTTAATCGCAGAGATTGAAGTGTCTTTGGGGTGCGAAAGACGTACATTTTGTACTTTTTGTAGTGAACCGATACTGCATAGAAAGTTCTTCTCAAGACCAGTAAAGGATGTAATCGACGAAATCGAAATTCTCTACAAATACGGGGTTAAAGCGTTTAGACTTGGTAGAAGCGCAAATATCTTCGCTTACGGAAGTGATTTTAACGGTAACAGAATTAATCCTGAAATAATTGAAGAACTGTATTTTGGAATCCGGAACGTAGCTTCTGAACTTGAGGTTTTGCACACAGACAACGCAAATCCGTCATATATATCTCGAAATCTTAACCAATCAACTAAAATTTTGGAAACGATAGTCAAATATAACACTGAAGGAGACATATTATCATTTGGTGTGGAAAGTTTTGATGAACGGGTTAGAAAGATAAACAATATAGATGGTGCAGTTGAAGATATAGATGTAGCTGTAAAGCTTGTTAATGAGATTGGTGGAGTTAGGAGTGAAAATGGTGTTCCAAAACTTTTACCCGGTATAAATCTTATTTTTGGACTTCCTGGTGAGACGAAAAAGACATACGAAATAAATTATAAGAAACTTCTTGAATATTTAAACTCTGGATTGATACTAAGAAGAATCAATTTAAGACAGGTGATGATCTTTAATGAAACTCCTTTGTGGTATCTTTCAAAGAGAAAAGTGATAAAATATGATAAGAGACTTTTTGAACACTATAAGTATCTGATTAGAACCAACATAGATAATCCTATGCTTGAAAAAGTTTTTCCAATCGGTACTGTAATAAAAAACGTCTTACCTGAGACAAGAAACGGAAAATGGCAGTTTGGAAGACCACTTGGAACATACCCAATTTTAATAGGAGTACCTTATCACTTTTCAGAACCAACAGATCTCTTAATTGTCGATCACGGTTTTAGGTCAATAACGGGAATAAGAAGAGTACCGATTGAAAAATTAACAGCTGAGGAGCTTTCGGCTATACCTGGAATTAGTAAAAACGGAGCTGAAAAATTAAAAAGAGGAGAAACACTCGAATTCAGTGAGAAAACAATTAAAATTTTGGAAAAACTAAAATAATTTTTTTACTGCAAGGGGGGAGTTTTGTGAAAAAAATATTGTTAGCGATTCTTTTGCTGTGTCTAATAACTGTCTTTGGAGCTGGATTTTCAGATATACCTGCTAATCACTGGGCAAAAGATGCTGTTGAAACTCTTAGACAATTAGGACTTATTTCAGGGTTCCCAGATAATACTTTTCGTGGTAATGAATCTCTAACAAGGTATCAGATAGCCCTAATTTTGTACAATTTTTACAGCTTTCTTGAGACTAACTTATATAACGTAGAACTTCAAATATCAAATATAAATGTAACATTAGAAAAACTACAAATTACTGGAGAAACGAACAAAGAAATTATACTCCTTCGAAGCAAAGTACAGGCTTTAGAAGACAAGGTTAACAGAATACTAACAGAACTATCTGAAATTAAGAAAACAAACCAAATCATTTCCGAAGATAAGAGTGATAATATAAGTTTAGAAAAAGTAAAAGATTTTGAAGAACAACTAAAGAATATATCTTCATTAATAGAAGAACTTCAAAATGAGTTTTCAAACCTCAAAAACAGCTTGCAAAATCTCCAACCTCTTCAAAAACCAATTCAGTCAATTCAGCAAACGGATAGTACAGACATAGCGAAAAAAATAGAACAATTAGAGGTCTTTGATCAAAAAGTTGAAAAAGCTCTCAAGGAGCTGTACAGATTTTCAAAATCATTCAGCGAATTTATAGAAAAGATTACACCGCTTCTCGAAACTTACGTAACAACTGCAGAATTGGAAAAGAGACTTGAAGAATTTGGAAATATGATAACCAAACGTACAGATGAATTAAACACATCTATCTCAAATATACTCTTAGAAATATCTACTTTAAAAGAATCTACCGCAGAAAATAAAGAGAAGTTCCAAATCCTCCCCTCTACTATTTCTACTGTTGATAACTTTGAACAGTTTGAAAAAGAACTCGAATTTCTTTCTAATAAATTGGCAGAGTTCGAAAAGATGTTTTCAGAAGAACATAAAAACGATAAAAACTGGTTTGAGAGTAATATCAATGATGTAAGGCAATCTATTTCCAACATTAAAAAAGATCTTCAAAACATAAGTGCAGAACTTGATAATTACAAAAAAGTACTTTTTCCAGCTTCCGAATACGAAAAAATATCAAACGAATTGATATCTTTTGAGAAAAAAATCGAGAACTTTAATACATTTCTTAATGAGTTGAATGACAATTTTGAGACTCTTAAAAAGAATGTTGAGAGTAGCCATCTTGTTGAATTAGTAAATCAAATGTCTGAAATTAAAGAAGAAATTCGTAGTTTAATCTCTGAGAATACTAAGATTTTTAGAATTATCGATTCTTTAAAGGAAGATATTACAGTTCAAAGCGGCAATCAAGAAAAACTAAGTTCAAAACTTGGAATTGTAGAGAAAGATGTTCAAGAATTGAAAGATGAAGTGAAGTTACTATCGGAAAAAAAGAGTGAACTTGAAACATCTAAGATATACGTAACCGATAGAGAATTGAATAATCAGATTGAAGTAATATCAAACAGAATTGAAGAAATCGAAAAATCTTTAAAAGAAATCAGTCGTTTGAAAGAGGTTGAAGATCCTACAAAAGAAATGATTTCGACATTAGAAAAAGAAATCGAGGACCTAAAGACACTTTTTTCAAATCTTAAAGAAGATATCAAATCTAATAAAATCAAAGAAGAGAGCGAATTATTATCACAGTTGTCAAAAAGAGTCGATGGAATAGAATCAGATTTCAAAGAACTTTTACAACAAAGAACAGATAGAATTGTTTATGCAACAGAACTAAGTAAGATATACTCTGAGATAAATACATTGAAAAACGAAATCGCAAAAATTAAACAGTCACCAACAGTTTACGAAAAAACGGAGGTACAAGAGTCAAAAGACTCAAAAGTTGAAATTTTGCAATTAAAAGAATCTATTTCCGAGTTGAAAAGTTCTATCGAATCTATCAAAAATAAAACTCTTGAATTAAAAGAAAAAGTATCCGTATTAGAGAATGGTGAAATAACCAGTGAAATCTATCAACAGATTTCGGAGATGAAACAGAAAATAGAAAGACTTGAAGAGATTATAGCTGAAGAAAAAAATAAAGATGAAATTGCAATAAAAGAAGTTGAGACTAAAACAATATATCTTCAAGTTAAAGACGATACTCAGATAAAACAGCTTGAAACTTCACTAAAAGAAATGAATGAACTTTTGGAAGTGCTTTCAAATAGAATCGATTTATTAGAAGAGTACTCAAACAGTTTTTACGAAAATTTGCAAAAAAAGGTTGATATTGAAACTTTTGAAGAAGATCTCTACAACTTAACTAACTACATTTCGGAAATCAACGAAACGTTAAAAGTCTTCGAATCGCGAATGGTATTACTTGAAGAACAACTAAGTATAGTTAATAATATAATTGAAGAGTTAAACAAAAAAATCAACGAATTAAGAGAGAGAAACGAAAAGTTTGAAAAAGAAACAAATGATAATTTCATTGGACTAACTAAAAAAATAGGTACATTTGAAGAGCAGTTAGAGATTTTATTTAATAGTATCGATACAATTTCTGAGAACGAAGAAGAATTCAAGCGTGAAATAGGAACACTGAATGAAAAAATAGAACTTCTTGATAAAGATTTTGAAAATTTCAAAGAAGAAATTCTCAAAAGAATTACAGAAATTGGTATTGCCCAAAAAGGAAACCAAGAATATATCGACAGTTTGGAAAAAAGAATTGCAGAAGAACTTAAATATCTCGAACAAAAAGTTAATAGTCTTATAACCCCGTTCCAAGAGAGTAACAAAGAATTATTCTCAAAAGTTGAAGAACTAACCACACAAATTCGGTTAGTTAATATTGATATTCAAAAAACAAATGAAATCTTAGAAAAGAAATCGGATATTTCCGATGTTGAGCAAAAAACAGAGAAACTCAAAAGTGAAGTAAGTTCAGAACTTGATAACGTAAAATCAGAACTTTCTACTTTTAAAACACTTACTTTATTAATGGTAGTAGCTAACGTAATACTAATATCTGTGATATTACTTACAAAATGATGGAAAGGGGTATTGACAATTTTGAATTTCTATGTTTTAATAGTTCCCGGATTTTGTGATAAGCTTGAAAATAAAAGATTAAAAAACCTCTTGACAACAAAGAAAAATGTGATAAAATATATAAAGGAAATCGAAAGAGTGGGGACGTGGTGAAGCCTGGTTATCACGCCGGTCTGTCACACCGGTGGCCGCGAGTTCAAATCTCGTCGTCCCCGCCAGTGAAGAATCGGG
>FWWL01008939.1_pt1 | contig 12515 bp, 12 predicted proteins | sample 2228331 | NCBI WGS metagenome assembly FWWL01 (sample SAMEA103939775, study PRJEB20133) | metagenome | reverse complement strand
CTGCCGACGCTGGCGCCGGGGCAGAGCGCTGCAGTGACAGTGCGATTCGATCCCAGTGAGTCTGGGAATTTCACCGGGAATGTGCAGGTGGGGATACAGAACGGGCAGGGGAGTGTGACTTCTCCTCCCCTGGTGGGTGTGGCCCATAAGATCGAGATCGATCCGGCAGAGCTGAGTTTCGGCCTTGTCTTTCTTGGCAGCTCGCGCACGCGCACCCTCACAGTCAAGAACCAGGGCGTCACTACAGTCTCCTTAGCTGTGAGCACAAGCAGTCCTTATGCTGTTGAGTCCGCCAGCTCCTTCACATTGGCATCTGGCCAGAGCCAGGATGTGATGGTGCGATTTACTCCTACTAGCTCAGGCGTCTTCTCAAGTAACGTCCGCTTGAGTGTTGGCTCAAATGGTGTGGAGGTCCCGGTGGTGGGCAGGGCCATGACCCGTGAGGAGTACCTGCAACTAGCTGTGGCTGCTTACAATGCTGCAGTGCAGCAAGCTGGCTATGGGGCCATGTATATCCAAGATGGGAGCAGGGGGCTAGCACTGGCTGGTTTTCCAAGCTTGAGCACGGACGATGTCACTGGGTTTTTGGGGATGTTTGATCAACTGGCTTCTCCGGAGGATGAAGAGATTCCACCAGAGGTTGCTCAAGCCTTAGAGGTTCTCAACACGATTTATCCAAGCGATGCAAGTCATCCTGTCAGCTGGCCCGGAAGATATACAACTTGTTCTTCATCAATTCATAAGGGATTTAGCAGCAACTGGAGCTGATGACTTAGCTAGAGCCATAACCATAATAATGGAACAACCTCCATTTGGGATTGGCGATCCGGTAGCTGCTAAGGCGTTTTGGATTTACCTCCAGTAGGCTTTAGCTTTAGGGTATCCTCCGCTTGTAGCCCATCTTATAGCAGCAAACTGGGCGTATGACTTCTGGCTCCAGTTTAGCCTTGCTGAAAAAGAGTATTCTCCTGAAGAAAGATCTCAGTATCGTAGGGACGTGGAAGACATCCTTCAGCATCTTATTGATACAGTGGTAGACCCTCAGGAGCGTGCTAACCTTGCTGAGGGGCTCAAAGGCGTGATTAGCGATATAGCCAAAGGCGGCGCTCGAAAAGAGGAGAAAGCACTTATACATGTGGCAGCTGTTTCGGTTCGGCCAGTATGGAGATCCGAATAATCCAGGATATGGATGGTTCCTGAAAGGTATCCGCAAGAAGGTTGGAGGCAAATCAATTGACTTAGTGCTTTACCAACCAGCTTATCGTCTATTAGGAAGCCTCGAATTGGTCAGGGCTCTATCTCTCATCAATTTTTACGAATGCGGCGGTAACTGCGAGAGGATCAAAGACCGTATCATGGAAGAGTTAGCAGCTATCATGGAGAACCTCGAGCGCCTCCTAAGAGGATATGAGGCCGATTTCGCAATTGTCGGCTTGGTCATAGTAGACCCAAGTGTTGGGTTGGAATCAATCATCGAAGCAATTTATGATGCTTATGGCAATACCGAGGCAGCGATCTTCGTGGTCTGGACCGATCCTTCAGGTCAAGGTTGGTTTGTGTGCATCGGCAGTGGCTGTGGTAAAATGAGTCCACAGCAGCGAAAGGAAGAAGCTTGTAGACAGGCAGGCTTAGGACCAAATTGTAATTTCAGAGAATGGATATATCAAAAGCCAAGTACAGTTGAGCCACCACCTTCAGACAATGGTGGACCTGTTGAATGGACTCCTTAGTGAGACGGGTTTCTAGCACAGTTTATTCTGCTTATGGCGAAAGAACAAATTGAAGGAGGGCAGATACTATGAAATTCATTCCGATAGCTAAGCTAGGATTAGTCTTGATACTGATCGGGGCACTGGCGGGCTTTCTCAGCCCTCAATCCACATCAGCTTTCATGGCAACCAGGCCAAATATGCCAATCTTGATCAGCAGAATCGAGGTTCTGCAGCCAGAACGATTTGTCGTGCGCGTGCCCGAAGATTATCCTACCATCCAAGCAGCAATCGACGCTGTCGCTGAAGGAGGCACCGTGCTCATCGGGCCAGGCTTGTACAAAGAGAACGTGCAGATCACCAAGAGCCTTCGCCTGATCGGGGTGAGCCAAGAGCAAGTGCGCATCCAAGCCGTGGATGATCAAAAACCGGGCTTCTATGTAACCTCTAAAGCTCCTATGCAAATCTATCTCCAGGGGCTTACTCTTTTCCGGGAGCAGTTGCCTGATTTTAAGGAACCCTTCACATTCATACCTCCAGGAGCGGGAGTCTTCATCCTTGGCCCTATCCAGACCATCATGCGGCAGCTCACTATTACCAGGCAAGTCAGTGCTGTAGTGATCTTCCCTCTAGCAGAGTATAACGAAGAGCTCTTGCGCTTCCAGCCCCAAGCTGTTTTGGAAGAAGTCGAGTTGGTGCGGAATGGAGGGGCAGTTGCTGCTGTCTCAGCTCAGGTTACTATTGTGCGTTCGAATATAGCGGAAAACGAGGGCGGCTTTATGGGCGATAGCTTGTACTTAATTCGGAGCACCGTGCGTAAAAACCGCTTCTGGGGGATTGATCTGCGCTCATCGGCGTATGGTCCTCAGTATATGGGGGCTTTGAATGACAATGACATCTCTGAGAACGGCATAGGCGTCATACTTAGCACAATTTCTGAAGATGCGGCACACAGTTGGCTCTGGATCAATGGGAACAAGATCACCCGAAATCAAGAGTATGGGATTATGATTCTCAAGAAAGCGTGTCCGACATCCCTTCCTCACCCGGAGCTTGCTCTTGGCAAAGAGAGTGCGTTCATCCGGATTTTCGGGGGAGGCAACGAACTGGGCGAGAATCTCAAAGGCGATCTCTGCCCCGCTGACTACCCCTGGCCGCCGGGGTTCAGGAAGTGAGCTTTACACTTCCCCGCGAATGATCTCCTTGATGCGCATCAAAGAAGCTCTAGTACTGCGCTCCATCTCGTCCAGCGCCATCGAAATTCTCTTGATATTCTCCTCAAGCTGCGGAATTAACACCCTCTCGAGCGCGTTCACCCGACGCCGCGTCGTCTCGATCTCTTCAGCTAAGAGCTCCAAAGACTTCTCGATCTCCGCAAGCTTGACCATCTCAGGGAGTACTTCTTTGAAGAGCGTCAGCGCCGTATCGAGCTCTGCTGACGTCGCGGCAAACCCATACGAATAGATGTCCCGGGTGTCGCTCAGCACAAAGCGCGGCACCCACACGCTCATGACTGATTCCATCTCCATCTGTAAGGCGCCGTTGCCGCTTGCCCCGGTCATCAAAGATTCTTCCATCACTTCTTTGGACATCTCCGCACGCGCGAGCAAGAAGCTGCGAAAGCCCGCAGCTAATTTCTCCTCGACGCGCTCGCGCAAGCCCCGCGTCTCCTCGACCAGCTGCAAGAACCTGTGCATCAGCTCGTCGCGCTTCTGCTTTAAGAGCTTATGACCGCGCCTGGCCATGGCCAAACGCTTCTTCTGCTTGAGAAGCTCCATCCGAGTCGCATTCACCCGCTGAGCGACGGCCATTGGCTCTCACCCGCTTTCACTCTTGCTTTGCCCTACGCAGCAACGGCTTCTGCCGCCTTGGGCAGATACTTGTCAATAAACTCATCGCGCACGCGCTTGAGCTCCCCACGCGGCAACATGCTCAACAACTCCCACCCAATCGTCAGCGTCTGAATGATAGTTCGGTCTTCGTACTCGCCCTGCTGGATAAATCTCCTCTCAAATTCGTCAGCGAACTTCATATAGATTCTGTCCATCTTGCTGAGGGCGGCTTCGCCCAAGATCGCGGCCATCTCGCGCACGTCCACGCCGCGCGCATAGGCCGCGTAGAGCTGATTTAAGACCCCAGCGTGGTCTTCTCTGGTCTTGCCCGGCCCGATCCCTTTGTCCTTGAGGCGCGACAGACAGGGCAACACATCAAACGGGGGATAGATGCCCTTCCTATGCAACTCCCGTGACAAGAAGAGCTGCCCTTCAGTAATATAGCCCGTCAGGTCTGGGATGGGATGCGTCTTATCGTCCTGGGGCATAGTGAGGATGGGCATCTGGGTGATGGACCCCTTCTTGCCCTTGATGCGCCCGGCACGCTCGTAGATCGTGCTTAGATCTGTGTACATATAGCCGGGGTAGCCGCGCCGGCCGGGGACTTCCTTGCGAGCCGCCGAGACCTCGCGCAACGCCTCAGCGTAGTTGGTCATATCCGTCAAGATCACCAAGACGTGCAAGTCGCGCTCAAACGCAAGATACTCGGCGCACGTCAGGACGAGTCTTGGTGTTGTGATGCGCTCGATCACGGGGTCGTCGGCGAGATTGATGAACATCACGGCGCGCTCCAGCGCCCCGGTCCTTCTCAAGTCAGTGATGAAAAAGTTCGCTTCTTCGAAGGTAATGCCCATCGCGCCGAAGACGACCGCGAACTCCTCGGCTTGCCCTAGAACTTTCGCCTGGCGAGCGATCTGCGCTGCGATGCGGTTATGGGGCAGGCCCGACCCGGAGAAGATGGGCAGCTTCTGCCCACGGACCAGCGTATTCAACCCGTCGATGACGGAGATCCCCGTCTGGATGAACTCGTTGGGGTAATCGCGCGAGTAGGGGTTGAGGGGTTCTCCGGAGATGGGGAGTTTCTTCTCGGGGATGATCTGCGGCCCGCCGTCGATGGGGCGACCCGCGCCGTCGAAGACCCTCCCCAACAAGTCTTCGGAGACCCCAAGCTCCATCACCTTGCCGAGGAAGCGCACCCGGCTCTGACGTAAATTTAATCCCTGGGCCGCCTCGAAGAGCTGAATCACAGCTTTGTCACGGTCCACTTCGAGGACGCGCCCGCGGCGGATCTCCCCCCCGCTCAGCTCGATCTCCACCAGCTCTTCGTACTTGGCCCCGCTTACCCCCTCGACGATCATAATGGGGCCAGAGATCTCAGCGACGCTCGTGTACTCTTTCTGCATAGGTTCCTCCTGCTTGCGTCATGAGGCGCTCAAACGCCTGGGTGATCTCCTGGCGGATCTCTGCCCAGCGCGCGTCAAAGTCGCGCTCGGGGATGAATTTGGCCTTGGCGATGCGCTCGCGCACCGGCAGGTCTATAATCTGTTGGACAGCCACGCCCTGCTCGAGCGCCCGCTGGCCCAAATCATAGAACATCTTGATGAGCTGCATCATCTTCAATTGCTTCTGGAGCGAGGTGTAGGTGTCGACGTCGTCGAAGGCGCTCTGCATCAAGAAATCTTCACGGATCGAGCGCGCCACCTCGAGCTTCAACCTGTCCGAAGGGGAGAGCGCCTCCACGCCGACGAGGCGCACGATCTCTTCCAGCTCCGCCTCGATCTGCAATAACTTCATAAACTCGCGGCGTAACTCGTTCCACTCCGGACCGACATGCTGTTCAAAATACGGCGCCAAATCTTCCGTATAGAGCGAGTAGCTCGTCAGCCAGTTGATCGCTGGGAAGTGCCTTCTATAGGCGAGCTTGTCGTCAAGGCCCCAGAAGACCTTCACGAGTCTTAGAGTATTCTGGGTGACGGGTTCAGAGAGGTCTCCGCCGGGGGGCGAGACCGCGCCGATGGCGCTCAGGCTCCCTTGGCGTTCGGGCTTGCCCAGGCAGACCACCCGCCCAGCACGTGCGTAAAAGTCCGCCGTGCGTGACCCCAGATACGCCGGATAGCCCTCCTCCCCAGGCATCTCTTCTAGTCGCCCAGAGATCTCGCGCATCGCTTCGGCCCACCGCGACGTCGAATCGGCCATCAGCGCGACGCTATAGCCCATATCCCGGAAATACTCAGCAATAGTAATCCCCGTGTACACCGATGCTTCGCGGGCCGCCACGGGCATATTGGACGTGTTGGCAATGAGAACCGTGCGCTTCATCAACGGCTCGCCGGTCTTGGGGTCTTGGAGTTCGGGGAACTCCATCAAGACGTCGGTCATCTCGTTGCCGCGCTCCCCACAGCCCACAAAGACAATAATATCCGCATCGGCCCATTTGGCCAACTGATGCTGAATGACCGTCTTCCCAGAGCCAAACGGCCCCGGCACGCACGCCGTTCCACCCTTAGCAATGGGGAAGAGCGTGTCTATGATACGCTGCCCCGTCGTCAGCAGCTCGGTGCTCGGCAGCTTCTCTGTATACGGGCGAGCCTTGCGCACCGGCCAGCGCTGCATGAGCTTCAGCTCGTGGCGCCTCCCCTGCGCGTCCTTCACAACCCCAATGGGCTCCTCCACAGTAAATTCCCCAGACTTGATCTCTTCGATAGTCCCGGACATCCCCGGCGGGATCATGATCTTGTGCACGACAAGCGTGGTCTCCTGCACCGTCCCAATGATGTCGCCTTCGCTGACGGAATCGCCCTTCTTCACCGTGGGGACGAAGCGCCATTTCGCCGCTCGAGGGAGCGCCGGGGCTTCAACGCCGCGCCGGATGTAGGCGCCCCACTTTTTCTGAATAGCTTCAAGCGGACGCTGAATCCCATCGTAAATCGAGCCGATCAAGCCAGGGCCAAGCTCCACCGAGAGCGGCTCTCCCGTGCCCTCGACGGGGTCTCCCACCCCAAGCCCCGCCGTCTCTTCGTAGACCTGGATCGAAGCCAAATCCCCATCTAAGACGATCACCTCGCCGACCAATCTCTCCTTGCCGACACGCACGACATCATACATCTTCGCATCGGTCAACCCTTCGGCCACGACCAACGGCCCCGCTACTTTGACGATCCTTCCTCGTGCCATAGACAGCCCTCCATTATCGTTCTCCGCGTGAGAGAATATCAATCCCGATGGCGCGCTCTACTAATGTGCGAACGCGCTCCCGCGCGATCCCTAGGCTCCCCGTGTTGTCCGGGATCATCACGATCGCTGGTGTTGGCTGCTTGCGGAATTGTTCCAACAGCGCGCCCATCTCGCGAGCCAAGCTCTCCGAGACAAAGATGATCGAAAACCCTTGGGCGACCAGATCGAGCACGGCTTGGTGTGCGGCCTGCGGCGTGCGCGCGTCCCGCACCGTCACCCCCAGGGCCTTGAAGCCTAAATAGACGTCCTTCTTGCCGACAATAGCGATCTTAGACATATGGCTCCCGCAGGCGCTCCGCTAGAGTCTCCTTGGCGACGCCGTTCAGCTTGCCTACGAGAATAATTCGTATATTCTTGAGCTCGATCTCCTTGGCGAGCGCATAGGCGATCAGGGGCTCCGCCCCATAGAGGGTGAGCTTCGCTCGCTTGAGAAACTCCGTCACAAAATCGTCGCTTAGCTTCTCAAAGAGCGCCAGAGATCTCTTCTCTGCAAGAGAAGCTATCCCGCGACTGAGCACCTCGGCGTAGGGCGTATGGCGCAGCTCATCGGCCCACGTCTCGACGCCCGCGTCCATGAGCGCCAGCAAGCGCTCGCTCTCGAGCGATCCTCCCGGCACCAATACCCGAGCGACAGACAGACGCGCCCTCTCGAGAAGCTTCATGCGGGCTACTGATCTGAGGTTGAGCAGATCGGCCCAGATCGCCACGAGGGTCTCAGCAAAGGCGTGCCCTGACGTGACCGCCTGCAGATAGCTGAAGAGCTCTTGATCTATAACAGTGTCTATAATCTGAGCTTGGCGGCTGCTCTCGTATTCGCGCAGGGCACGCTGGCCCGCTCCAGCCAGCTCACTGGGCAGCTCGCTCCAGACCCCCGTATTGACCGAAACTTCAATGAGCTTCGGCGGGACAATGCCTACACCATCAAGAACGCCTTCCCGTGGATCCTCCCCCAAGAGCTTCGCCTTGAGATAGACTTTCACGTGATGAAAATCATAGCGGCGCTGGAGCCATGCGGTGCGCTCCGGAACCGGCGACAGCGCTGACACAAGGGCATACAAGTCGCGCAACTCGCCTGTGAGGACATCTTCGTACTCATCGAGTCTTCTCTCGGCGGCTTTCGTATAGCCCAGCTCGGCTAGAGTGCGCCAGGCCTCTCCAGCGTCAGCAGCATCGAGCAATCGCTGATAGTGCGTCCGATTCAGCAGCCTCGCTTCCAGGGCGCGGATGCGCCCCGTGGCGAACGCAAAAGACCCGTCTTGCTCGAACCGAGCCTCTAGAAGCTCAACGGCCATGGCGTGCTCCTCCTGGGCTTGCTGGGCTGAAGAGCACCTGGGCGACTTGGATCTCCAGCTCTTCGTGAGCGCGGCGCAGCAGCGCCTTGAGAGTGACGTTGGTCTCGCTGTTTATGCCCTTGAGCACAAAGCCCCTCCCAAGGTCGCGCGTCTCCAGGGAGAGCCTGAGGGCGCCCTTCTTCCCCTGCTTGGCTAGCTGCGCGTTGGCCTCCTTGATGAGAGCTTCTCCGAGGGTCTGTCTATCTGCCGGGGAGAGAATCACTTCTTCGTCGCCGGTCTCGACGGCGTCCACCAAGAGCCGCAGCAGCCAATCCTTGTACTCAGTGACGGGCATAGCCATGAGCTTCGCTGCTGCTTGCTCGAAGACCTGCTCGAGCACAGCACGCTTGGCTTGGAGCACGGCGTTGCGGGCTGCAGCCGTTGCGGCAGCAAGCTGCGCGCGCCGACGGCTTTGCGCCTCCTCACGCGCTTGAGCTAGGATCAATTCGCGTTGGCGCTGCGCCTCGCTCTGAGCGTGCTCACGAATCTGTTGCGCTTGCTGACGCGCTGCCTCCAGAATGCGCTGGGCTTCGGCTCGCGCGTCACTCAGAATTTTCTCTACGATTTTTTCAGCACTCATTATTATATAGCTGCTAGCAGCAAGATCGAAGCGATCAGCCCCAAGACCGCATACGTCTCGACGAAGACCCCCAGCACGATAGCTTTCCCGACTTCCTCAGGGCGCTTGGCGATCATCCCGGCTCCCGCAGCGCAGACCATCCCTTGATAGATCGCCGACAAAAACCCGGCAATCGCGATGGGCAGTGCCGCAGCGAACATCTGGAAGCCCGCTATAGCGTTGGCCGCCTTGCCGAAGAAGACAAAGAGAATCATAAACGCCGTAATAAATCCGTAGAACCCTTGCGTGCCCGGTAACGCCGTCAACAGCAGCAGCGACCCAAACTTATTGGGGTCTTCGGCCAAGACGCCGTTGGAGACCTTCCCTACAATCCCGATGCCGATCGCGCTCCCGATGCCCGCCAACCCATAGGCGACCGCCGCTCCCAAAAACGCCCAACTCTGCCCGCTCAACCCCCAGACCGTACTAGCCGTCTCGACAGCACCTTGCATATGTTGAGACCTCCTTATAAGAGTTTACTCTCTCTGGACGTCATAGTAGACCGATTCCCGCGCGAAGGGCTTGAACGCCTCACCGCCCGATTCGTAGAACTTGGTAAAGAACTCGACATAGTGCAACCGCGCGGAGTGCACAAACGCCGAGAGCGAATTAATCAGTAAACTAAACGCCTGCAGCCCTACCAAAAAGACCACACAGAGCACCATCCCCACAAAGGGGATCCCGGCTAACATCAGGGCCAATTTGTTCATCGAAGCCGCGATCAACCCCGTCGAGACCCCTAGAGCCATAATACGGCTGTAGGACAAGACATCTCCCAACAGCCCCGTCGCGCCGTAGAGCCGGAAGAGCCCAGCCCCAATACGCCCTAAGACGCCGCGCACGCGCGTCCCGAAACTCCCCCCCGGCTGCACCAGGAGCGCCCCGAGCAAGCCCAGGGCCGTGAGCACCTGCCCCCACAGGACCAGCGGGCTACCCAGCCACAAGACCAAGCCGGCCGCTGCCAGCAGCCACGGCAGCTGTCGCAAAAGCTTCTCTGGCGATTCCACCCGACTGAACAAGAGCACCAAGAACGCCCCAGCCAAAGTTATATAGATCCCCACCGGCATCCACGAAGCGGGCAGCCCCGGAGCGTTGAGCTCCTTCGGCATGATCGCCGGGACGCCCACCCCCGCCACGATCCCCAACCCCACCATAAACGTTATCCAGCTGCCCTCGCTCCACAGGGTCTCCCAGAAGCGCCCCTGGCGCGCTTTATCGTAAAACTCAAGAAGATTGCCCAAGAGCACCTGGATGAACCCCAAGGCGAACGAGAAGAGCAAGAACGCGATCAGCCCTGAGGCAGTGCTTATATCGAAGAGCACCAGCGACCTCAGGGTGGAGAAGGCTTGAGCGAGGTCCGGCCCGAAGAACCCACCCGTCAGCGCCCCAGCGATCACAGCCGAGACGCCCCCTAAGATGATAAGATTAGCAAAGGGCTGAAAACCCCGCTTGTGCCGATACCGACGCTTCAAATACGCAAAGATCAAAATCAGAGCAAGGCCATAGCCCGCGTCGGTGAGCGCAATCCCAAAGAAGATCGCAAAGAACGGCAGCACAAACGGCGTTGGGTCCAGCTCCCTCTGGTGAGGCAACCCGAAGAGCTTTATTAAAAACTCCGCGGGCTGGAAGAGCTTTCGGTTTTCTAAAGCGACCGGCGGGACCTCGTGAGAGTCGGGGTCGATGCGCTCCAGGTAGACCGCTTCGCTAGTATTCTGCAGGGCCTGGGCTAAGCGCTCAAGATCGCTGGCGCGCACCCACCCCTCCAGCACGAAGGTGTTGGGGCTGCCCAGCAGCCGCGCTTGGGCTTGCGCCTTGAGATGCTCATTGTGCAGATAGTCATAGAGCGCTTGCAGTTTGGGCTTCTCCGCTACGAGCGTCGCAGCCCTCTGCGCGATCTGTTGCTGAAGAACGTCTATCTCCCCAATGCGGCGCTCCAGCTGAGCTACGATCTCCTTGGGGAGCCCACGAGCATCGGGGGGCAAGTTCGGCATAGTCACGCGTTCCCCCCCATGCTCAGTCAATAGCTTCAGGAACGCCTCTTCAGAGCCCCGAAGCACGAAAGCGCAGAGATACTGAGATTTCTCGTCTTCGCCGGCCATCTGCACGATAGCTGATTCAAAGCCCTGGATCGCTTGTGCGAACGCAGCGAGCCTCTCTTTGGGCACACGGCCGAGCACGAGCTCGGTCGTGGCCGTGGCGCGCAGCTCTTCAATGGGTATAGAGAGTGCACTCCAGGGGAGGAGCTCAGCGCGGCGCGTCTCAAGCTGGGCGCGCTCAGAGCGCAGCTCGATGCTCTCCTGATCGAGCTGCCGTGCCTGCTGATAGCAAGCCCGATAGTCATACTCCCGCGCGATCCGCTCGATCTCTTCGGGGCGCACCAGGGCCTTCAGATTGAAGAAGCTCTGAATAAACCCGGGTTTTTCGGAGTCGTAGCGCCCGAGGAAATCGAGCACGTAGCGCAGCTCGGCCAGTCGAGTTTCTATATCGTTGTTTGCGGGGAGGGCTTTGGGGCGAAAGCCGCTGAGGGTTTGCTTGGTGGTCAGGTCGGAGATCTGCAGCACACCGAGGTCTTGCAAGATCGTCAGGGTACGGTCGCGTTCGGACTCGTGCCCGACGATCCGGACCTTGTGCATACGGGCGAGGCTCATGGCCGCATCACCATGTGCTGGAGCACAAGCTCCACGGCTGCTGCTACGTGTCTTTCGGCGTCCTTGTGGACTTGGGCGGCCTGCTCTAGGCCGCGGCGCCGCAGCTCCTCGGCCTCGTGATGGGCCTTGCTCTCCTCAGCAGCGACCAACGCAGCCCCTTCCTCACGCGCTCTCTGTTTTGTCTCCTCCACAAGGGCGCTCGCTGCCTGGCGAGCTTGCGCCAGGATCTCCTCGGCTTGGCGCCGCGCCTCAGCTCTGATCTGCTCCGCCTGGGCTTCAGCCTCACGAATGCGCTCTAACACGCCTTGCACCATCTGATTTCCCTTTCTTCAAACAAAAACCCAATCTCGGGGAGGTATAGCTCATTCTATAATTCCCCAAGAGAGACGCAAGACTCCTCGCTAGGTTGTGTTAATTCTACACTCTTGGGGGTCTTCTGTCAAACGCTCAAGAGCTGTTTCTCTTTAGCTTGAGCGGCCTGATCTATCTTGGCCGTGTAGTCATGGGTGACCTTATCGAGCTCCTTCATCAGGCGATTGTGATCATCCTCAGAGATCGTCCCGTCCTTTTTCTCCTTGTCCAGCAGCTCTTTGACATCCCGCCGGATGTTGCGCAAGGCGACCTTGGCCTCTTCGGCCTTGTCGTGGATAACTTTGGAGAGCTCCTTGCGGCGCTCTTCGGTCAGTCTTGGGATCTTGATGCGCAGCAGCTCGCCGTCGACGACGGGGTTGAACCCCAGATTCGCCGCCTGGATGGCTCTTTCTATCGCATGGACTTGGGTCTTATCAAAGGGGTGGATGACGAGCAGGTCCGGTTCCGGCGCGGTGATGCGCGCCAGGTGCTTGAGCGGCGTGTGTGTGCCGTAGTAGTCGACTTTGACGTCTTCGATCATGGCCGGATTAGCCCGGCCCGTGCGCAATTTCACCAGCTCATGCTCGAACACTTGGATGGTCTTATCCATCCGAGCCTTGAGATCGGCAATATGTTTATCGACCATAGAGGGTCACCCCATACGCATTATAGTATTTGAGGGCTGCTCCGTTCAAGTGCTCCCAAGCGCACCATTACGGAGCCGCTCTCTCACGGTTGTGGGTGGGGGTCTTGCCTCCTCAGCCCTATAGGGCTACAATGTCAACCGGCGC
>FWWL01002934.1_pt1 | contig 12515 bp, 12 predicted proteins | sample 2228331 | NCBI WGS metagenome assembly FWWL01 (sample SAMEA103939775, study PRJEB20133) | metagenome | reverse complement strand
TTTTAGTAATATTTAGCCCTAATATATTAAGGGCTTTTTCTCTTATTGGGAATCTCAGCAGCATGCCATGTATTATGTATCTTTACCTTCCTTATCTCTGTAAGGCATGAATAATGGTTCATGATTCGTGATTCATAGATAACGGCTCGTTAAAGACAATGTTGGATTTTGAATGTTGGATGTTGGATGGCGATAGTGTTCGTTGACTCTTGTGGCTCTTCTCGCCCTACCACCTCTCTTGTTCCTTCGCCACTTTCTTCCACTTCGTAAGTGTTACACTTCGTAAGTGGAGCAACTGGCCTTGCATAGCTTTATTCTTGGGGCAAAGAGGCTCAATACCGAACCCCGTTCAAAAGAGATATAATCCAGGCTGGCAATTTGGATGCATATGGTTATTTTAAAAGAGTTTAAAATCCTTGGTAAAAGGGGCAAAGATAAGGGTTGGAAATAGAGGAGTATAAGACACTATTGGGGGCTGTGGAGAGGCCAAGCAGGTATATCGGCCAGGAGATAAACTCCATAGTTAAGGACCATTCATCAGTTCAGGTAAAGGTGGCCCTCGTGTTTCCCGATACCTATGAGGTGGGGATGAGCCATGTTGGCCTAAGGATCCTGTATCATTTGCTGAATTCCCAGGACTGGATCCTGGCAGAGAGGCTTTTTTCACCCTGGTTTGACATGGAAAAGGAACTGAGGTCGAATAAGTTGCCCCCTGTCACATTGGAGAGCAGATCACCTCTGCAAGCCTTTGACGTGATTGGGTTCAGTATACAGCATGAGTTGGCCATAACTAACATCTTGGCTATTTTGGAGTTATCGCGCATCCCCTTCTTCTCAAAGGAAAGAAAACAGGCCACTCCTCTCATAATAGCAGGGGGCCCTGCCTGTTTTAACCCCGAGCCATTCGCAGAGATCTTTGATGCCATCTTAATAGGAGATGGAGAGGAGGCCCTCTTGGAACTGTGTAAGGTCATTGTAGAACATAAATCCCAAGGTTCCTCCAAGGATGACCTCCTCAAAGAGGTGATAAAGATAAAGGGATTTTATGTGCCCAGGTACTTTATCCCCCATTATGAAAAGGACAGATTTATCTGTGTGGAGCCTGTGATAGCAGGATATGAAGCTGTGGAAAAGGCCTTAGTAACGGATTTGGATGAGTTTCCCATTCCCATTGATCAGATAGTACCTTATACCCAACTGGTGCATGATAGATTGGTGTTGGAGATATCAAGGGGGTGTGGGAGGGGGTGTAGGTTTTGTCAGGCAGGGATGATCTATAGACCGGTTAGGGAGAGAAACTCAGGGAAGGTCTTAAAGGCCGCCTTAGAGGGTCTCAAGAGCACAGGATATGAAGAGATCTCCCTCCTGTCTTTGAGCTCCGGAGACTACTCCTGTATAGAAGGGCTGCTCAAGACCCTCATGGATGTCAAGGGTAGGGAATATGTGGGCATTAGCCTCCCTTCACTGAGGATAGACTCCCTGAGCCCTTCCATGGTGGATCAGATAAAGAGGGTAAGAAAGACAGGATTTACCCTTGCCCCTGAGACAGGTAGCGAGGAATTGCGCAAAAGGATAAATAAGGACCTTTCAAACCAAGAGATCCTTGAGATATCCCAAATGGTATTTGAGGCTGGGTGGAACCTGCTCAAGCTTTATTTCATGGTGGGGCTCCCCTATGAAGGTGTAAAGGACCTAAAAGACACAGCTGCCCTTATAAAAGAACTAGGTTCCAGAGTAAGAAAGGTGGCCTTTAAGAGAAAAAAGGTGGGAATAAATGTAAACATCTCCTGCTTTGTCCCCAAGAGCCATACCCCTTTTATGTGGGAGGCCCAGATTACAGAAGAGGAGATGGGGAGAAGGATGGCGTTGTTTGATGGGCTGTTAAAAGACAGGGTCATTAACTTTAAGGGCAATGCCTATGCCCACAGCTGGCTAGAAGGGGTGTTCTCCAGGGGAGATAGAAGGCTACTGGAGGTTGCCATGGAGGCCTTTAAATCAGGGGCAAGGTTTGATGCCTGGGGGGATTACCTGGACCTGGGGATATGGAGGCAGGCCTTTAAAAGGTTAAAGATAGATCCAGCACAATATCACATGAAAAGGCATGAAGGGGAATTAATGCCATGGTCGCACCTAACTTGTGGAGTAAGTGAGGAATTCCTAAGGCAGGAGAGGGCAAAGGCTGAGGAAGGTATCCCTACTTTGGGGTGCTTGAGCAGATGTGGGAGGTGTGGGGTCTGCGATTTCAAAGGGGTGAAGCCTCGGATATCAGAAAACACTATATTGGACACCGGTTCCATTGAGTATATGGAAAAAAGGGAGCCCATTAAATATCGGGTTTGGTTTACAAAGCTCAAGGATATGCGGTACCTTGGACACCTGGAAATGATGAGGGTGATATTGCGAGCCTTTAGAAGGGCAGGCCTACCCCTGTGTTATAGCAGTGGCTTTCACCCAATGCCAAAGGTAAGCTTTTATGAGGCATTGCCATTGGGGTTTGAGAGCACTTGTGAGGTAATGGATGTGGAGCTATTAGAAAGATCAGAACCTAAGGTGTTGAAGAAAAGATTAAATGATAAATTGCCAAAGGGTATCAAGGTTTTAAAGATTGCAGCCCTGGATGCCATAAATGAAAGGGATGTGAAGGATACAAGGCTGTTTTATATTATCGCACCACAGCAACTTGATCTCCTGCCCAGTCTCAAGCCCGGTGAGATGGATGCCAGAGATCCAGTGGCCAAGGGGGTAAAGGTGCTTCCTTGTGATGCCACAGGGAGGAGGTTTTTGGTGTATTTGAATACTGGGCAAGATGGGAACCTAAGTATAAAAAAGGCCTTTGAAGTCCTTCTGGGAGACTGGCTTAAGGAGAAAATACGGGTGATAAGGATAGGTACCAGACACGACAATAACCTAAGCTCATTGTAGGGGAAAGATATGGGTGTGGAGCTCATTATCAATGTGAGACCCTATGAGACCAGGGTGGCCGTCCTTGAGAACAATCAACTTGCAGAGCTGTATATTGAGAGAAGGAATGAAAAGCAGATCTTGGGCAATATCTATCGTGGTAAGGTGGTGAGGGTCTTGCCGGGGATGCAGGCTGCCTTTGTGGATATAGGTTACAATCGCACAGGATTTTTGTTTGTATCCGATATGTGCACCTGGCCCCAGGCATGGCAGGATGTGGATAGCACCTTTATAACTGGCATAGAAGAAGATGGTGAGGTGGAGTACGAGCTAAAAGACACAGAGAGGTTCCCGGGGCCCGGGAGGAATTATAATATCCAGGACCTGGTCAAAGAAGGGCAGGAGATACTGGTCCAGGTCTCCAAAGAGCCATTGGGAAGCAAGGGACCCAGGCTCACCTGTCATATCTCTCTGCCTGGAAGATACCTGGTCATGATGCCCACCATGAATCATGTGGGCATATCAAAGAAGATAGATGATCCCCATGAGCGGGAAAGGCTCAGGGCAATAGTGGAGACATGTAGAAAGGACAATGTGGGATACATAGTAAGGACGGTGAGTGAAGGTGTTGAGGAGGATAAGATCAAAAGGGAAATGGACTTTTTACACACCCTCTGGAGAAATATCCTTAAGAAAATGGAGAAGGCCTCGGGCCCAAGGCTACTTTATAGTGAGCTTTCTGTAAGCTTGAGGGCAGTGAGAGATCTCTTTACCATGGATGTGGACAGGCTGGTCATTGACTCTGAAGAGGAATTTAAGAACATAGTAGAGTTTATTGAGAATTTCGACAGAAGGCTCAATTGTTGTATCCTTCTATATGGTGATGAAGAGCCGATTTTCGACTCTTATGGTATAGAGATGGAGATAAATAAGGCTTTGGAAAAGAAAGTATGGCTAAAATCAGGTGGTTACATTGTAATAGAACCCACAGAAGCCTTTACAATTATAGATGTGAATACGGGAAGTTATGTTGGTAAGAAGAACCTTGAGGATACAATTCTAAAGACAAACCTTGAGGCAGCAAAGGAAATCGCCTATCAGATTAGGCTCAGAAACCTATCTGGGATCATTATAATTGACTTTATCGACATGAATGACCCGCTTAATAGAGAAAAGTTGATAGAAAGTTTTAAAGAATATTTGAAAAAAGACAGGGCCAAAACTACAGTATTTCCTGTCTCTCCATTGGGTCTTGTGGAAATGACCAGAAAAAGGACTAGGTCTAATCTATATTCAGTTCTATCTGAATCCTGCCCTTATTGTCACGGTAGTGGGTTTATTAGGTCAAAAGCAACCATATGCTACGATATACTTAGAGAAATTGAAAGACAAGGCGTGGCAACAAAGTCCGATAATCCCATATATTGTATACTTCATCCCGATGTGGAATCTTATCTTAAGGAGGAAGAACATGAGGCTTTATTAAGGCTGGAAAAACAGTTAAATAGGCAGGTCATATTTGTAAGTAAGCCTGATTTGCATGTGGAGGATTTTGAGGTCACATACTAAAAATTGAGTCATGAGTGTAGGAGGTAGGGATGGAAAAGAGCAGGGTGTATTTCAGTGACATGAGGTGCAGTATTAACGAGTCACTGTTGGCAAAACTAAAGAGACTAATGGAGACCTCAGGACTGGGGGACATGATACCCAAGAAGGCCTTGGTGGGATTGAAACTGCATTTCGGAGAAAAGGGAAACACTGCCTTTATTAGGCCTGTATTTGTTAGGACTATAGTGGACTTTGTGAGAGAAAAAGGGGCTATGCCCTTTCTTACGGATTCCAATACCCTTTATAGTGGCACAAGAGGTGACTCTGTTAGCCATATAATTACTGCTGTGGAAAATGGGTTTGCCTATTCCGTTGTGGGTGCGCCCATAATAATTGCAGATGGCCTTAGAGGAAACAGTCATGTCTTGGTAAGGATGGATGGAGAAGTGATAAAGACTGCGTATGTGGCCAAAGAGGTACACGACTGCGATTTTTTGTTGTCTATATCCCACTTTAAAGGCCACGAGCTAGCAGGTTTTGGGGGTTCTATTAAGAATGTGGGCATGGGCTGTGCCTCAAGAAAGGGAAAGCTAGAGCAACACAGTGATCTGTGTCCCAAGGTAAAGGAGAAGAAATGCATAGGCTGTGGGACATGTGTGGAACACTGCTCTCAGTCTGCCATCTCGCTAAAAGACAAGAAGGCCTACATTGATCCAAAACTGTGTATAGGCTGCGGGGAGTGTATACTTGTATGTCCCAGCAAGGCAGTGGATATCCAGTGGAGCACAGACATTAAGGCCTTCTTAAAAAAAATGGTGGAATATACCAAGGCTGTTCTCAATAACAAAAAGGGCAAGGCATTCTACCTAAATTTTCTCACCAACATATCCCCTGCCTGTGATTGCTATGGGCACAGTGACATGGCCATATGCCAAGACATTGGTTTTTTGGCCTCCCATGACCCTGTTGCCATTGATCAGGCCTCTGCTGACCTTGTTAACTCCATGCCAATTCCCCTTGGCCATCCCCTGGAAGGGAACAAAGAGGCGCAAAAGGACAAGTTTAGGGCCATATACCCCAAAGTGGATTGGGCCTTTCAATTGGAGTATGCAGAGAAAATAGGTTTAGGCACTAGAAACTATGAGTTAATAAAAATATAAAAGGTGTCCCCATGATTCAGCTTAGAGGTGTTACCAAGTATTATGGTCAAAGAATGGCAGTACAGGATATTGATATTGATATAAACAAGGGACAGATTGCAGGGCTCCTGGGACCCAATGGAGCGGGAAAGACTACTATTTTAAGGATACTCACCTGTTACATGCCTGCCACGAAAGGCAAGGTGATGGTGGATGGGCTGGATGCTGATAAAGATTCCTTGAGGATAAGACAACGATTGGGTTTTATGCCTGAAAATGTACCTCTGTATGGTGACCTTAGCTTGGAGCAGTTTTTTAGGTTTGCCTGCAGGGCCAAAGGTATACCTGCCAGGGCTGCCAAGGCAGAGATGGCAAAGGTAATATCCCTTTGTGGCCTCGAAGGACACGAAGGGAGGCTCATAAAACACCTATCAAAGGGCCTTAGACAAAGGGTTGGAATAGCCCAGGCCCTCATAGGAGATCCCCAGATCCTGATATTGGACGAGCCCACATCAGGCCTAGACCCTGCCCAGGTGGTGGAGATAAGGGAACTTATAAGGGAATTGGGAAAGACCCGTACCATTATTCTAAGCACCCACATATTGGCAGAGGCAAGCCAGGTATGTGATATGGTGATCATCTTAAATAGGGGCAGGGTAGTTGCCCAAGGGACTTTGGCAGAATTGGGCAGGAAACTACAGCACGAAGGCGGCTCTCCAGTGCTGGTCAGGACTGATGCCACAGAAGATGCCATGTCAAAGCTCAAGGCTCTTCCCTTTGTTTATGAGATTTCAAGAAACGATACAGGGATATACGAGGTGACTCTCGATACAAGGGATGAATCAAAGGCTAACTTAATTAGAGAAATGGTGAATCTTGGACTGAATGTATTTGAAGTAAAACAACGAGAATTGAGCCTTGAAGAAATTTTCATAAAGTTAGTGCTATCTGAATAGTTATATGAAAAATTATGGAGGTGTAGATGCTCAGAGGACTTGGAGCTGTTTTTGCTAAAGAAATGATAATTATGTTTTCATCGCCTATTTATTATGCTTGTTCATTCATATTTGCTCTTGTAAGTGGGTATTTTTTTTACAGTAATACAGCATTCTTTGGGATTCTAAGTTTGCAAGCTGGAAGTAATCCATTTATATCTGAAAAACTAAATTTATCAGATATGATAGTTAAGCCTTTTTTCAGTGACATTATCATCTTGATGCTTTTATTAATTCCACTCATTACAATGAGAACGTATTCTGAAGAAAAAAAGGTAGGAACTATAGAACTCCTTTTTACATATCCCATCAGTGATTGGGGTGCACTCCTTGGAAAGTATTTAGCTGTCTTAACAGCTTATATCTCCATGCTATTTTGGACGATACCAAATATTATAATATTATTGTCTTTGGGCAAACCGGAATGGGGGATCATTCTTACGGGCTATATAGGTACCATCCTTGCTGGATCTGCTCTAATAAGCTTTGGCATATTCTGCTCCTCACTCACTGAAAACCAGATAGTCAGTGCAGTACTCAGCTTCGGGGGCCTTTTGCTTATTTGGGCAATTGGTTGGGCAAAGAGGCTAGGTGGGGAGGTTCTTGGTAAGGTTTTAGAATATATTTCAATGACTACCCACATTGAATCCTTTTCCATTGGGGTACTTGATACGAGACATATTGTATACTTTATTTTGTTTTCCATATTTTGGCTATACTTGACATCGAAGGTTTTGGAACATCGTGTATTGAAGGGGTAAAAGATGAAAACAACAAAGACCTTGGGATATGGTTTTGGTATTATAATAATTATCGCAATACTAGTTTTTATTGCACTATTATCACAAAAAAAATATGTTAGAGTTGATTTAACAAGTGTTAAAGAGCACTCTCTCACTGATAAAAGTAAACTAATTTTAAAAAAATTAACACAAGATGTTGAGCTTATTGGCTTTACAAGGGAAGGATTTCAAGAGTATTCAGAGCTTAAAATGTTATTTTCGGCCTATGAGTATGAATCAAAAAAAGTTAAGACAAGGCTAGTTGACCCAATAAGGTATCCTGCCCTTGCCCAGAAGTATAACATAAAACAATTTAATGCCGTTGTAGTTGAGGGATATGGTAGACACCAATTAGTAAAATTTCCACAAGAGGAGGAGATTACCAATGCAATCAACAGACTTGTGGAAGGCAAGGCCAAAAAGGTGGCATGGATCATTGGCCATGGGGAGAGGTCTTTCAAGGATGAAAAAGAGCCTGGTTTCAGCGCCTTGAAAGAGCTAATGGAATACGACAATTTTGAGCTGGAAGAGATGAATCTATTGCACAAGGATATCCCTGAAGAGACTGCACTGGTGATAATTGCAGGCCCAGAACAAGATTTCTTGCCTGAGGAGGTAAGTGTCCTTAGGAGTTACTTAAATCGCGGTGGTAATGTGATGTTGTTTCTTGAGCCCTTACATGATGCCGGCCTTAAAGGCTTCTTAAAGGAGTATGGTCTTATTATTGAAAGGGATGTTGTGGTGGACAAATTTAGCAAGGCCCAAGGGGGAGATTTCCTCCTCCCTATAGTGGTGAGCTACAATCCCCATGAAATTACCAAGGACTTTAGAGTTGCCACCATTTACAGGACAGCTAGGTCGGTTAAGGCATCAGACCGCAATGGAGATCCAAGGATGGATATAAAGGAGCTTGCCCTGACATCGGAGGACTCATGGGCAGAGACGGATGTGGAAACACTCTTTAAAGGCCAGACCAAATTGGATGAGGCTGATAAAAAAGGTCCTATATGCCTTTTTGCCTTGGTGGAATTAAATCCACCTGTTTTAAAGGAAGGAAAGACACCAGAAATCACTGGCCCAGGAAAGCTTGCCCTGTTTGGGGATGTGGACTTTGCGACAAATCAGCTCCTGGCATTGGGAGGTAATAAACAGCTTGTGCTAAATACCATCAGCTACATGTGCCAAAAGTTAGATTTCATAAACATAAAGAGGGAGCACAAACCCATTCAGCCTTTACTCCTTACAAATAAACAGAAAAATATAATCTTTTGGTTCCCTATAGTGCTTGTGCCATTGGTGGTACTGATAATAGGAAGCATTGTGTGGTATAGGAGGAGGGCAAAGTGAGACTTAAAGGGACCTTGATTTCTCTTATTATACTTGGATTTCTTGTGGGCCTCTATATTTATGAAGAAAAAAAAGATAGGGAAAAACGACAAAGAAAAGAGGAAGAACAAGTAATATTTAAAGCAAAACCAGAAGAAGTCTTTGAACTTGAAATAAAAAAACAGGGAAACCTTGTTGTTCATCTTAAAAAGGAAAGTAATTGGGAAGTAATAGCGCCAGTGACAGCAAAGGCAAATAATTATGATGTGGAAAGGTACATAAAACACATGGTGGCGTTGAGGTCAGAAAGGATAGTGGAGGAAGACACAAAAGATCTGGCTACATATGGACTTTCGTCCCCATTTCTCTCTATAGTGGTGACAACAAAACAAGGTAAAAAAGGATTAAACATTGGTAATATGGCACCTGTTGGTTATACATATTATGCTCAAATGGGGGATGAAAGAAAGGTCTTGAGCATAGGGGATAATGATGTAAAGGAACTTGACAGGCCTCTTTTTTATTTTAGGGAAAAGAGGCCCATGGATATAGACCCCAAAGGTATAACAAAGGCCAGGTTTAGGGGTGAAGGTTTTGAGTGCTCTCTGGAAAAGAAAGAAGGTATATGGAAAGGGGAGGGGGAGATAGACAGTGACAAGGTGGAGATGCTGGTGGGTAGATTAGTTTGGGCTGAGTCTTTGGAAATAGTGGAGGAAAGGGCCTCTGATCTACGCAGATACAAGTTAGATAATCCACGGTTTGTCCTAGAGTTAGAGTCCCAGGAGGGGGTTCACCAGATAGCCCTTGGTGCAACGAAGGAAGATGAACCAAAGGGTATATATGCTGTTTCCACAAGGCACCCCCATGTGTTTTTGATGCCACTTTGGTTGAGTTCATCTATCTTAAAGGGTTGCCATGAACTAAGGCCCACTAAGTCTTGAGGGTATGGTTTCCACAGATACTTTGAAGGAAATAGGTCATGATATAGGGCTATCAATGGGGCGCTTAGTCCATGTTTCACTGGCCAGGGGAAAGGATATGGGCTCTATCGGACCGGAGATAGGGATCATCAAGCTTTCTTTAACGGCACAGCCTTGTCATGGTGCCAAGAATAGATTGTTTGAGTTAAAAACAGTTAGAACAGCTATAATCTGACTCGAATAGTGGGCTTCCAACAAGGCTTAGATAATCATGCTTGACAACTCCTAAACTTGGGGCTAAAAAAGATGTAGTGACCCAAGGTTAGATGTATTGTTGTTTTTGAAGCAAACCTGAGTATGGTTTAAAGAGGTATTCCTTTCAACTAATTGATCCCGTTTGGGTATGGGAGCGATAATGCCAGGCCAACTTAATTTCCTGATGACCAGGTTCAGGAGTCCCATCAAAATAAAGGGAGGGAAAAAGGTGCAATACGATATATCCAGAAAACAACTTGAGGACTTGGACCAATTAGTCAAGGAATATTTCACCACATTAAGCCTCCCATGTGTCGTGCTTATAGATACTGCAGGAAATGTTATTGTGGAGTACAACGATGGAAAAATGAGAGATAATATATATTCCTTGGCAGCTTTGGCGGCTGGAAATTTTGCTGCTGTGAATGAGATTGCCAAAATGATTGGTGAACGAGAATTTTCTGTGATCTTTCATAAGGGGGAAAATGAAAGCATTCACTTTACCAAGATATTAGATTTATTTCTATTAATTACCATTTTTGGTTCCGAGACTTCCTTAGGGTTTGTTAGGCTTAAAACGAATGAACTTGCAGCGAAGATACAGTCTATTCTGAGCTTATAATGTTTATCCTTCCAGGCAAGGAACCATGGCTTTTATCAATGTCAAGACAAGACTTATCCAAGCCAAGATTGTATATTATGGACCTTCCAGAGGAGGCAAAACAACTAACCTGGAATATATCTACTCAAGGTACAGGGATCGAGCAAAAAGTGAAATGGTAGTTATAAAGACAGAGGGAGACAGAACACTGTTTTTTGACTTTTTACCTTTTGATATGGGGTTGATAAATGGCTACAAGACCATCATCCAGCTTTATACAGTGCCTGGTCAGGTTAAATATGATGCAACAAGACGTATAGTACTAAGAGGTGTTGATGGTATTGTGTTTGTAGCCGATTCCATGGTGGAAAGGAGAGATGATAACATAGCTTCTTTAGAAAATCTCAAGATCAACTTAAGAAAGAATCGAGAAGACATGAGTAAAATACCTATAGTTCTCCAATATAACAAACGAGATCTTAAAAATAAGAATATCCCTATTTTGCCTATTTCACAGCTACAAGAGGATCTTAATAAAGAGCTAAAGGCACCTTTTTTGGAGTCAAGTGCCCTAGAGGGGTTTAATGTCATAAACACATTAAAAAAGATAGTTGTCCTTACCATGGAACGTTTAGCAAGGCAGCTATCTTAAGGGGGGGCAAGGTGGAGGCTAGAAGTTTTGTTTCTGAGGTTGAAAAGAGGATAGATGAATTATTTGGTGAAGATAGTCCTGATCCTAAGTACTCGGATAGCTCTGTTGAAGTTCTCACTGAGGCTGACATTATAGATGAGGACTCAATCCTTTCTGGATTGAGGGCTGCGATGCTTTCCATTGACTGGGAAATAAGAGAGGACTATCTAAATGACCTCATGATTGAGAGTCATAAACTTCGGACAGAGTTCAGTGGGGATAAACCCCTTTGTATGTTACTTCAGATGATGGAAGCAATTTCCAAATATTTACTAAAGAGAAAGGCACAAGCTAGGCCTGAGGCCATTACATTATTAAAATCAGTCTATGAGAGTGTAGAGAAAATCGTGGGGAATGATTTGGTTAGTGAAGAGGATAAACAATACCTAGTATCTTCGAGGCTTGCGGAGTTTAATGAACTAAAGCAAAAGATAATTGGAGCTACGAAGAAAGAAAAAGTGGCAGAGGAGCCCAAAGAGGTACAGCCTGAAGAAGAAAGAGCAGTTTCTGTGAGGGAGTATAGGAAGGAGGAGCCTCGTGAAGAAGGTGAGTTAGAGAGGGTTGTTCCAAGGGAGCTTGGTGTGCCCAAAGATGCAGTTTTCCAAGAACAGGAACGTGAGGAGGCAGGGATGGGAATGCCTGAAGAGGGGGAACAAGAGGGTCATATCCATAGGAGGTATGCTGGTTTTGCCCCTCATGAGGCATTTGCCTATGCCATTGAAGAGATAAAAGAGGTGATAAGGGCTGAGATGAGGGCAATAAGGGCCGAGATCAGGCTTTGGAGGGAATCAGGCTAAAAAAGGATTATGGGGGTGAGGGTGAATCCATTTTCTGGAGATATTTCACGCCTAATATTTAGGGCCTTGGCCACAGAAAATGTTGGCGAGGTTACTTTGGACGGCCGTTCCCTGAAGGTTCTATTAGAACTTGACGGAAAGAAGACTGTATTTGAAGTGGCCAAAAGACTGGGTATTAGCGTAAACCAAGTGAGAGAAGTGTTAGAGAGCCTATATAAGCGGGCACTGATAGAGCTGGCCGAGGACTCTATTCCTTTTGTGGATGGGGAGTTTATGGCCTATTTAAAGGGCCAGCTGAGTATGCTCATAGGCCCCCTTGCCAGTTTGATTATTGAGGAGACTGTGGAGAGCCTTGGGGAAAGGCTGGACAGGTTCCCTGTGAGTGGCCTGGCCGAACTAATTGAGGCCCTCTCCAATGAGATACCCAGAGAGGATAAAAAGATGGTGTTTAAAAGGGCTATGTTGAACAAGATCAAGGAAAAGGGTTATCAAATCTAATGGTCATGGAGGGATTCATTCATGATGATAATAATCTGTGAAGAATGCGGGAAAAAATATCA
>FWWL01008938.1_pt1 | contig 12519 bp, 10 predicted proteins | sample 2228331 | NCBI WGS metagenome assembly FWWL01 (sample SAMEA103939775, study PRJEB20133) | metagenome | reverse complement strand
CGCCCAACCCGCCCTTCAGTTTGATTCTAGGGGGATTCACCCCCTAAGATTACTCCCGTTTTTTAAGGAAAGTGTCTAAGACACAAGTGTCTTAGGCACCACCCTAATTATCCCTTTTAGAAGGAGAAATCTTTGTTAAATAGAAATTCCTGGCCTGTAGATTAGATTTGTTAGAAATTTTGTAGTTATTTAATATATCATTATTTGGGGGAAGCTAATGTTAGCTAAGATTGGTAAAATTTTTGCTTATTTGTTGATTTTAGTTTTTGTTGTAGTTGTCTTGTTTTTTATATCTTATCTAGTTTTTGAATTCAAGGTTTTATCTTTGATAGGATTGGAAGCTTTTTTTGCTAAAAATCTAGCTTATGTTTCTTTTTTATTTTTAGCTATATTTGCTTTTTCTAACTTAGTTTTGGCAATAAAAAGGTTTCTTGTTAAGGTGTATTATTATGTTCCTGCTCAACTTTCTGAGGATATTCTAAGAAAAAATAAGCACATCGATTTTATCTTTAGCTTTATCTTGCTATTACCCTTTTTAGTTAATGTCAAATACTTTTATATGTTTTTTAACTTTACAAAACCTTATCAGGATTTAGCCCAATTTATAGCCAATAATGTTTTTATAATAAATGTGTTTTTAACTTTGATTTTATATCTCTTATTACTATTCGTTTATGTTCTAATAAATATTGTTTTCTTTTCCCATAAGTCGTATCATGTAAGAGTATTACCTAAAATGATTATAGCACATAAACCTTCACCTGGTATTTCAATTATTTTTCTAGTAACTTCTTTTTTGGCCTTCTTATTATTTTTTGGTCTGTTTTCTGTTGAGATAGTATTCTCGAAGTCCGAAATGTTTCTGAAAATTTTATTTTCTTTGATTACTTTGATTTATTGGATCTCTTTTTCGATAGTAATTTCTACTAAAGTTTTTTTTGGTGGGAGCACAAGAAATGTGTATACATTTTTAGTACTTTTTTCAATAGCTGTTCTAGTTATACCTATTTTTGTGGGTTTTGATAGGATAAATACTAAGGTCAGTATATTTAGCGTTGATTCTTTTAGAGGTAGGATATTTGAATCCTTGCCTTCGGTGAAGTTTAGAGCTGTTGGGGTAGATGATTTAAATGTGAGTGTAAATCCTGATAGTATAGCTAACTTAACAAACTATAATCTAGTATTTGTAGATAGTATGTCTGTTGAAGAAGGTTTGGAAATTGTGTATAACATTTCCATAGATGGTTTTGAGAAATTGTATTATTCTTTTCTTTCGAGAATTGCTGATTTGGTGTTTATAGATAGTTTTGAGACTAATGTAGTTGTTAACATCCAAGAGAAACTCGGTGAGGTTTTTTGGTTCTCGAAAGTATACAAGTATTCGGAAGGAGATAAAACACTTCTAGAAGTTATTTATAATCTGGATTTAAAAGATTTTGAGAATTTTATAGTTCCATTTTCGGTTGTAGCTGATAAAACTAATGTTTATCTAATTAATAGCGATGTAAAAGTAAAAGAGGGTATTTTCTCCGATAGCGAGAGTATTGATATAAGGGAATTCATTTCGTATAGGGATAGTTACTTTCTATCTTCTAGGTTTGGAAATATTAGCTTTAGGAAGGTTAAAGTGTTTTACAAGGACAATTTTAGTCATGTTTCTCTGATTTCAAAAGATTTGAATTTTACTATAACTAATGGTTACTATTATATCTATACTTCCAGTGGTCATGGTGATGAATTTTTGGTGTTTCCGGATGTTGTTCTTACATTGAGCGATGTAGATTTTTATGGAAAGAAAGTAGGAATAAAGGTTGAATATATGGGAATTAGTGGTTTTGGTGGCGACTTCAAGGAAGCCTTACTAAACTTACTGGGGAATGTGATTTACTATCAAAGGGTTTTGAATTTAACCAGAACTATTGAGTATGTTAGGGATAATATATCTAAGCTTGAACAATCGCTTGTGAGTAATAAGGTCATGGATTCTATGTTGATAATTTCGAATATCAAATCTGTGCTTGGGTATTAACTTGGTAGGAAGCTCTATGCAAAGCAAAAATAGAAAGTCTTTTGAGGAAAAAGTTAAGGATTACATTAGTAAGTTTCATGTAGCTGATGTTATATTGCCTAGACCTCAGATGGTGGTTTGTAAAACTGATGATCCTGTCGAGAATATTTTGAAAATATTCTTAACTTCCAAGTATTCTAGGCTACCGGTTTATGATGAAGAATCTAATAGAGTTGTTGGGTATATTTACTTTAAGGATTTTTTCTGGAAATATTTGGAGACTAAAGGTGATTTTGAAGTAAAACATGTTACCAGAAACATTTTGACAGTTCATGAGAATGAGAACCTTTTAGAGGTTTTTCGGAAAATGAATTCGAGTTTTATACCTATTGCTGTAGTTATAGATGAATACTCAAATCACATAGGTATGGTGACTATGGAAGATATAATTGAAAAAGTTTTTCCCGAGATTGTTGATGAAACTGATGAAAAATCTGATATACAGGAAGATTTTGAAAAGGTTGAGGAAGGCAAATATATAGTTAGCGCATGGGCTCCTGTGAAGGAAGTATTCGAAAAGATAGGAATAGAACTACCTGAGGACGTAGATGTAAGGACAGTAGGAGGATTCATGATGTTTCTAAGTGGAGTTATTCCAAATTATGGAAGTGTATACGAATACAATGACTGGATTTTTAAAGTTATTGAACTAGAAAACAATAGAGTTTCTAAAATATTAGTTAAGAGGAAAGGGAAATGAAAATTCTTGGTATAGAGACATCTTGCGATGAAACTTCTGTTAGCATAGTTGAGGATGGTAAAAAGGTTTTATCGAATGTGGTTTTTTCTCAGATAGATTTTCACAAGGAATTTTTTGGTGTTGTACCTGAAATTGCTTCTAGAAAACATTTGGAATATATAAATATTTCTCTAGAGTTGGCTTTGAAGGACGCTAATCTAGACATTGACAATATAGATGCAGTTGCTTGTACTTTTGGACCTGGTTTGGCTTCATCTCTCCTTATAGGGGTAAATGTCGCAAAAACTTTATCTTTCTTCTATGATATACCCCTTATAAAGGTTGACCATGTCTTGGCTCATGTATTTTCAGCTAATATAGAGAACGATGTAGAATTCCCTTTTATAGGGGTAGTGGTTTCTGGTGGGCATACTCTACTTTTCGTAGTGAAAGATTTTGAAGACATTCAATTAGTAGGTCATACAGTTGATGATGCTGTTGGAGAAGCTTTTGACAAGGTAGCTAAGTTGCTAGGTCTTGGTTATCCGGGTGGGCCAGTGATAGATGAGATGTCTAAAAAAGGTAATCCTAATGCTTTTAGATTTCCTTTGGGATTGATAGATGACCCTGTTGATAAGTATAACTTTAGTTATAGCGGTCTTAAAACGAAAGTTTTATACACTCTCAGAGAGTTAGAAAAAACTCAGGTCTCAATTCCAGTTGAGGATATTTGTGCCTCGTTTCAGAAATCTGCCATAGATATTATCTATAAAAAAGCTAAATTGCTCTCTAAAGAAACTGGTATAAATACTTTGGTTGTTGCTGGCGGAGTAGCTGCTAATAGTTACCTTAGAAAGGTATTTTTAGAAGACCCTGAAATAAAAGTGTTTATACCTTCCATAAAATATTGCACCGATAATGCTGCCATGGTTGCTTCACTAGGATTTTACATTTATAAAAGAAACATCTTTGCCTCATTAGATGAAGATATATATACTAAGTTTCATGGCATAGTTAAAGGTAAGAGAAAAAAATAACTCTACAGAAGTTTCATTATGCTCATTTCTATTTGAACTTTTTTTATTTCGGGTGTATGGGAGGTTCTCAAGATAGAGTCTAGCTGGTAGCAAAGTTTAATCAATTTTTTAGCTTTATCATCGTCAACATTACTGATATTTTTTATTATGTTTTTTACTTCAAAATTTGAAATTCCTAGAGAACTTGCGATCTCAGTTTCGCTTAGTCTCTGGTTGAGTAGTTTTCTGACTTTTAGGTATTTGTAAATAGTATTAAAGACTATAGAACTTGTGACGAATATTTCCTCACTTTTATCTAGTAATTGGTTTAAAAGCGTTATTGATTTCTTTTTATCTCCCTTTATCAGGGAATTTGCTAGGTCAAAAATACTACTTTCCCCTTTTTTAAGTAGTAGAATGTTTATTGCTTCTTCTTCTCTGACTATTTTTGTCGTTTTGAAGTAATTTCTTATATAGTTTATCTCTTCGATAATGCTATTGATATTTGTTCCGTTTCGCTCCAGTAGTAGCTGTGTTATTCTCTCTCCAGTTTCTATACCACTGGAAAATAGTTTCTCTCTTATTATGTTAGGTATGTTGGCTTCGAAGGGTTTCCAAAAAGTTTTAACTACCCCATTGTTTTTTTCAACAGCAAGAGATATCTGTTTATCGAACTTGTATGGTGATAGGTTTGAAACAATTATTAGTTGAATGTTTTCTTGCTTTTGCGAGAGTAGGTTTTTAAGTATTTCTTTCTCTTGTTTTTTTAGGTTATCTGGCAACTCAAGTATTATAAGCTTGTAGGATGAGAACAAGTTTTGGTGAGTATATTCTTCTACGAATTTCTGTAGCCAATTTTCATCCGTAATGTGTGAAATTTTTATTTTTTCTAATCCTTTGTATGTATTTTCTGCTTCTAGGATTAGAGTATTAATAAACTCGTTTTTTTCTATACTATTCTCCCCCAATAACAGGTATATTTCTTTTGGCTTTTGTTTTATTTGTTTCACTGGTTCCCCCTAGAATTCTTTCGATAATACCATCTTTTGTGGAATATAATCCATAATTTTCTGGCCATCCTTTTAAGATCATTGATGAGATATTAACTGATATGTCGTTAAGAATTTTAAATATTTTATCGTCGATAAAACTTTCTCTTTCAAAATTTCTTATAAATATTTCATTTGGGATATTTATGAGGTAGGATTCCTTGAGTAGCTCATTAGATAGAATGTTGGTATTTTTTTCGAAAGTATCGATGTAAATTTCTATATCTACTCTGGCTGGGAATATTGAGTTTGTTGGAGGAAGAAAAATCATCGAAAAGTTTCCAATTTTAACGTTACCAAGTATATCATAATTATCTTGGGATATGATAACTTTTGTCTCCTTATCCGAAATTAGGTGGGTTTTTATGGTATTTTCCAAGTAATTGTAGTATTTCGACAAGAGAAATTTCTTTTCATCCTGCACTACTAGATTTACATATTTATTTTTTGTTCTTTTTTCGACTTTTTGGGCTTCTATTTGGAGGTTTTTAAATTGGCCGCATGAAAATAACATTAAGTCAACCGTTATAGCTAGTATAGTAATAATGGTCTTTTTTGCATACAACATAGTAATTATGATATCTAAAATTATCATAATAAATCAAAATTTTGTGATATGTTACCAGTAATTTCTACTTAAGAATTTTTCTTAGCAGTCTATTTATTAGGGTAACCCCCGCCCACCCACCCTTGAAATGATCAATAGGGGGCGAAGCCCCCTAGTAATACCTCCGTTTTCTAAAAGAAAGTGCCCTAGGCACCTTAGACACAAGTGTCCTAGGCACCCTTAGGCGTCCCTCTAAGGATACTCTCTTTTCTAAGAGAGTAAAATTAATTAATGGAGGGTTTTATCACCTAAGAATACCCCCATTTTAAAATCAGGATAATATCCTTATTCATCCCAAAGTTAACAGTAAGGGGCTTGGTCCCTTATTTTTAAGAAAGTGTCTTAGACACCCCTATTCTTTAAGAGGGTAAACTTTTTCTTTGATGCGAATTATTACTCTTTCTTTAAGCTAAGTAAATTTTGTATGCTCTTTAGCAAGCCATCTAGGGCAATTCCCACCCAACCCACCCCTTAGTTATCTATAGGGGGCTTCGCCCCCTAAGATTACCCCATCTTAAAATTAGGACAATATTCTTATTCACCCCAAAGTTAACAGTAAGGGGCTTTTGCCCCATATTTTAAGAAAGCGTCTTAGGCGCCCCCCGTTTTTTGATAAGTTACTTATAGGGGGTTCACCCCCTAAGATTACCCCCGAGTCTAAGACTCTTCTCTTAATTGTAGGGAGCTTCGCCCTCTATTTTAAGAAAGTGCCCTAGGCACGAGGTTAGGCCTCTTTTCTTAAAGGGACTAAGTTCCTCTAAACTCCCTTTTAAAAGGAAGAATTTTTCTTAAATGGAAACTTCTGTGATATGTTAAAAAATTTCTGAAATTTTATTTTTAGATGTGGAAAAAATTAAGAATTACTTTATCACACACCTTTAGTTATGTAAAAGGGGGTTATCCCCCTAAGACTAACATTCTTTTTAGGAAATTAAACCTTTGAAGACTATTCTGATGTGATAGCTCCTCTTTTACTCTGAAGCACAGCTAAAGTCAAAGCTAACAAAGCAACAACTACTACTCCGATTTTGATCCATATAGATAGGTTGAGTATAACTATTGGAGCTATGAGTAATGAGACTAAGTTTATGACCTTAATAAGCGGGTTAAGAGATGGGCCTGCAGTGTCTTTAAATGGATCGCCTACGGTGTCTCCCACCACACCAGCTTTGTGGGCTTCTGTGCCTTTACCACCTAAGTATCCGTCTTCGATTTTTTTCTTAGCGTTGTCCCATACGCCACCTGCATTTGCCATAAATACTGCTAATAGTTGACCAGTCAATATTGCCCCAGCTAAGAATCCTCCTAAAGCTGATGCACCTAATAGAAATCCTACCAAGATCGGAGAGAACACCGCCAGAATAGCGGGTCCTACTAATTCTTTCTGAGCAGCTGCTGTGACTATATCTACAGTTTTACCATAATCCGGCTTTTCTTTCCATTCCATGATACCTGGTTTTTCTTTGAATTGTCTTCTGACTTCCTCAACTACCAGAAAAGCTGCTCTACCGACAGCTTTTATGGCAAAAGCTGAGAATAAAAACGGCACAGCACCACCTATAAGCAAACCTATGAAAACATCAGGAATATTTATTTGTATACCAAGTTCGAATAGATGGGCTTCATCAATGAAAGACCTAAACAAAGATATAGCTGCTATTACTGCTGTTGCGATAGCTAATCCTTTTGTCAAAGCTTTAGTGGTATTACCTATAGCATCCATTCTATCGAGAGCTCTACTTGCCCTTTCATCTTTGATTCCAGCCATCTCAAAAATACCGTGAGCATTATCAGTTATTGGACCATATGTATCCATAGCTAGTATAAAACCAGTTGTAGTTAAAAGCCCCAAGCCAGTAAGAGCTATACTATAAGCAGCAAGAGCTACACTTTCCGGAAAAACCAACAACGCTGAGCCTATAGTACCTCCTATGACTACTATAGCCCATACCGAAGATTCCAGACCAACAGCCATTCCAGAAAGTATCACGGTGGCAGGACCTGTTTTTGCCGAAGTTGAAACTTCAGTAGCAGGTTTCCTATCTGGGTGAGTAAAATAATCGGTTAACCACATAGTTACAATAGCAAGTAAAATGCCTATTGAAGGTGGTATCAAAAATCTAAAATCTGGTTTACCTGTAACTGGATCTATCATGTATAGATAGACTACTACAGCAAAACCTAAAATCGATAAGATAGCTGATACTAGATATCCAAAAACTATGCCTTTCATCGGATCGGTTTCACCTTCTTTTATTCTAACACTCCAAGTGCCAATTATCGAAGAGAAAACACCTATTGCCCTTAATATCAGAGGAAACATTATAAGCTTTAGTGCGAAGTTGCTAGCTTGAGCTCCGTAATGACTCGTGAACCAAGGGTCAATTAGTGTGGCAGCAGCAAGAATAATAGCAGCAACGAGAGTTACTTCGTAAGATTCGAATACATCCGCAGTCATACCAGCGCAGTCACCAACGTTATCCCCAACGTTATCAGCGATTGTGGCTGGATTTCTAGGATCATCTTCAGGTATACCTTTTTCGACTTTACCCACAAGGTCCGCTCCCACATCCGCAGCCTTAGTATAAATTCCACCGCCTACCCTCATAAACAAAGCAGCTAAAGCAGCACCAAAACCAAAACCTACCAAAACTTTCATTGCATTCTCTTTAAATAGCATGAAGATTATAGTAGCACCAAGCAATCCAAACCCAAGCGTAAACATTCCAGAAACAGCCCCAGCTCTAAAAGATAACTTTAGAGATTGGGGAAAGCTCTTCAGAGCAATATAAGCTGTTCTGACATTACCCTTGACAGCAAGCCACATCCCAACAAATCCAGCACCATATGAAGCAAAAACCCCCATCAAAAAAGCCAAAGAAATCCCTACCGGTAGCGAAAGATCATCGCCATACACTGGCCTGTACACAAAAAACAAAATTACAGTTAACGCTATTATGAACCAGATCATTGTATTGAACTGCCTCCTAAGGTAGGCCATAGCACCTTCTTCTATAGCCAAAGCAACTTGTAGCATTTTGCTATCATCTACCTTAGCCCTTAGAACATATCTTACGAGAAATATACCATATATAAGAGCAATAATAGCACTAGCCAAAACAAAAAACAGCAAAGCCCACTCAACCTGACCAAACTGTGGAAGAACTATTTTACCTTCCATACCATATACCCCCCTTGGCTTGATTGTAAAAGATTAAAGAAACCGTTTCAATAATTTTTAAATCTGTTGCCAGGAATTACTGCTTAAGAATTTTTCTTAGCATCCTATCTAGGGTAACTCACACCCAACCCACCCTGAGGCTAAGGAGGCTAGGCCTCTTTTCTCAATTATAGGGGCTTCTCCCCCTAGTAATACCCCCATTATTTAAGGAAAGTGCCTTAGGCACAAGTGTCTTAGACACCTTGTTTTAAAATATGGTAAAATCCCCGATCTACCTAATCTAATTGTTATTCTAGTTTCCTTTACTACTCTAAAGGCATTAGCTTGTTAGAGTTATCTTAGTGAAACTACTAGTAAACTGTGAATTCATCGAAATATATATCTATTATCTCACCTTCTATTAACATGTTGTTTATTAGCTTTTTTAGTTCTTCTTTGAGTTCTTGTCTTTCTATCGATTCATCAAGGTCTTCTTTTCTCTTAGATGATATAACATTTATAACTATGTCTCTTATTTGAAACTTGCGTTGAGATAATTCTGCTTGTAACGCGGTATTTCTCTCTGGATAACCTAGATATATTTTTAACCTAGCGAAGTGAGGTTCATCTATATCGGATGTGTTTATATTGAAGCTTCCCAAATCAAAAGTCAAAGGTGCTGGTTCTTTCTTTAGGGGAGATTTCTGGACCACTATTTCTTCCGAAATTCTAGCTCTCATTTGAGATACGACTATAAAAGATACAGTGCCTGCTATTATAGCAGCTATCACCAACTGAAGAACGTGTGATAAAATCCATTCAATTATAGCTCCGAAGTTGATGAATTTTTTCTCCTCTGGTTTTTGCTCTTCAACCTCTGTCTGTAGTTCTTCTCTCTCCTCTTCTCCCATATCGTTTCCTCCAAAAAAATCTTCGGATATAGTTAAGAAAATTGTATAATTCCATTGTTAATATTACAAATTATCTCAATTCTTCCATTAAATAATCTACAAAATGTTTCCCATACTCTATAACACAAAATATCATTAGAGATGCATTAAATAACAAAAAGTTTAAGCATACAGATTGAGAATGAAGTTTTTTTATTTTTCTAAATTTTTTGTCGGGGATTTCTACTTAAGAATTTTTCTTAGCAACCTATTTAGGGTAACTCCCCACCTACCCCTTAGTTGATTATAGGGGGCTAAGCCCTCTAGTAATACCCCCGTTTTTTTAGAAGAGCGCCTTAGGCGCTCTTAGACACAAGTGCCTAAGGCACCCGCCCTAATTGTACCTTTTGAAAGGAAAAATTTTTGTTAAGTAGAAATCCCTGGGACAGCATGCTTCATAACTTGAATTTAAGAAAAACTATCTTTAGAATTTGAACAAATAGGAAATTATGCTCACGAAGGAGGGACCAATGAATTCGAAAACTGTGACCAAAAATGAAGTTATTTATCGAAGAGTAATGAGTTTCAGAGATGCAGATATAGCAAAAGAGCAAGGCCTTTATCCATATTTTAGGCCTATAGAAACCGCCCAAGATACTGAGGTTTACATAAATGGTAAAAAGTATTTGATGTTAGGATCAAATTCATACTTAGGTTTTACAAATGATGAGAGAGTTAAGAAAGCTGCGATAGAGGCAATACAAAAATACGGTACAGGAAATGCTGGTTCGAGGTTTTTGAATGGTACCTTGAGAATCCATGAAGAGCTGGAGGAAAAACTTGCCAAGTTTGTTAACAAGGAAGCAGCTATACTTACTAGCACGGGATACATGGCTAACCTTGTAGCTATAGCGGGGCTTTTAGGGCCTGGAGATGCAGTCATAACCGATAAATTAGACCATGCAAGTATAGTTGATGCTTGCAAATTATCTGGTGCTAAAGTTTATAGATTTAGACACAATGACATGGATCATTTGAAAAGACTCATGGGGAAAATAGAAGAAAAAGCTAGAATGATAGTTGTTGACGGAGTATTCAGTATGGAAGGCGATATAGCTGACTTGCCAAACATAGTAAAAATAGCAAAAGAATATGATGCTTTGGTTATGGTTGATGATGCACATGGTATAGGTGTAACGGGAGGTAAATACGGCCAAGGTACTTCACATCACTTTGGGTTAGATGATGAAGTAGATATAATAATGTCAACTTTTAGTAAAACATTTGCTTCAATAGGTGGATTTGTGGCTTCAAGTGAGAGAATTATAAATTACCTAAAACATAAAGCAAGAGCACTTATATTTAGTGCAAGCCCTCCTGCTTCAGTAGCAGCAACAGTAAGTAAAGTTTTAGACCTTATTTACGAAGAACCGCAAAGAATTGATAGATTATGGCAAATAACTCACAGAATGTTGAAAGCGTTCAAAGAGATGGGATACGACACAGGTGTTTCTTGTACTCCTATTATTCCCCTTAAAATCAATGATTTCGAAAAAACGTTGATGTTTTGGAAGATGCTATCGGATGAAGGTATATTTGTAAATCCAGTTTTACCACCTGCAGTGCCACCTTCAGAAACAATAATTCGAACAAGTTATATGGCTACACATACGGATGAACAATTAGACTGGGCGCTTAGTGTATTTGAAAAGATAGGTAAAAAACTAGGTGTCATACAATAATGAGAGGTAAATGGGTAGTATCAAAAACCATAGAAATAGATGCTTCTCATGTAGTCGAAGGTTATAATGGACCTTGTGCAAGGTTACATGGGCACAGATGGAAGATAGAACTTTCGGTGCTCGTCGAAAACTTAGATGACATAGGGATAGGTGTAGATTTTGGTGTGCTTAAGAAAGAATTAGAATCATTGGATTTAGATCACAGACACTTAAACGAGTATTTCTCTCCTACTACGGCTGAAATGTTTGCTAGGTATGTATATGAGAAAATCAGAGAGAAAGGCATAAAACCATTGAAAGTAACAATTTGGGAAACCCCAACAAATAAAGTTGAATATTTTGAAGAGTAGGTTGCCTATTTCAGAAATATTCGAAAGTATACAAGGTGAAGGAAATTCTCAAGGTAGGATAGCTCTTTTTGTTAGAGTCCAAGGTTGTCCTTTGGATTGTGTATGGTGTGATACAAAGTATTCGGTTCCTTTCTCAGATGAAAACACAATGCCAATCCATGAATTAAAACATATCATATCACGATTTTTCGAAACCAAAAGAGGGATCCTTGTTTTAACAGGTGGTGAACCTTTATATTTCCAAGAGCAGATATCAGAGTTGATGGAAGAGTTACCCAAAGATTTGGAGATAGAATTCGAAACTTCGGGTATATACCTACCAAATCCGAAGATAAGGAACTACAAATTTAATGTATCACCCAAGTTAAGTAATGCCAAACTAACTGGTGGCAATAAGGTATTGAGAAAAATTTACTCGAACTTGAGAGAATTCTCGAATTTGAATTCGATATTTAAGTTTGTAATAACATCAGAAAAAGATATAGAAGAAGTGGAAGAATTAGAGAAAGAGTATAGAATACCGAAGAACAAAATATATCTTATGCCGGAGGGAACTACAAGCGAAAGTATACTAGAAAAATCAAGATTCATCGTTGAGAAATGTATTCAAAAAGGTTATAACTTTTCACTAAGGCAACAGATCTTGCTAAAAGTGAAGTAAGTACCCTTTATAGCAACTCCCACCCACCCATCCCTTAGTTGCTTATAGCTTGAATTAGAAAGTAACTCCCTGACCAATTCTCCTTTAGTTACTTATAAAGGATTCCACCCCCTAAGATCACACAATTATTTAAGGAAAGTGCTTAAAGCATCCTTAGGCGCCCCTAAACATACCCCCTTTTCAAATAGGTTAATCATTTTCTCTATTTTAGCATCTTATTTAGAGTAATTCCCGCCCACCCACCCCTTAGTTTGATTCTAGGGGGTTAACACCCCCTAAGAATACCCCCGTTTTAAG
>FWWL01008937.1_pt1 | contig 12519 bp, 11 predicted proteins | sample 2228331 | NCBI WGS metagenome assembly FWWL01 (sample SAMEA103939775, study PRJEB20133) | metagenome | reverse complement strand
ACCATCCTTCACCATCATTCCTGACTATGTCTTTCCGGGTATTTCCAACGAAGCACTTGCCACCATCATTGCAGGGATTTTGGGCACTCTTTTAGTTTTGGGCGTAGCATTGGGCATTGCCTATTTGCGCCGTCAAAAGACCGCTTAAAAACGAATCATTCTGCCGGGCATCCAGTAAATCATGCACGCGCATTTCCTCGATCCATTCAAGCCTCGCTCCAGCCTCATCCATCAACTGGATGCTCGGCTTAAAGTTCCACTGGTCATTGCTTTTATTCTTGCCACTTCCCTGATCCCTATCGGGGGATGGCCCTTTTACATTTTCTTAATCGCAGTACTGCTCTCGGCTGAAATTCTCAGCGAATTGGGAATTCCGTTTTATTTCAAGAGGGCAGTGCTTGCATTGCCGTTTGTTCTGGCGGCATTTCCTGTGCTTTTCACCCAATCAGGCAATGTGTGGATGACTTTGCCATTTGGATTGACCATTACTGCTCCAGGGGTGGAGCGGTTTGTCAGCGTTACATTAAAATCCTGGATCTCTGTTCAAGCCGCCATTTTGCTGGCATCAACAACCCCCTTTCCCGATATTTTGCTGGCATTGCGCGCCTTACGTCTTCCCAGGGTTCTGGTGTCCATCATTGGATTGATGTGGCGATATATATTTGTGATCGTGGATGAAACGATCCGAATGATGAACGCCCGCAGTGCGAGAAGTGGAGAATCTTTAGATCCTTCCTATAAACAAGGCGGCAGCGTCTTTTGGAGAGCGCAGGTGACTGGCGGGATGGCAGGAAATCTATTCATTCGCTCCATTGAACGCTCAGATCGCATTTACAATGCCATGCTTTCACGAGGATATGATGGTGAAATACGGCATTTACCGCTTCCTGCCATTCCAGAAATTCAGCGTTGGATCTCTATTATGGTATTTGTGAGTCTATTTCTTATTGTTGTTTTATCCAGAGTTTTTTGGGGGTGATTGATGAGTTGCGTCATTGAAGTTAAACATCTTTCCTATACATATCCGGATGGTCATCAAGCCCTTCGAGAGGTTTCCTTCCATATCAGTCATGGTGAGAAGGTCGCTCTGATTGGTCCCAACGGGGCTGGAAAATCCACCCTGATTCTTCACTTAAATGGAATTTTACCTACCCAGCAGGGTGAAGTGATCATTGGGGATTTACCCGTGATCCCTAAAAATCTGGGTCGTGTACGGGCTATGGTGGGCTTGGTCTTTCAAACCCCTGACGATCAATTATTTTCTCCAACTGTGTTCGATGATGTGGCTTTTGGTCCGATTTATCAGGGCTTACCTCCTCAACAGGTGAGAGAGCGCGTTCATGAAGCCCTTTCTATGGTGCAAATGACGGATTATGCCCCACGGGTTTCTCATCATTTGAGTGTGGGGGAGAAAAAGCGGATTGCCATAGCCACAGTCCTTTCCATGAGCCCCATCGCTCTGGTACTGGATGAACCTACTGCAGGCTTGGATCCCAGGGCTCGACGTTCACTCATCGAACTCCTTCGCCAGTTACCCCAGAGTATGCTGGTCGCCACCCATGATTTGCCCATGGTGCGAGAACTGTTCCCACGCACCATTGTTATGGATCAGGGTCAAATTGTGGCAGATGGCGCAACGGAGGATCTTCTCAGTGATCAAGAGTTTCTCATTAAGCATGGTCTGGTATCCTAGGAACAACCCTATCCTGAAAATTTGACTCTTCTACTCAAAAGATCATCCAATGTTCGAAAGCAAATCCGGTTTTGTGGTATGATAGCGGGCATTGGAGTGTTTTATGGACGAGAAAATTACCATCATTGAGGGACCTACACCCGTATTTGAAACCATTGATGACGGTTGGGCTTTAGGATTACATGAAAGCGCGGGTATGTACGAAACCGCCTTGACCCGGGTACGCACATTTAATGGCAATGCCCTTGTAGAGCGATGTCATAAAGCCTGGAGTCGCCAGGAACATATTTACCTGCATTATCGGAATCGGCTGGGTTTGGAAGAACGTGCCCCCATCTTTGCGGCACGAAATGTCACTACACCAGAAGGAGATGTTCTTTTGTTGTGGTGTCGGGTGAGACCCGAGGATCTGGAAGAAGAACCCGATTTTGACCTGCCAGACGACGAAGATAAGGATTAATTTCTCCTATGCTCGATCTTCCTGCTATCCGCGCGCAATTCCCGGCATTGGAAAGAGATGTGATCTTTCTGGATAATCCCGGCGGAACGCAGGTCGCGCGTTCTGCCGTTGATCGTATGGCTCAGTATCTGGTTGAATTCAATGCCAACCATGGTGGAGAATTTGAAACCAGCCGAAGATCAGATGCCCTCATCGATCAGGCTCGTCAGAGCATGGCAGAATTCCTGAATGCCAGTCAGGCGGAGGAAATCGTCTTTGGACCGAACATGACCTCTCTGACCTTTCAAATCAGCCGGGCATTGGGACAGTGGTTTCATGCAGGGGATACACTGGTTGTGACCCGACTGGATCACGATGCCAACATCTCCCCCTGGGTGCGACTCGCGCAGGATCGAGACTTAACCATCCGCTGGGTAGATTTTCACCCCGAAGACGGCACGATTAACCTTGAAGATTTTGAACGGGCCCTGAGTGAACGTCCACGTCTGGTTGCCTTTGGTTATGCTTCCAATGCTCTTGGGACCGTTAATCCCGTAGCAGAAATGATTGAAAAAGCGCATCAGTTTGGTGCGCTCACCTATATCGATGCTGTACAGTATGCCCCGCATGGCCCGATTGATGTTCAAGCACTGGATGTGGATTTTCTGGTTTGCTCAGCATATAAATTCTTTGGTCCCCATGTAGGAATTCTTTATGGGAAGATGAGTTTGCTGGAGTCCTTACCTGCCTATAAGGTTCGTCCAGCCCCTGATAATCCCCCGGGAAAATTTGAAGCCGGTACAGGAAATTTTGAAGGAATTGCCGGTGTAGCAGGAGCGTTGGAATATCTGGAGTGGGTTGGGAAAACCTTTGGAGGCGAAGTGGATGAAAGTATCCCTTCCCATTATTCTGGACGCAGGCGTTCGTTCAAAAAAGCCATGACGGCAATTCGCGCTTACGAGTACAACCTTAGCCGTGCTTTACTGGATATCCTTGAAGAAATCCCGGGAATAACCATTTATGGGGTTACCGACCGTCGTCATTTGGAGCAACGAGTCCCTACCGTCTCATTTACTTTGAGAGACAAACATCCTCAAGAGATTGCCCGCTGGTTGGACCAAAGACACATTCAGGTTTGGAACGGGAATTTCTATGCCCTGGCGGTTACCCAGCGTTTAGGATTGGAAGATTCCGGCGGGTTGGTGAGGGTCGGACCAGTGCATTACAACACGGTTGATGAACTGGAACGATTGGGTACAGCACTCTGGGAGATGGCTAAAAAATAAACGTAAAAGTCCTCATCCATTCAGGATGAGGGCTTTTTTTGATTAATAATTTTATGTTGGCTTAATAAGGATAAACGCCAGAGTGAGGGGGGCACCCTGACGTTTATCTACAAATTATTTTACTCATTTCTTCTAAAAAATCAAGGGTTAAAACTTACCTTAACCTTACAAATAACCTTAAAAATTCCTAAGAGTTTTCCTAAAAATGAGTGCCCCAGGAGGGACTCGAACCCCCAACCAAGGCGTTAGGAGTGCCTTGCTCTGTCCTGTTGAGCTACTGGGGCGCACCCAAATTATATCCGGAACTTTTCCGCCTTTCAAGCAAACCAGAAGCCCGCTTTGGGGTTTGATACTATAATCGTTTTATCTTAATAAGGAGCAGAGTTATGGAGGAGAAACAACACAAACGCGCTATCTGGGCATGGACGATGTACGACTGGGCAAATTCCGCATTTGCCACGACGATTATGGCGGCTGTGCTTCCGGTTTATTATGCTTCTGTGGCTGCCGCAAATTTGCCGGGGAATCTGGCTACGGTTTACTGGGCTTATACTACATCCATTTCCCTTCTCATTGCAGCCATACTCAGCCCGATCCTTGGGGCAATTGCGGATTTCAGCGGGGCGAAGAAACGCTTTCTAACGGTTTTCATGCTGCTAGGGGTGACTGCCACGGCTCTGCTGTACTTTGTCAGAACCGGCGACTGGTTGATGGCGTCAATCTTCTTTATCCTCGGCGATCTTGGGTTTGCCGGCTCACTGGTATTTTACGATTCCTTGCTTCCTCATGTGGCAGGTCCTGATGAAATTGATCAGGTCTCTTCCCGTGGTTATGCCATTGGGTATCTGGGTGGGGGGATATTGCTGGCAATTAATCTGGCGATGATCATGCTGGCGCCTCAGGAACTGACTGGTTTGATGACGCGCCTCTCTTTTGTCAGTGTAGCCTTGTGGTGGTTTGTCTTCAGCATCCCGCTGTTGAGATGGGTTTCTGAACCTCCTCGCAGGATTATGCCGGGTGAAAGTGGAAGGAATCCGGTTGCGGTTTCCTTTCAACGTCTTGGACATACTTTTCGAGAGATTACCCGTTACCGGGATTTGTTTATTTTCCTGGTGGCGTTCTGGTTTTATAACGATGGCATTGGCACGATTATCAAAATGGCAACCATTTATGGGGCGGAAATCGGAATTGGGCAAACCACGCTGATCGGTACGCTCTTGATGGTGCAATTTGTGGGAATTCCTTTCGCTTTCCTGTTTGGGTGGCTAGCCAAACGCATTGGCACAAAAAAGAGCATTTATTTAAGCCTGCTGGTTTATACAGGAATTGCCATTGCCGGGTACTTTATGCAGAAAGAATGGCATTTCTGGGCATTAGGATTTGCGGTTGCCACCGTTCAGGGAGGGAGCCAGGCACTCAGCCGTTCGCTGTTCGGTCGGATGGTCCCGAAAAGTAAATCGGCAGAATTCTTCGGTTTTTTCAGCGTTTCGGAAAAATTTGCCGGAATTGCGGGACCACTGATTTTTGGGCTGGTCAGTCAGTTTATGGGGAATAGCCGGTTGGGAATTATCTCCCTGATTCTTTTCTTCATTATCGGGGCGGTCTTGCTTACTTTTGTTAATGAAAAAGAGGGGATCAGCGTTGCCGAAAAAGAAGAAAAAGAATTAATTGAAGCGGCAGGTTCTGCCTCTTAATCTTTTCCAAAAAGGGTTTAATCAGGCTCTGTATGAAGTTTGCATACAGAGCCTGTTCATTTAACACAAACTTCTCTGACTTATGTACCGGTTTTGTCCAGAAAAAGTCTTGAATAATAAAAACAAATGTTCTATAATGGAATGGTGGAACTATTTGAGAAGTTTCGTCTTTTACAATCCGAGATGCGGCTGGAAGTGGTTGAAGATGTCTCTTCACCGGAATCTTCACTTTCCCATTCCATTTCTGACGCGAATGCACCCTCTTTTTGTTCTGCAGATTTTCCAATTTCCACCGCAACGCTTCCCAACGGAAAGAAAATTCCATTATTGAAGTCTTTGCTTACTTCTGCCTGTGAGCGCAACTGTCACTACTGCCCGTTTCGAACGGGGAGAGATTTTCGTAGAATTACTTTTAAACCGGATGAACTGGCAAAAGCCATTGTGGACTTAACCGCCAAAGGGATCATTCAAGGAGCATTTCTTTCCAGTGGAATTGCCGGGGGCGGTTTACGGACTCAAGATCGCCTGTTAACGACAGCGGAGATTTTACGAAAAAAGTATCATTATCAGGGGTACCTTCACCTGAAAATTATGCCTGGAGCAGAATATGATCAGGTCATCGCTGCAATGCAACTGGCTGATCGGGTCTCGATCAATCTGGAAGGTCCCAATACGCAACGCTTGCAGGCGCTTGCTCCACAAAAGATATTTTTCGATGAATTGTTAGAACCTCTGCGCTGGATAGAGAGGATTCGGCAAACTCTTCCGCCCTGGCAGGGATGGAAATCTCGCTGGCCCTCCAGCACCACTCAGTTTGTTGTCGGTGCTGTGGGCGAGAGCGATTTAGAGTTATTGTCGGTAACTGCGTGGCTTTATCAAAAGGTTCGGTTGGGAAGAGCCTACTTCTCCGGATTTTCTCCTACTCCGGATACTCCCTTTGAAGATCGTCCGGCTTGTTCTCCATGGAGAGAGCATCGCCTTTATCAGGCTTCTTTCCTTCTACGCGATTATGGGTTTGATGTTGAGGACCTGCCTTTTAATCGGGAGGGCAACCTGCCGTTGGAGACTGATCCGAAACTGGCATGGGCGCAAACTCATCTTATTCATATGCCAGTAGAAATAAATCGAGCAGAAATAAAAGAATTGTTGCGTGTGCCGGGAATCGGTCCCAAAACTGCGCAAGCCATTGTTTCGTCTCGGCGAAACCATCGAATAAATAATGAAGAAGACCTGAAACGACTGGGTGTTCCCATTAACCGCGCTGCTCCGTTTTTACTGGTTAATGGGCGTCGTTTACAGCATCAACTTCGATTGTGGTAAATTCCGTGGGGAGAGAAAAGACTTTAAAAATAAAGTGCCCCCAGAGGAATTCGAATCCTCGTTTTGGCCTTGAGAGGGCCACGTCCTGGGCCGCTAGACGATGGGGGCATTCCAGAAAGCGGTTGGATTTTAACACAGCCTTTTTTGGGTGTCAACAAAATCGTTGCCCTTTGCAGTCATATTCTCAAAAGAAATGTTGTTACTTCTGGCATAAAAACCTCCCGCCGAAACTTCAGCGGGAGGAATTGGTTGGAAGTTCTATTGATCTACCAGTAAATCTGCCACTTGCCTTCGGAAAAATTCCGGAAGGGCAAAGGCAGCCCTGTGTACTGCCGGGTTAAGGTAATTTAACCCCTCTGGATAAGGTCGAGAAAGACCCGCAGTCCATGGCGTGTTGGAAACGTACATGAACCCGATGCCCCCGCCCGGATAGGTGGGAATGAGTGCGTGGTAATACGCAGGGTGGTCCACCAGTCCTTTCACAAAAGTGAAAATTTCCCGGATGAGTGCGGCATCGAAGAACATCTGCTCGCATTGGGTGGCGATGGCTCCACCCGGGTTGAGGGCATTTAACATGAGACGATAGAATTCTTCACTGAATAGCCTCTCTGCCATCCCAATGGGATCGGTGGTGTCTGAGATGATCACGTCAAATTTCTCTTTTCCCGATTCCAGGAATGCAAAGGCATCCTGAACTACCAGACGGGCACGTGGATCTGCCCAGGGATCGCCAAAAGCGCTGAAGGCTTCTCTGGAAATTTCGACAACCCGGCGATCCAGTTCACACACAATGGCTTCTTCCACAGAAGGGTACTTCAACACTTGCTGAAGGCTTCCGCCGTCTCCACCTCCGACGATAAGTACCCGTCGCGGCGCTCCATGGGCGAGCATGGGAACGTGGGTGATCATCTCATGATAACCGGCATTATCTCGTTCGGTTAATTGAATAATGCCGTCCAAAACCAGCGTTTTTCCGAAAAATTCCGTATCCAGCAGGAGCAAGTGCTGGAAGGGAGTTTGCTCATCTACCAGCACTTGCTTGACCCGCAGGGATTTCCGGTAGTAAGGATGAAGTTGCTCGCTAAACCAGATCTCATTCACGGTTGAAGAAAGTCCCCTTTGCCTTCCCTGCACAGAAGGTTTCTATGGTGAAAGCCGCTGCCTTTTCAGGATCGAATTTCTTGCAGGAAAAAATATCGATGTAAGCCGCATTGGATTGGTTTGCGAAGTGTCCGGTGATGTTGCTGGTTTCAATCAGCTGGACAAGTGAATACCCGCTCACTCGTGGATCTTCTCCGAAGTCCACGATAATGGGTTCGCCAAACCGTTTCATTTCAATCAGGTCGCACAACTCGATGACGTAACGCCTGATTACCTCTGCGGAACGGATGCGCTCCGGGTCGCAATCGTAGAGGTTCAAAACCAGATGCCAACCCCAGGGTTGGTCTGTGCCTTCGCTCCCCGGCATGAGCATTTCAAATGTGTCAAGTTGGAAAGTGTTAACAGCAGTTGACATGTTCTGGTTCTCCTACAAGTTCTGCTACTCTTGCGACCTTGCGAATGGAGCACTGGGACGCGCCAAAGATTTCTTTGATCTGGTTGATGAGTGGCGTGAGGTCCAGATCCAAATCGCAGGTAAACAGATCGATTGCACAATAGCCGTATTCGGGCCAGGCGTGCAAACTGGCATGAGATTCAGCCAGCAAAAGGAAACACGTGAATCCATGAGGACTGAACGGAAAAAAGCCCTCATCGACCACAGTTAAACCGCTCTCTCGGACCGCTTTCGAGAATAACTGTCCGGCACGATCGCTATCATAAAGTAATTCTCGATTGCAATCCGAGAGATCGCAAATGTAGTGTTCCCCAAGTTTGAGTTGCGCGTTCACCTGAACATAACCCTCCAAAAAAAGATATTTGAATATTGGCTTCAAGGCTCGAATTTTCAATCAAAAACCCCAGAATGTCAATCCTTTTTTAAGAAATTGCAAGGGATTTCTAAAGAATGATAAATGAGCAGAAGGATTCTTTTAGACGCCCTCCATCTAAAAAATGGTGAACATTAGCAACTCAATCACAATTTTATCCATGCTATAATATTTAAAAGTTGTAAACAAATGAGAGGCTCAGAATGGAAACGGGTGCCGCATCTTCTCCCGTAACGATGATTCTGGTGATCGCTTTTTTATGCATCACCATTGGTTATGTATTTGGATGGCTTGTTGCTACCTGGCGGAGTGGGAAAGAAAAAGAAGGAACGGAGGAATTGCTTGCCAAGGCTGTTTCATCCGTTCCGGAAAGGAATCTCCCCTTACTGCTGGGTGTTTTCCAGGATCCCTTGAATAAGCGAATCAAGTTGGAATGGAAAGGGAAATTGATTGAAAAACCCTCTGAACTGACGGCTGAGAATCGAGGTTCATTACTGGCAACGCTGAGTGATGTGAGGGAGTGGTTGGGTATTCCTGAACCACCGGTGCCGGCTCCCGCGGAGAATATTTCTGTCAGATTTCCTGAAGCACCTCCCACTCCTTTACCTGTGGAACCTGTTCGTTCACCTAACATTATTACTGGAGTTGCCAACGTTCTTGCCGATGCGATGCAACCTCCCAAACAGGAACCGCAGAAAAGCATAGTGCAACAGATTGATGAAATCTTTCAGAAGAAATTGGAGGGCACCCCTTACGAAGGCAAAAACATTTTTCTCGCTGAGGATCCGCGAAGGGGTGTTTTAGTTCGCATTGAAGGACAGGTGTACGAAGGGATTGACAATGTGCCAGAGGGAGAGGTGAAGCAATTATTACGGGCTGCTGTAAGTGAGTGGGAAAGGTCGCAAGAACTTCAAATCAAGAGAAAGGGATAAAATGACTCATCTGCCAGTAGAGGGGGGCTACCGGCAGATGAGTTATTAACACTATAGCAAAAAAATGATGATTTTACAAGTACTCTTTCTCAATGAATTTATTTGCGTGTATTTGAAAATTATGACATAATTTGAGTATGAAAATTTTCCGGGAAAAATGGGGTTTAGGATTGATCATTCTGGGGGTGTTTATTGCAGTGTTGCAATCCACCCACCCAGGATTTGCCGTTCCGGTTCCTCAGGGGGAATCCTGTTTTGTTCTGGAAGACGAAATTCAGGAATTTTACAATAGCATTCCGGATGCCTCATTTATTCTGGGGGAGCCGATTACGAATTTATTCGATAATCCTTTGAAACCCAGCGAAAAAATCCAGTATTTTACGCGCGCTCGTATTGAATATTCACCCAATTCACCTGCCGGGCAACGTGTTCGTTTGTCTCCACTGGGCAGTTTGAATATTGAAGACCTTCCACCGGCAGAACTCCCGCTTTCTCCGGGAGCCTGCCGGACGTTCCCGAATGATAAAAGCGTGTGTTTTGATTTTCTAAAATTCTATGATCGCTATGGTGGGCAGAAAGTCTTTGGGCTTCCCATTTCCAATTTATTAAAGTTGCCCAATAATCGTCTGGTTCAGTATTTTGAAAATGCGCGTTTTGAATGGTGGCCCGAACGCCCGGAAGGGTTGAGGGTTAGTCTGACAGAACTGGGTAGGGTTGATTTCGACCGTAACAAATTCCCTCGAAAATTACAGGATTGCAACGTGCCTGGGAATATCATTGAAGCACCCATTAAGCCCCGGGTGATGGCGTTTCCCGCCAGGATTGCCATTAAGTCCAGTGAGATCCAAACCATTTACATCATTGTACGGGACCAGTATCGCAATCCTCTCGAGAATATCCCAGTTTCCCTGCAGGTGGTTGTGGATGGAAAAGTTACCGATCCAATGCGTTTGAAAGAAACAGACTCATCAGGACTAACCCAGGGCGCAATTCCGTTGGGCAATTACAAACCAGGAACAAAAGTAGAGGTGGTGGTAACCGTCGTGGTCCAGGAAAAAACGCTCACCACACGCACCTCGTTTCGTATCTGGTGGTAAATTATTCTGAGATTCCCCCTGACCTCCATAGACGTTTTTCTTTTCAGGTAGAAAGCATGTGCTATAATGTGCCTGCTTGAAACCTTCGGATAGGGATTTCCAGTGAACAAACCAAAGCCCAAAAAGAGTAAAGAAATCTCATCCTCCAAAGGAAATAAACCTTTGCCAAAAGGGAGTAAACCTGCTGGAAAGCAGCCAGCCCCGGCATCTCCCAAAAGCAGGTCAGGGAAAAAGGTTTCCACCTCTCAAAAATCGGGTATCTCCTGGTGGGATAGTCTTTCCCCTGAACGGAAAATGGATTTGCTGGGAGTCTTGCTCGCCTTGTTGGGGTTTCTCTCCTTGTTGAGTTTGTTTTCTTCTCAACATGGAGTTTTAACACGCTGGTGGGTAACAGCCCTGAAACTGGTAGGAGGCGATGGGGCTTTTATCCTTCCCTTTTTGCTCCTTGTATTGGGTTTCTGGCTGGTTTTACGCAATGTCGACCGTTTTCCATCCCCTTCTTTAGAGCGCGCCGCGGGTATTGTCCTGTTGTACTGGGTGATTCTGGCGGTGTTTCACCTCTCCAGAGGTGGAGGGTGGGAACTTGCTGCTGCCGGTAAAGGGGGAGGGTACATTGGTGTTGTGCTGGAAAGAGTGCTTGTTTCGGCAATTGGGCAGGCAGGGGCATGGGTGTTGCTCCTGGCGGGATTTATTCTGGGTATTATCATGACCGCGGATATTGCCGTGATTGATCTGGTGAACTGGATCAGAAATCAAATTCATTCACTCGCCCGGCAATCCCATACTATCAGGTCACCTTCTGAAAATCACCAGCGCAGGCGTACAACTCCGTTTTCTCCCTCCCCTGTGCCTTCGGAACGGGAGGAATTGCCAGAGGATTTTAAGCCCTTACCTGTTCATCATATAGAACCTTCTCCTACCACTTTATCTGTTGATCAGAAACCTCATCCGAGAAGGGCGGGTGAGGGGAGTCGTTCCGAACGTGTCCCGACCTCATCGACTCATCGAGCGGAGGGTGAGCAATCGTCCTCTTCTTCCCAACAGCCATGGCAACTGCCCACTGTGGATGAAATCCTTGATCCGCCCGTAGAAGAGACGATCCAGACCAACGTGGATGCCGAGCGGGCGCGCCTGATTGAGGAAACGCTGGCATCCTTTGGGGCTCCGGTTCATGTGGTCGAAATCAGTCGCGGACCGACGGTGACCCAGTTTGGCGTAGAACCGGATTTTATTGAGACTCGCAGTGGACGTATGCGAGTGCGTGTAGGTAAAATTGCCGCTCTTGCCGATGACCTTGCTCTGGCGTTGGCAGCGCCGCGCATTCGCATACAGGCACCGGTTCCTGGACGTCATTATGTGGGGATTGAAGTGCCAAATGTCCAGATCAGTCGGGTGATGTTGAAAGAAGTTATCGAAAGTGAGGCATTTCGAAAAATCCGGTCTCCGCTGCGCTTTGCCCTGGGTAAGGATGTCGCCGGGCATTCCGTAGCGTACGATCTGGCAACCATGCCGCACTTGTTGATCGCGGGTACCACAGGTTCAGGGAAATCGGTGTGTGTCAATTCCATTCTGACCTGCTTGCTTTTACACAATACCCCAGCGGATTTGCGTTTGATCCTGGTAGATCCCAAACGGGTGGAATTAACGGGTTACAATGGCATTCCCCATCTCCTTGCTCCTGTGGTCACCGAAGCAGAAAAGGTCGTTGGAGCCTTGCAATGGGTTCAGCGCGAAATGGATGCGCGCTATCATCGTTTTTCACAATCGGGTGTTCGCAATATTGTCGAGTACAATCGCAAATTCTCGCCACCGCTTCCTTATCTGGTGGTTCTGGTGGATGAATTGGCAGACTTGATGATGATGGCGCCGGAGGAGACCGAACGAAGTTTGACACGCCTGGCGCAGTTAGCGCGTGCAACCGGGATTCATCTGGTGTTAGCCACACAACGTCCTTCAGTGGATGTCATTACGGGTTTGATTAAGGCAAATTTCCCTGCCAGAATTGCTTTTGCAGTAGCCTCCGGGGTGGATAGCCGGGTAATATTAGACCAGCCGGGCGCGGAACGATTGCTGGGAAGGGGAGACATGCTCTTTCAAGCCCCCGATGCTTCAGCGCCGGTTCGTATTCAA
>FWWL01008936.1_pt1 | contig 12521 bp, 11 predicted proteins | sample 2228331 | NCBI WGS metagenome assembly FWWL01 (sample SAMEA103939775, study PRJEB20133) | metagenome | reverse complement strand
TGGGCCCGCAGCAGGTCGGCCATGCCGGCGACGTCGACGGATGCCGCGGGGTCGCTCGATCCCGCGGCCGCGAGCACGACGGCGTCGCCCTCCGACAGCCCCGCCTCGTGCAGGCGGGTCGCGAGCAGCTCGGCCAGCAGGGGGTGCGGTCCAAGCGCCGCGGTCGCCGTCGCGCGGCCCCCGGCATCCACCATCCGCGATGGCGAGCCAAAGTCGTGCACGTGATGCGCGCGCCGCGCGTGGCGGCCTCGCGCAAGTGGGGCGCCGCCGTCTCAGCCGCGAACCAGTGACGCCGAAGCACGTCCACACCGCCCGCGCGCACCAGCTCCCGCAGTTGCCGCGCCGTGAAACCCTGCTGCAGGAGTGCGGCGCGGTGCGCGATCCCAACCGCGCTCACCTGGGTGAACAGGTCCTCGAGCGACTTCCGTGGTGCAGACATACCGGCATCCTGTCGCTGGTATCACTTCCTGTGACCGTGACACCTCGCGTTGGGGGACAACTCGACCGCGCCCCGCCCTGGGGAGGAAGCAACGAACGCCGCAGAATGTCACCATTCCCGCAGGGGATGCCGGCATCCGGTGCGGAGATCGCGACAATCTGCGGAGATCGTGCAGCCGGGAGAGCGGTGCACCCGGAGAGCCGTCGAGGCGGAAGCCGCCCTATGTCGGCAGGCGAAAGGGCGCGGCGGCGCGCGCGGCGGGATCCAGGGCGAGGTCGGCGAGCGTCGCCCCCACGCCGGGGGCGAACTTGAAGCCTTGGCCAGAGAATCCGGCGCCGACCACAAGGGGGCCGACGCGATCGAGCACGAAGGCCTCGGTCGGCGTCGTCGTGTAGGTGCACGAGACGGGTACCGCCGAATCCGCATCGAGACCGGGGAACCATTCGCGCACGTACGCCGCGAGTTCGCGCTGCCACCCGGGTCGATGGGGTCGCGCATCCGGATCGATCTCGTCGCCGACGCCGTGGAACCCGACTTTGATCCCCTCGCCGGGTGTCGGCATGCCGTACACGTTCGCCGGTTGCGCGCCCGGCGCGACGAAGTGATTGAACGACGGCCAGGGTCCCGAGATTCGCGCAGTGAAATGCGCGGGTGTTTCTTCCGTCACCCGCAGGCGGGGCAGGTGGATGCTGCCACTCAGCAGACCCTCGGTCCACGCACCGGCCGTCACGATCGCGATGTCCGCCCGGAGGACACCGGCATCCGTCACGACATCGACACCGTCGGCGTCCGGCGAGACCGCGCGCACCCGGGTATCCCAGCGCACCTCGCCGCCGGCCTCGACCGTGCGCCGCTCGAGTTCGCGGAGCGAGGCCGCGGCCCGGGCGACGCCGGCATCCGACGAGAACAAGACGGTGTCCTCGAAGCGCATGCCCGGCCACCGCCCGGCCGCCTCGGCGCCGTCCAGAAGCTCGGCCGGGATTCCGCGCGCGGTCAGCCCCGCCGCAATGTCCGTGAGCCCAGCCCCGCTGCCCGCCCCGAGCGCCGCGCCGGACCCGTGAGACACCAGTCCGTGCAGCCGCAGAAGCGGCTCACCGTCGACGATGCCGAGCGCATCCCATCCCTCGCGGGCACGCGCCAGCAGATCGAGGTAGTGCGCCTCGCCGTACGCGTTGTTGAAGTTGCGCGTCTCGCCGTGCGACGCGCCCTCGTGGTGCCCCCGCGCGAAGCGCTCGAGCACGAGCGGGCGTTCGCCGCGGCGAACGAGCTGCCACGCGGTGGACAACCCCATCACGCCGCCGCCGATGATGATGATTCGCATCGTGACCTCCGGCATCCATCCTGGCGCACGTGGGCACCCGGGTAGGCTGAGAGGGTGAGCATGGAGATCGAGCTCGGCCGCGCCAAGCGCGCCCGCCGCGCCTACGCATTCGACGACATCGCCGTTGTGCCTTCGCGGCGCACGCGCAACCCCGAGGATGTTTCGACGTCCTGGACGATCGACGCGTTCGGATTCGGCATTCCGGTGCTCGGCGCGCCCATGGACTCGGTGATGAGCCCGCGCACGGCGATCATGCTCGGACAGCTCGGCGGACTCGGCGTCCTCGATCTCGAGGGCGTCTGGACCCGCTACGACGACCCCGAACCGTTGCTCGCCGAAATCGCAGGGCTCTCGGACATCGACGCCACCCGTCGTATGCAGGAGCTCTACAGCGAGCCGATCAAGCCCGAACTGGTACGCGATCGCCTTGCCGAGATCCGCGAAGCAGGGGTCACCGTGGCCGGCGCGCTCACGCCTCAGCGCACGCAGGACCTGTACGAGACGGTCGTCGCCGCGGGCGTCGACCTGTTCGTGATCCGCGGAACGACCGTGTCGGCGGAGCACGTCTCGAGCGAGCTCGAACCCCTGAACCTCAAGAAGTTCATCTACGACCTCGACGTCCCCGTCATCGTCGGCGGCGCCTCGACCTACACGGCGGCGCTCCATCTCATGCGCACGGGCGCCGCGGGCGTCCTCGTCGGGTTCGGCGGGGGAGCGGCATCGACGACGCGCGCCACCCTCGGCATCCACGCGCCGATGGCGACCGCCGTGGCGGACGTCGCCGGCGCGCGCCGCGACTACCTCGACGAATCCGGCGGACGCTACGTGCACGTGATCGCCGACGGCGGCGTGGGCACGTCCGGCGACATCGTCAAGGCGCTCGCGATGGGGGCGGATGCCGTCATGCTGGGCGTCGCCCTCGCCCGCGCGACGGATGCACCCGGGCAGGGATTCCACTGGGGTCCCGAAGCCCACCACGCCAAGCTTCCCCGCGGCAGACGCGTCGAGGTCGGCCAGGTCGGCCCGCTCGAGCAGATTCTCTACGGCCCCGCGCCCGTCGCGGACGGCACGGCGAACCTCATCGGCGCGCTTCGCAAGTCGATGGCCACGACCGGGTATTCCGACCTCAAGGAGTTCCAGCGCGTCGAGGTCGTCGTCGCGCCGTATACCGCCCAGTGATGGCGTCGAGCGTGAGCGAGGCATCGCCGGAGGCCGTCGAGGTCTTCCCGCCGACGCTCCGCGAAGTCCTACTGCGTCCCTGGTGGATCGGGATGCTGGTGTTCGCCCTGGCCGTCGCCGCCGTCTTCGCGTGGCTCGGTCAGTGGCAACTGGGGAACGCGATCGATACCGACCCGGCGCCTCCCGGCGCCACCGAGATCGTCCAGCCTCTCGCCGACGTCACGACGCCGGGGGAGTACCTCCCCGAGCCGCTCGTCGGACAGCGCGTCGAGGTGAGCGGGACCTGGCATCCGACCGACTTCCTGGTCGTTTCCTCACGCTTCAATGACGGCGTCGAGGGGTATTGGGTCACCGGACAGTTCCGCACGGGCGATGGCCCGGCCCTCCTGGCGGTCGCGATCGCCTGGGCGCCGACGCGGGATGCGGCCGATGCCGCGGCATCCGCTCTCGCCGCCGGTGGCGACGCCGCGACGGCCACGCTGACCGGACGCATCATCTCGGACGAGGGTCCTGCGCTCCCGCCCGACGGTGCGGCAGCGACCGAGATGACCCGGATGTCGCCGGCGGCGCTCCTCGGACAGTGGAGCGACATCGAGGGCCTCGACGTGTACCGCCCGTACCTCGTTGCCGACATCGATACGATGGGCCTCGCTCTGCCCGACGACCTCGTCGCGATCGACTCGCCCGCACCCGTCGAGGGGTCCAGCGTCAACTGGCTCAACATCTTCTACGCCGTGGAATGGGCGATCTTCGCCGGCTTCGCCTTCTACATGTGGTACCGCCTGGCCAAGGATGCTTGGGAGAAAGAAGTCGAGGAGCTGGAAGAGGCCGCCGAGCTCGTTCAGTAGACTGGACCTCATGCCTCAGCCCAAACTCGCCACCTTTCCGGCGATCCGCGGGGCGCTGACCTTCTACCAGATCGCCTCGGTCATCACCGGTGTCGGGCTCTTGCTTCTGCTCGCCGAGATGATCCTGAAATACACGCCTCTGCACGTCGAGGTGTTCACCGGCGGCTCGGGCGGGTTGCTGTGGCTGGCGCCGGTGATCGTCGGCGCCGACTGTCAATGGTTCTCACTCTTCCTCCCCGGCGGAAGCGGATGCGAACTGACGTCGGCCGGCGATGGGTTCAACCTGTCGCTCGGCATCCTCGTCGCGCACGGCTGGTTCTACGTGGTGTACCTGTTCGCCTGCTTCCGGGTCTGGAGCCTGATGCGCTGGCGCTTCCCGCGCTTCGTCATGCTCGCCCTCGGCGGCATCGTCCCGCTTCTGTCGTTCTTCATGGAGGCCCGCGTCGCCCGCGAGGTCAAGACCTACCTCGCCGAGCGCGAGGCGGCATCCGCTCTCATCACGGAAGGCACCCGGTGACCACCGAGACTCAGACCGACCAGCGACCTGTCCTGGTCGTCGACTTCGGCGCACAATACGCGCAGCTCATCGCGCGACGCGTGCGCGAAGCCGGCGTCTACAGCGAGATCGTGCCCCACACCGTCACGGCCGACGAGGTCGCCGCGCGCAACCCGCTCGCGCTGGTCCTCTCCGGCGGCCCCTCCTCGGTGTATGAGCCGGAAGCGCCCACGTTGGATGCCGGCGTGCTGGAGCTCGGCATCCCGACTCTCGGCATCTGCTACGGCTTCCAGGTGATGGCCCGTCAGCTCGGCGGCGTCGTGGCCAACACGGGACTCCGCGAGTACGGAGCGACGGATGCCGTGCTCGAAGGCGACGGCGGTGTGCTGCTCGGCGGCCAGCCCGAAACCCAGAACGTGTGGATGAGTCACGGTGACCAGGTGTCTGAGGCGCCCGCCGGCTTCGACGTGCTGGCTTCGACGGCGGCGACCCCGGTCGCGGCCTTCGGCAACGCCGAGAAGTGCTTCTACGGCGTGCAGTGGCACCCCGAGGTGAAGCACTCCGACTACGGCCAGGACGTCATCGTCAACTTCCTGCACAAGGCGGCCGGCCTCGCCGCCGACTGGAACAGCGGCAATGTCATCGCCGAGCAGGTCGCCCGCATCCAGGAGCAGATCGGTACCGGACGCGTCATCTGCGGCCTCTCCGGCGGCGTCGACTCCGCGGTCGCCGCGGCGCTCGTGCACAAGGCCGTCGGCGACCAGCTGGTCTGCATCTTCGTCGACCACGGGCTGCTCCGGAAGGACGAGCGCGAGCAGGTCGAGCAGGACTACGTGGCCTCGACCGGCGTGCGCCTGGTCACCGTCGACGCGCGTGAGCAGTTCCTCAGTGCGCTCGCCGGTGTCAGCGATCCCGAGCAGAAGCGCAAGATCATCGGGCGGGAGTTCATCCGTTCCTTCGAGGCGGCCGAGAAAGCGCTCGTGGCGGAGGCCGCGGCCGACGGTGAGCCGATCCGCTTCCTCGTGCAGGGGACCCTCTACCCCGACGTCGTCGAGTCTGGTGGGGGGACCGGCACCGCGAACATCAAGAGCCACCACAACGTGGGCGGACTGCCCGAAGACCTGCAGTTCGAGCTCGTCGAGCCGCTGCGGACGCTCTTCAAGGACGAGGTGCGCGCAATCGGTCGCGAACTCGGACTGCCCGAGGTGATCGTCGGCCGGCAGCCGTTTCCGGGGCCCGGTCTCGGCATCCGCATCGTCGGTGAGGTTACCGCTGACCGTCTCGAGATTCTGCGTGATGCCGACGCCATCGCCCGCGCCGAGCTGACGGCTGCCGGCCTGGACAGCGAGATCTGGCAGTGCCCGGTCGTGCTGCTCGCCGAAGTCCGCTCGGTCGGCGTTCAGGGCGACGGCCGCACGTACGGCCACCCGATCGTGCTGCGCCCGGTGTCGTCGGAAGACGCCATGACGGCCGACTGGACGCGCCTGCCCTACGACGTGCTGGCGCGCATCTCGAACCGCATCACGAACGAGGTGCGCGACGTCAACCGGGTCGTCCTCGACGTGACGAGCAAGCCCCCGGGGACCATCGAGTGGGAGTGATGTGACCGGATGCCGGGGCCTGATCTGAGGATCGGACCCCGGCATCCGTCGTTTCCGGCTGTGCTGGTTGCTACGCGCGATCGCCGCAGAATGTCGCCTTCTCCGCAGGCGGAGGGGCGGATGGATGCGGAGATCTCGACATTCTGCGGAGATGGCGAGGGTGGATGCCGGTGGACGGCGGGTGGATGCCGGGGGCAACGCGAAGGCCCGTCCGGCGGGAGCCGGACGGGCCTTGAAGCGGAGAACGCTTAGTTGTTGCCGCGGATGATCGCGATCATGCGCAGGAGCTCGATGTAGAGCCAGACGACCGTGACCATGATGCCGAAGGCGCCGAGCCAGCCGTACTGGCGGGGGGCGGCGTTGCGCACACCCTGCTGGATCGAGTCGAAGTCGAGCACGAGCGAGTAGGCGGCCATGATGACGACGAACACGCCGATGATGACGCCCCACGGGATGCCGAGGATGAAGCTGGGCTGGCTGGAGATGCCGAACGGGCCGGCGCTGTCCGGACCGAACGCGCCGAACATCATCATGACGACGTTGACGAGCGAGAACACCAGGTATCCGACCATCGCGATCATGAAGACCTTGGTGGCCTTCTTCGACGCGCGCACCTTTCCGCTGGCGAAGAGGGCGAGCGTGACGCCGACGACCGAGAGGGTCGCGATCGTCGCCTGCAGCACGATGCCGGGCCAGATGTACTCGAAGTAGGCCGAGATGCCACCGATGAAGAGACCCTCGAACGCCGCGTAGCCGAGGATGAGCGCCGGGCGGATCTTCTTGCGCGACGTGAAGATCACGACCATCGACAGCACGAAGCCACCGAGCATGCCGATGATCCACGGCGCGATCGAGACGGCCCCCGGGGTTTCGGGCGTGACGCCGGCCATCGTCCAGATCCAGCCGACGACGGCGGTGACGAGAAGAATGGCGAACAGGGCGAGCGTCTTGATGACGGTGTCCTCGACCGTCATGCGACCGGTCTGCACGGAGCCGGCGGCGGGAGACGCGTACGCGCCCTCCATCTGGGCCTGCGCGGCGATGTCGACGGCTTGTCCGGACGCGGTGCCGAACTGGGTCTGGGCAGCCGGCGGGGTCAGCCCGGGCCGCTGTTCCTGGAACGCGGGGTTGCTGAATGCGGGGTTGCTGCTCGAGGCCATGGTGGTCTCTCTCCAATGCGAAGGGTGCCGTAGTGAAATCCTGCGGACTCCCAGCGTATCCGAACCCCGTTCGGTGGAGCAGATCTGGCCCTGTGAGGGCGCTATGAACGTCAGGCGGTCCTCCCCGCTGACTACCCTGGAGTCATGCCGCGTCGTCGTCCTCTTGTGATCGGTCATCGCGGCGCGCCCGGCTATCGGCCCGAGCATTCGCGGTCCTCGTACGACCTCGCCCTCGCGCTGGGGGTGGATGCCGTCGAACCCGACATCGTCGTCTCGCGCGATGGAGTGCTCGTGGTCCGGCACGACACCGAGATCGGGTCGACCACGGATGTCGCCGATCGTCCGGAGTTCGCCGATCGCCGGACGACCAAGACCGTCGACGGCGCGGACCTCAGCGGCTGGTTCGTCGAGGACTTCACGTGGGACGAGCTCGCCACGCTCCGTTGCCGCGAGCGCCTGCCGCGGTTGCGGCCCGGCAGCGCGAGTTTCGACGGCGAACAGCCGATCCTGCGCCTGCGCGATGTGCTCGATCTCGTGGCCCAGGCGGGGCTCGAGCAGGGTCGCGAGATCGGCGTCGTCTTGGAGATCAAGCACGCCACGTTCCTCACGGGCCTCGGCTTCGACTACGCAGGACTGATCGCCGCCGAGCTGCTCGACGCCGGATGGGATGGCGGCCGCTGGCCGCTGACGATCGAGTCGTTCGAGTCGGGCGTGCTGAGGCAGCTCCGCGAGTTCGGCGTGCGCGCGAGCTACATCTATCTGCTCGAGGCCGCCGGGCAGCCCGCCGACCTTGTCGCAGTTCACGGTGCGTCGGCGCCGACCTACCGGTCGGTCATGACGCCGGCGGGGCTCGATGGTCTCGTGGGACGAGTCGATGGGATCAGCCTCGACAAGAGGAGCATCCTGGCGCCAGACCGCCTGGGTCGCGTGGGTGAACCGGCATCCGTCGTCGCCGATGCGCACGCGCGGGGCCTTCGGGTCTTCACGTGGACCTGCCGACCCGAGAACACCTTCCTCGTGGGACAGTTCCGTCGTGGTCGCGACAAGGCTGCCTTCGGCGACTACGAGGCGGAGTGGCAGTTCCTGGTCGACGCGGGCGTCGACGGATTCTTCGTCGACCATGCCGATCTGGGCGTGGCGTTCTTCCACGGCGCCCGCGACTGACCGTTCACCGAGTCGTCCCTGGGTCCGCGCGCCCGGCACACGTAGGGTGAAGGCATGACAGAAAGCGGCATCGTCGCCCGCGGCGTGCGCCGCTCGTTCGGACACGTCCACGCCGTCCGCAATGTGACCCTCGACGCGCGGGAGGGCGCGGTGACGGGTCTTGTCGGGCCCAACGGCTCGGGGAAGACGACGCTGCTCCTCATGCTCGCCTCCCTCCTCGCGCCCGACGCGGGTGAGTTGCGGATCGGCGGCGTCGACCCGGTGGCCGATCCCGCCGCCGCGCGTGCGCTGCTCGGGTGGATGCCGGATGCGCTCGGCGCGTGGGGATCACTGACGGTGCGCGAGACGCTCGTCACGACCGGACGCCTGTACGACCTCGATCGCGATCAGGCGACGGCCGGTGCCGCACGCCTGATCGACGAGGTGGGTCTCCGCGATCTCGCCGACGCGCCCGCCCGCGTGCTGTCGCGAGGACAGAAGCAACGGCTGGGGCTGGCCCGCGCACTCGTGCACAACCCCCGCGTGTTGCTGTTGGACGAGCCGGCCTCGGGCCTCGACCCGCAGGCCCGCATCGAACTGCGCACGCTCTTGCGCCGGCTGGCCGCCGAGGGCCGGACGATCCTCATCTCCAGCCACATCCTCTCCGAGCTCGAAGAGGTCGTCGACGACGCCGTCTTCCTCGTGCAGGGCGAGACCGTCAGCGCCGACCGCGTTGCCGCGGCCGCGGGGCGCCAACGCACCTGGCGCATCCGCATCGCCGATCTCGACGCGCGCGCCGCCGTCGTGCCCGTGGCGCAGGCGCTCGGACTCGACGCCGCGCTCATCCCGATCGACCGGCGCGATCTGCTGGTCGCGTTCGATTCGGATGCCGGTGCCGCGGGCGGGCTGGCCGCCCTCGTGCACGCGGGACTCCCTGTTGCGGAGTTCTCCGCCGCGACCGGCTTGCTCGAACACACCTTCCTCGACCTCGAAGGAGGGACGCGATGAGCTTCTCGCGCCTCTGGACGATCGCCCGACTCGAGCTCACGCAGCGCGTGCGCACGGTCGCCTGGTACGTGCTGTTGGGGATCTTCGCCCTGTTGCTCCTCGGCGTGACGGCGCTCGCGTTCCTCTCGTACGGCGGATGGGGTGCGGGCGGCCCGGGTGTGTACTCGATCGTCGTGTACATCACCCTGCTGCTCGTGGTGTTGGTCTCGCCGACCCTGTCGGGCAACTCGATCAACGGCGACCGCGATGCGGCGACCCTCGCGCCCGTCCAGGTCACTCTCGCCACGACCGGCGAGATCCTGCTGGGCAAGTTCGTCGCCGCGTGGATCACGGGTCTCGCCTTCACCGCTGTGGCGGCGCCGTTTCTGATCGTCGCCACGTTCGCCGGTGACGTCGATCCGCTCGCGGTCATCATCTCGCTCGTCGTGCTCATCGTCGAAACCGGGGTGATCTCGGCGATCGGCGTCGCGCTGTCCGGGATCCTCGCCCGTCCCCTGTTCTCGGTGGCGGCGACGTACCTCGTCGTGATGGCGCTGGTCGCGGGATCCGTCATCGGGTTCGGTCTGATCGGCGCCGCGATTTCAACGGAGTACACCACGAGCTACCGGTCGGCGGAGTACGATCCCGACACCGGAAACCCGGTCTGCCGCGATGGGTCGGAGGACTGCTGGGGCGACCCGGACCAGATGGTGTGCGGCGAGTGGCAGGAGAGTACGTCGCGCATGCCGCGCTACGACTACGTCTGGTGGATGCTCGCTGCCAACCCCTTCGTCATCCTCGCCGACGCCGTGCCGACCCGCTTCGACACCCACGGCTACCCGGTCGACATGTTCGGGTGGCTGAAGTACAGCGTGCGCTCCGCCCAGATCCCGATGTCGGAACAGTCCGGCTGGGACGAGTGCGATCCCGACTACTACACCGACGGCAACTACACTGGGCCGGACTACGAGGAGACGATCGCGAACACCGTGCCGAGCTGGTTCGTGGGCCTCGGCGTGCAGGTGCTGCTGGCCGGGGGACTCCTCTGGTGGGCATGGGCGCGCACCCGCACCCCGGCGCGCACGTTGCCGCCCGGAACCCGGATCGCCTGACGTGGGCACGGACAACCAGACGCCGGTCTTCCAGCGCAACGCGCTCGCCCCCGGCATCCTCGCGGCGATCGTGCTGTTCCTCGCGCCCGTGCTGTTCACGCTCGATTGGGACACGTTCGTCCGGTACGCGGTGTCGATCCTCGCGCTGATCGTCGCGTGGTTCGCGGGTCAGGCGAAGCAGTGGTGGTGGATTCCGTTGTTCGGGGCCATCGCCGTCGTCTGGAACCCCGTCTTCCCGCTGTCGCTCGACGAAGCACTGTGGAATGGCATCCAACCGGCGGCCGCCGTGTTCTTTCTCGTGGCGGGGGCATTCATCAAGAGCCCTCGCTCCTGATCCGTCAGCCCTCATCGCGTCGGCGAGTTTGTCGGACAGCGCGCCGATCGTCGCCGCTTCGGGCGGATAGTCGTGTGCAAGCGGGGCCCATATCTCAGAAAATGGACGCGACGGCGGGAGTCGAACTGAACCCGGGCGCTAACCACTAGCCGCATGAAACGGCGAAAACCGCGTAATTCCGCGGATGTAGAGGCATGATGGATGTGCCTGGATCACATGAATCTCGGGTCGTTCGGGCTGTGTCAACCAGCCTGGCGAAGAGGGGTTTTCGCGAAAGTGTGGGCAAAATGTGGGCAAGTTTGACCGCGTGCGCTGACTCGCTGCCTGTCAGGTTGAACCCTTTGACCCTCGGGAAAGCGCTGTGAAAAGGTCGTCAGCGGGCTCTAACTGGGCGGTTTTCAGTTGTCTGTCTGACGTGGACTCGAGGTGTACCCCAGCCCGACGCACCTGAAGGTTTGTCACCCAACGTGTCTGAGAAGACTCGTCAGTGCGTCCTGGAAGCACAGATTGCGGTGAGACGAGATGGTGAGACAGATCGCGGCACGGAAACGGGTGGCCGTCCGTCGACCCGGATCGACGCTGGCTCGTGTCTCGAAAGCTGTACTTTCTCGAGACGCGATCTGTACTGAGTTGGGCACCCTTACGGGGACCTTTATCGAGCGGGTTAAACGGGCATCTCAACAATCACCCAGACGGCCGCTAAGACACCGTCCGCCACTGCGCGACGGCGGACCGGCTTGCGGGCTGCCGGGTCATGCGGATGACGTCGTTCCGCAGATCAGCGCAAGATGCCGCGTTGTCTGGCTGCGGAGACGGCTGCCGTTCGTGAGGTGACCGCGAGCTTGGTAAAGATGTGCGCGAGGTGAGATTTGACGGTGGTCTCGCTGACAAAAAGAGCGGCTGCGATGTCGGTGTTTGAGTGGCCGGCTTCGACGAGTTTGAGTACTTGCATCTCGCGACTGCTGAGGTTCGCTTGGGGTGCTCGCATGCGGTTGAGGAGTCGTGAGGCGATGACGGGCGCGAGTGCGCTTTCGCCTGCGGCGGCGGCGCGGACGGCTGCTGCGAGCTCGTGGGGTGGGGCGTCTTTGAGGAGGTAGCCGCTGGCGCCGGCTTCCACGGCACCGAGGATGTCGGCGTCGGAGTCGTAGTTGGTGAGTATGAGGACGTAGGGTGCCGCGTCGAGGGCGCGGATACGTCGGGTGGCGTCGGCTCCGGTTGTTGCGGCTTGGGCGCCGAACTGGAGATCCATCAGTACGACGTCGGGGTTGCCGTGTTCTGCGGCGGAAACGGCTGCGTCGGGTGTGGCAGCTTCCGCGATGACGTCGATGTCTTCCTCGAGGGCGAAGAGAGCCACGAGCCCCGCGCGGACGATGGGGTGGTCGTCGGCGATCAGGAGGCGGATCATGTGGTCTGCTCCAGGGTGAGCTCGATGGTGAGTTGCGTCCCTTGGCCAGGGTGGGTCTCGATGGAGAGGCTGCCGCCGAGTTGTTCTGCTCGTTCGCGGGTCGCCTGGAGTCCGAACGAATCTGAGCGACCGCGCGATTCGGTGGATGCGAGCTGGGGGTCGAAGCCTTTGCCGTCGTCGGCGATGGTGAACTGCAGCCGCTCGTGGTCGGCGGCGAGACTGATGGTCGCGGTGGTGGCGTGTGCGTGCTGGATGACGTTGGCGATGGCTCCCTGCGCGATTCTCAGCAGCGCCGTCTGGACGTGCATCGGTAGATCGATCGTGTCGGATACACGCACGTTGACGTGGAGCCCCTGAGCCGCCCACTGGGAGTCTGCGAGTCTCCGCAGTGCCCCGCCGAGGCCACGGTCGTCGAGGTCGGGTGGGGTGAGTTCGCGGATGAACCGGCGTGCATCAGCAAGATTGCTGGCCGCCGTGTCTCGGGCAAGCCGGATGT
>FWWL01008932.1_pt1 | contig 12526 bp, 11 predicted proteins | sample 2228331 | NCBI WGS metagenome assembly FWWL01 (sample SAMEA103939775, study PRJEB20133) | metagenome | reverse complement strand
TTTACCACGGTGTTACTTTAGGGGGAACAGGAAAAGACAAAGGTAAAAGGCATCCTACCGTTGGTAACAACGTTGTAATAGGTGCAGGTGCAAAACTACTTGGACCGGTAAAGATTGGTAACAACGTCAAAATTGGTGCAAACGCTGTCGTTTTGAAAGACGTCCCAGACAACGCAACTGCTGTGGGAATACCTGCAAGGATTATATTACACTCTGAACAGACGGATAAAACCACAAGCGATGGTGATGGAGTTTGTCAAAGAGATTTTGGAGCGTTTGAAAAAGTAAGTGTGTTATAACCTGTAATGTTTTGTCATCTCCCGTGAGTAAACTCCAGGAAGTATTTTTTTCTAATTTTATTTTGCAAACATTTTTTATATCTAACACCCCCTTGACTTTCCCACTACTGAAGTGATACAATATATTGTGCTGTTTGAATTTTTTGTTACTATATATTGTGATTTTCTTAGGTTTTACGACACTTTAGAGGGGGAGAGTTATGAAATTCTTAGTCAATACCGTAAAGGTGCTTTTCCAAGATCATCCGATTTATCCTTCCGTTAGTATTTACTTTCAAGGTTGCGATGCTTACCCAAAATGTGTTGGTTGCCACAATCAGAATACTTGGGAATTCGATGAATCTTTCTCGAAAAGCTATAATGAAATACTTTCTTTAGTTGAAGAGAAGGTTCAATTTTTGCTTGTGGGATACGAAAGGGTATCCGTAACTTTCTTGGGTGGAGAACCACTTTCAGCAAGAAACCGAGAATGCGTTAAATTACTTTCAAAACATTTTAAAGAAAAATACGGTTCCAAAGTTGTCACAACTCTTTACAGCTGGAGAGAACCGAAAGATATCATCGAACTATTTGAATACGTCGAAAGCATAGACGAATTTGTCTTAGGTCGTTTTGAAATGAGTTTGAAAACTGGCGGATTTCCATCATCGTCAAATCAACTTTACATCACAAAAGAAGAACTATCAGAGCTTTTAGAAATCGAGAGGGGGAAGTGCTGTGCTTTGGAGATTTTCTGATGATTTTATAGAGGAATTCGAAAAGATTCCAGAAACTTTTAGAGAAATTGAAGGGTTAACTTGGCAACTTGATCCGGTTCTTTTCACAGAACATTTCTTCAGCAAAGGTATTATCGACTCGAGTATAGATGTTAACGCAAACGTTAGAAGTACGAACGTTTACACATATTTTAACGAAGTTTCAAAACCAATAACGAAACTTTATTCAATTTATGCGATATACGAAAAAATGAAAAGACTTTTTGGTATCGATGATGCTAAAACTTTCCTGAGATATCAAATGTACGGCGATATATATCTTCACGACGCACACCACTCAGCTTTTGCACCGTACTGCTACGCTTATTCTTTAAGACCGATTGTTGAAAAAGGACTTTTCTTTATTGACAGTATAAAATCGACACCTGCAAAACATCTGTCTTCGTATATACAGCATGTTATCCAATTTGTTATGTTTGCTTCAAATCAACAATCCGGAGCTGTTGGGCTTCCTGACTTTTTTGTCTGGCTTGCCTATTTTTACAAAAAAGACTTAGAAAGCGGAGTAATTCCAAAGGAAAAAGAAAAAGAGTATTTGGAACAACATTTCCAGATATTCACCTACTCAATAAACCAGCCTATTAGAGGAACACAATCACCGTACACGAACTATACTTATCTTGATAGAAATTACATCAATGCTATCTTTGAAAATGAAACTTATCCAAACGGAGAGAGGATAATTGAAAATACTGAGTTGATAATAGAACTTCAAAAGAGATATTGGGAATGGATAGTAAGAGAACGTGAGAAACAGATGTTCACATTCCCTGTTCTTACAGCATCACTTCTTTACAAAGATGGAAAGTTCGTTGATGAAGACAGTGCAAGGTTTATAAACCGAGTGAACTTAAAGTGGCAAGATACGAATCTTTATATAAGCGAAAGTATAGATGCGGTTGCGTCGTGTTGTAGACTCACAAGTTCAACAAAAGAGATTAAATTCTCACCATTTGGCGAAGAACCAGAGTTAAAAGGTATGGTTAATTCGATAGGTGGAAGCGATTTGAATATTGGTTCTTTCAAAGTTGTTACGATAAATCTTCCAAGGATCGCACTTGAGACAAGAAATAAAGAAGAATTCAAGAAAAGATTAACTGAAAAGGTTGTCTTGGTTCAGAAGGTTTTAGCAGCGATAAGAAGTTTAATAACTGATAGAATTGCCCAAGGAGTTTTACCTCTTTACAACCTGGGACTTATGGATCTCAACAGACAATATGGAACTGTAGGCATAAATGGATTTTTTGAAGCACTTGAAATTTTAGGAATGGTTGAATACGGTCCTGATGGTGTTAAATATACATCCGAAGGAGAAAAATTTGGAGAAGAGATTTTGGACTTAATAGGTGAACTTAACAGACAAGGAAGAAAAGTTCTTGGATTTACTTTCAATGTAGAACAAATACCTGCCGAAAAAGCTGCGGCAACATTTGCCGAAAAAGACAGAATTTTGTACGGAACAGATTATCAAGTTTATTCAAATCAGTGGTTACCGTTGACAAGTGCTTCCGATATGATGAATAGGATAAAATACTCTGGCAGATTTGACAGAAAGGTTTCAGGCGGGGCGATATTACACGTCAATATAGACTCTCCTTTCAAAGATGAAGAACAATCTTGGAATTTGCTTAATTTAATCGCAAAGATGGGAGTTGTGTACTTTGCTTTCAATACGAAAATAAGTGTTTGTAAACATGGTCATGCATTTTACGGTGAAAAATGTCCAACTTGTGGGAATAATAAAGTTGACGAGTTTATTCGCATAGTAGGATATTTGGTTCCAGTAAGTTCGTTTAACAAACACAGAAAAGTTGAGTACAAAGATAGGAGATTTTATCCGGTTAATTCATAGAAGTAAAGGCTTGGGAAACCAAGCCTTTTTATTAAAATCGAAAAGTCTAAATTTAACTGTTCAATTTAGGAATTTATGTTAAAACATAAATACAATAGAAAAATTCGTGGGAATTGTTAAAATAAATGTAAAACTCCCTGAAAAAACATCAGTAAGGATAATACTGACGATACTTTTAATATTTTTCGGAATGGTCGTACTTGTTTTTTATACGCACATTTTGTTGTTAAGAATCAGAGAGTTAATACCTCAGCACGAGAAAGATGGGACAGAAAAGTATATCCATTTGGACTAAAAGGCGAAGAGATACCTATAGAGTGTAAAATAATGTCGTGGTGGATCCGTTCGACGCTATGACAAATCAAAGACCATATAATAAACCAAAGACTTTTGAAGAAGCTATTGAAGAGATAAAAAAATGTAGTGGTGCGCAATACAATCCTAAGGTAGTTGAAGCTTTTCTAAAGGTAGTTAAAAATTGGAAAAGACAATCTGAATAATGCCCTCTCAAAAATAGAGAGGGCATTTTAACTTAGAGATATTTCTTTAATCCCGAAAGAGCTGTTGTGTTTACAAAATTCCAAGGTTTGTTGAAATACGGTTGGAAGAAAAAGTCTGAAAATGCAAGTTCTTCTAAAGTCATCTTTTTCGAAATCACTATTGAAAGAGTGTTGATAGCTTCTGTGACATCTTCTTCAGATATAAGTTGTGCGCCTAAAATTACGTGCGATTTCTTATCATAGACAAGTTTCAAAGTTACAGGTTTATAGACTGGCATAAACTCAGGGCGCGTGCTTTCGGTGATTGTAATACTGTCAACTTCTAAATTCAAACTTTTTGCCCAATTTTCAGTAACACCGGTAGCTGCTATATTGTAACCGAACAGTTTAACTCCTGAAGTTCCTTGAGTTCCTTGGAATTTAATTCTCTCTTCAAAAAGGTTAATTGCGGCAATTGTTCCCATTCTGACAGCGTTTGTAGCGAGTGGAATGTATTCATATTTACCCGCAGGTGTGAAATAAACTGCCGCACAGTCTCCAGCTGCAAAAACATCTTTTCTACTTGTTCGCATTGAAGCATCTACAACTATCGCACCGTTAGGAAGCATCTCAAGTTGACCTTTGAATAGGTCTGTAACTGGTCTAAATCCCGTTGCAAGTATTACCAAATCAGCTGGGTATTCATTTTTGTCAGTTACAACCTTTTCAAGTTTTCCGTTGCCTCTAAATTCTAAAACTTTCTCACCAAGGGCAAGTTTAATACCTTTTTGAACAAATAAATCTTCAACTTCGTCTGAGAACTCTTTGTCTAAGTATTTGGCAAGTATCCTATTCTCAAGGTCAATCAAAGTAACTTCTTTTCCGTTTTCCTTAAAAGCTTCAGCAAGTTCTACACCTATAAGTCCTGCCCCCACAATAACAACGTTTTTAGCGTTCTTTGAGGCTTCTTTAATTTCTTTTGCATGATAGAAATTCTTTGAAAGCTTTATGCCTTCTAGATTCACCCCCGGTACGTTTGGTATCACAGGCCATGAGCCAGTTGTTATCATTATTTTGTCAAATCTCTCTTCTCCTTCTTCTCCGGTATCAAGATTTCTGTACTTTATTGTCTTTGAGTCCAGGTCAACAGCTGTAACTTCAGTTCTCATATGAGGTTCTGCTCCCAACTGTCTTAAAGTATCAGCCGAAGCGTAAAATAGTTTATTCACATCTTGAACCACTCCGTGGATGTGCAAAGCTATTCCACAAGATAGAAAAGAAACGGTGTCGTTTCTTTCAAAAATTTTTACCTCAACATCTGGATAAAGTTCCTTGACTGTTTTCGTAAAAGCAGTTCCAGCGTGTGTACAACCGATTACAGCAACCTTCACATTTTTCATATTCTCTAACCTCCTTGTGAGTTTTTTCTCATTGTATAATTAGTTTATACTAAGTCTATAATTTTGTCAAGTATAGAAATGTTAAACATAACAAAAACTTTTTTCTTTCTTTTTTGGAAATAAGTGTAAATTTTTGTCTAAATTGGTGTATAATATTATCGAAAACGATAATAAAATGGAGTGGAATTTATGAGAAAAATTCTAGTATTGACCGTGTTTCTTCTTTTTTGGTTGAATTCTGTTGGAGTTTCTCAAACTCCAACCTTCAATATTTCTTTGAAACCTAATACCATTTCAATAGTTCAAGGTGGAAATGGTACTTTAAGTTTGACGATAACACCTGTAAACAAGTTCACGGGGACGGTTAATCTAAGTTTCAGTAATCCCCCAAAGGGTATAACTCTGAAGCCAACCTCGGTAACTGTAAAAAATACAGTTACTCAGACTATTACGATTTCCGTTGATAAAAATGCTGCGGTTGGGAAGTACACCCTGACTTTGAAAGCGGTAAGTGTTAATATTGTTAAGACTACGAATATATCTTTAACTGTGACTAAAGCGCCTGAACCAAACTTTGAAATATCGATATCTCCTGCGAAAGTCTCAATTCCTCAAGGTGGAAGTGCTACAATAACTTTAACAGTATCTCCTTCCAGTGCTTTCAATGGAAAAGTTAATGTAGAACTTCAAGGCTCTCCAACCGGAATAACATTAACTCCTGCATCTTTTGGTGTTGGGAAAGAAAACGTGAGTCAAAAAATCACTTTGAACGCATCAAATAACGTTGGTTTAGGAAATTACAACGTTAAAATAAGAGTTGTGAGTGGTAATAATGTTAAGACGGTAAACTTAGAAATCATTGTGACTTATCCATCAGGTTTTCTCATATGGTCAAGACAATTTGGGACAAACACTGATGACGATATTTACGGAATAACAACAGACAGTGAAAACAAAACAATTGTAGTTGGTTCGACCAACGGATATATGGATGATGGAACAGTAGGTTTAAAAGATGTATTTGTTAGAAAATACACTTCCGAAGGAAAACTTTTGTGGGGGTGGCAATTTGGTACTGAGAGTCATGACGAAGGTTATGATGTTGTGGTTGATGGTGATGATAACATAATTGTTGTAGGATATACTTATGGATTACTTGGAAAAGAAAGTGCTGGGTTAGTTGATGTGTTTGTTCGAAAGTTTGATGAAGATGGTAAAATTCTTTGGACAACACAATTTGGGACTACGTCATCAGAAGTAGCAAATGCTGTTGTGGTTGATAATTCAGGTAATATATATGTTTCTGGTTACACTTGGGGAAATTTAGAAGGTAACAATAAAGGTGCAAAAGATGCATATATCTGTAAACTTGATCCAGATGGAAATATTCTCTGGAAGAGGCAATTCGGAACAGAATTTTATGATGAAATATTCAATCTGGCAGTGGATAATTTAGGAAACATATACGTTGCTGGTTACACTTGGGGAACGTTAAGTGAGAAAAGTTTCGGTTCACAGGATATATTTGTTGCTAAACATAATTCTTCGGGAGATTTGATTTGGATTTCTCAATTTGGTACAGATAAGTTGGATGAACCACGTGGGTTAGTTTTAGATAACGCTGGCAATATATACATCACAGGTTATACAAACGGTGAACTCTTTACCAAAAAGCATGGTAAAAAAGACATAGATGCTGTGTTGGTAAAATTAGACAAGAACGGAAAAATTGTTCTTGGGATTCATTTTAGTTCATCTCCTTCTTCTGCAGAGAATTTAGGTCAAGATAGCGGTTTAGACATAGCAGTTAGTCCAGATGGTAAGATTGTTGTTGTAGGTTGGACAAGTGGCAATCTTGCTGGTAACAACCAAGGATACGAAGATGCATTTGTAAGATTATTTGACCAGTCAGGGAATGTAATCTGGACAAAACAATTTGGAACACTTGAAAGCGATGTTGCACAACGAGTGAGGTTTGATAGAGAAGGAAATATCATTGTGGTAGGAATAACTTATGGTAACTTAGAAGAACGAAATAAAGGCGGAAAGGATATTTTCATTAGAAAATACGCACCATAAAAAATAAAAGGACCCAAGGGTCCTTTTATTCTTCTTTCTTAATTTTCTTTGCTATCTTCTCTGCGTTCTCTTTGAACTTATTTAAGCTTCTAACAAGAAGAAAAACTAAAAATGCTACTATCAAGAAATCAATAAACGCACCCAAAACTCTTCCATAGTATATGCCTTTAAAGTTGAGTTCTTCAAAGTTTGTTATGTGTGCTGCTTTCAAGGCAGGTTGAAGAATCAAAGGCATCAAAAAATCATTAACAAGGGACGTTACAAGTTGGTTTAATTTTCCACCAATAATAATAGCCACCGCAAGGCCAATGACATTGTATTGCTTTAAAAAATCAGAAAATTCTTTCATCAACTTTTTCATAATTCTTCAACCCCTTTAGTCTTTTTATATTCTTCCATAACTCTCTTAAGTTCTAAAGCTATCTTTTTCCGTTCATTTGTGCTTAAGTGGTCTATGAATAAAACTCCGTCCAGATGATCGTATTCGTGTTGGAAAATGCGAGCCGAATAATCTTCAAGAAGTTCTTCTTTCCAATCTCCATTTTCAGTTTGATATTTCACACGAATCCATTTGTACCTTTCAACATCTGCAAACACTCCTGGTAGGCTTAAACAACCTTCTTCTCCTATTTCTTTTTCGCTTGAGTGCTCTAAAATTTGCGGGTTAACAATCATCTTAAAGCCTTTCCCATCATCCATAGCAAAAAATCTTAGAGAAATACCAACTTGCGGAGCTGCGAGCCCAACACCATCTTCGGTGTACATTGTTGTCTTAAACTCTTCTAAAATCTTTTTTACTTCGCTAAAGTCTGTTACTTCTTTTGCTTTTTTCCTAAGTACTGGATCACCTAAAATTCTTACCTTCACCGTAATTTCCCTCCAATTTTTCCAGCAGATTTTCGTCGGTTAAGAAAACGTTTATAGGAGAAACCGAAACGTATCCCTCTTTAAGTGCTTTGTAATCGGCTTTCGGATCAGGGTCATCTTCAACTATATCACCTAACATCCAAAAATAATCTTTTCCGTATGGATCAACTCTTCTTTCAAAATAATCTTCATATCTTCTTTTGCTCTGTCTTGTCAACTTCCAACCTTTGAGCTCTTCAAAAGTTATCGAAGGTACATTTATATTTAGTGCACTAAACCTCGGAATCAAGCGTATATTGAATTCTTCTAAAAATTGTACCAAAAATTTAGCGGCGGTTTCGTAGATAGGATTCACAAAGTCCGCAACTGAGATAGCTATTGATGGTACACCAGCTATCGCACCTTCGAGAGCTCCACTGACAGTTCCTGAGTAGACAACATCAGTTCCCAAATTTTCACCACGATTAATACCACTCACAACAAGGTCCGGAACAATACCTTTACCTTTGTAGACAACATCTAATCCTATTTTAACACAATCAGCAGGAGTTCCTGATACAGCGTACATCTCAAAGTTTTCTTTTATATCAAGTTTCCTTACCCATAAAGGAAGTCTAAGAGTAATAGCGTGTCCAACTGCACTTTGTTCTGACTCAGGAGCAACAACTACAACGTTGTGTTTTTCTGACAAAGTTCTTGCAGCACATAATATACCAGGAGCGGTAACTCCATCGTCGTTTACAACCAATATATTCACTTATGTATCACCTCTTCTTTCTTTAACAATCACATCAATTTTTTCTTTCAATATTTCGAAAGCTTTCTCTTTCTGGTAATTACCTATTATTTCTCCTTTGTAAAAGACTGCAATACCATCCTTAACGCCAGCTATTCCCACGTCAGAATCTTTCGCTTCCCCAACTCCATTAACGACGCATCCTAAAACTGAAACAGTTATATCTTCTTCAATATTCGAGAGAAATTTTTCAACTTCGAGTGCCACTTGTTCGACGTCAAAATTACTGCGTGCACAAGTTGGACAGGCTACAACATCTACTCCTTTTCTCATCTTTAAAAAGGTCAATAACTTTTTTGCAGTTATAACTTCATTTACCGGATCACCTGCTATTGATATTCTAATAGTGTCTCCTATTCCTTCAAGTAACAACGTTCCAAGGGCAGCCGAAGATTTTATCAACGAGTTGTAAAGCGTTCCAGCCTCCGTAACTCCTATATGAACAGGATAATCAACCAAAGCGTGGATTTTCCTATTCGCTTGCACTGTTTCTAAAATGTCAGAGCTTTTGAGGGAAATGACTATGTCGTAAAATCCTGCGCTTTCAAGTATTCTAACCTCTTCCAAAGCAGATTCAACTAAAGCGTCAATTTTCGGTAGATGTTCGTATTTTTTGTTTATCGAACCACTGTTAGCTCCGACTCTTATCGGTACACCGTATTCTTTTGCAACCTTCACGACCTCCAAAACTTTCTCAGCTGAGCCAATGTTTCCTGGATTTATCCTGATTTTATCAGCTCCGTTTTTGATAGATTCGATTGCTATTTTGTAGTCGAAATGTATATCAGCAACTATAGGTATATTTACACGTTCTTTTATAGCTTTTATAGCTTTTGCACTCTCATTATCCGGTACTGAGACTCTTACTATTTCACAGCCAACTTCCTCAAGTTTTTTTATTTGATTTACTGTTCCGGATACATCTTTTGTATCCGTATTCGTCATCGACTGGATAGTTATTGGAAAGTTTCCACCAATATTGATTTTTCCAACTGTAACAACTTTTTTGAGTTTTTTTCTATAATCTCTCATCTTCCCAAGAACCTACCTACGTCCAAGAATGAGATGTATATTATAAACGCCAACAACAGGAAGAAGCCGACAGTGTGTATTAGATTTTCAATATTTCTGTTTAACTTCTTTCTTGTTATAACCTCTATAGCTGCAAATACTATTCTACCGCCGTCTAACGCTGGAAGTGGGAAAAGGTTGAATATTCCCAAATTTATTGTTATTATTGCGACAACAGTTAATATCGTCTCAAGTCCACTTCTTGCTGCATCTCCGATTATTTGTACCATTCCGATAGGACCAGCAACTTCTTCTTTACTACCGCCGAAGAAAGCTTTAGGTAACGTTCTCCAAATGTAGAAAGCAAGTCTGTTTGTTCTTTCAATAGCTAATGAAATTTTCTGAATTCCTTTTGATTTGTACCTTTGAGCTAAATTTTCAAAAAGCCCTGGTTCTGAGAAAATTTTAATAAGATCAGATTTCTGTAGAACAGCAGTTTTTTCTTGACCTTTCGATAAATAAGTCGCTCTTAAATTTTCCGGTAGAGGCATCAAAACTCTTTTGAGTCTGTTTTCTTTAAACTCAAGGTATATCTGAGTATCCTTAAGAGTGAGTCTTGTGTAAAGATCTATCATGTCAACGGAAGAGTTTATTTCCATATCTTCTACTTTCAATAAGATATCTCCTTTAGAGAAGATACCATAATCTTTTGCAAACCTTGGGCTGACTGAACCATAATAAAAACCTACCATATATCTTTGTGGAGTCACAGAGTATTTACGTATAACCCCGCCAAATTCGCCTTCTTCCGTTTTGAAGTAGACAAATTTGTTCAAATTCACTTTTAAAACCTCTTCACCGAAAGGTTGATTTCCTACTTGGATAATTACATTTCCAAGTTCACCGGTAAAATCATCTAATAGCAAAGAATATTCAGCCTGACTCATTATAGGCTTAACGGTTATTTTTTCTATCTTTCCGTCTCGGAGAACTTCGAAAGTCACTGGTTCACCTTTTCTTATCTGTTCGGTTATATCAAAATTATCAAATACGTACTTTCCGTTGATCTTTAAGATCATATCTCCTTCTTTTAATCCAGCTATCTTTGCGGGCGAACCTTCGATAAAACTGTCTATTACAGCAGGGTAATAACCCCAAGTGCCTATTATGAACACAAAAAGAAGATACCCCGCAAGGATCGAAAATACAGGTCCAGCTAAGACGACTAACAGCCTTTTCCAAGCGGAAATTCCGTATAAAGAATCTGGATCCTCTTCTTCGGCTGGATCTTCACCTTTCAATCTTACGTATCCACCAAGTGGTATAGCGTTGATGCGAAAGTCAGTATTTTTCCCTTTCTTTCTGTAAATAGCAGGTCCGAAACCTATGGCAAATTCGTGGACCTTAACACCGAAAATCCGTGCAAACAAGTAGTGTCCAAACTCGTGAACAACGACGATGAATATAAAGACTAGTAAAAATGAAATAATGTTAACTATTAGCAATTTTTTCAACCTCCTCAAGTGCTCTTTTTCTTGAAATATCGTCTAAAATGAAAACATCTTCTATATTATCGATTCTAAAGCTTTCTTTGTCAACATTCTCAACCACTTTTTTCACAACAAGTTCAATCCCTTTGAAATTTATCTTTCCAACCAAAAAGTTTTCAACCGCAACTTCGTCTGCTGCGTTCAAAGCAATTCTGTGTTCTAAACTATCTGCATATTGAAGGCCGAAATAGAATAGCGGATATCGTTCTTTTTGGACATCTAAAAGCCTCAAATCAAAATCCTCAATTCTTGATTGTTCGTTTTCGTACATTCTCTCTGGGTACGTAAGTGCATAAGCTATTGGAACTCTCATATCTGGCTTTCCGGCGTGTATCTTTATTGTACCATCTTTTAGAAATACTAAACCATGCACAAAACTTGATGGGTTAATTTTTACGTCTATCTTTTCGAAAGGTACCCCGAACAATTCGTTGGCTTCGATAACTTCGAAAAGCTTGTTCACCATCGTTGCAGAATCAACAGTTATCCTTCCGCCCATATTCCATGTTGGATGCTTTAGAACTTGCTCAGTCTTCAAAGAAGCCAGTTTTTCAAGTGGTACATCTCTTACAGCTCCACCAGAGGCGGTTAAGACTATCTTTTCAACAGAGCTTTCGATGATCTGAAAAATGGCTGAATGCTCGCTATCTATCGGTACCAATTCTACTCCGTATTTTTTACACAAATTCTTAACGAACCTGCCAGCACAAACTAGAGATTCTTTAGTCGCAAGCGCAAGCCGTTTTGTAAATGGTATAGAAGCTAAAGTTGCTTTAACACCTTCAAAACCTGTGATAGCAGAAACGACGATATCAGGTTCAAGATATGCAATCAAATCAGCGTATGAAGTGAATCTTCTTCCAAAACCTAACTCAACATGTGAATAATAATTCTCAACATTTAGTTCTGTCATTATCTTCTTTGCAAGCTGTACATTTTTTCCAAACGCAATTCCTGTAACTTTGAAACCACCGATTTTCTTTATCACATCAACAGTTTGAGTTCCTATTGAGCCTGTTGCTCCGAGTATTACAACGGTTTTTTCTTCCACCTAAAGTACACCACCTTGCCTTTTTTCACTTTGATTTTAACAGTTGTTTCCAATGCTTCGTTACTAACTCCCAATGGATCTTCAATAACCATCCTACCTTTGAATGGATATTTAAAACCTTCAATTTCGAGCTCCGCTTCAGGGAAAGCTAAAATAGACCAAGTTTCTCCAGAAACAGCTTTAAGCTTTTCTTCAGAATCAACTATACCAATTTCTACCTTTTCTGATACCGCTTTTATTTTAATATCTTTAGAATACTTTGCTAAAATCCCAGCCATAGCAAAAAGCATATCTACTCTTTCACCAAACCAATTAAGAATTTCAACCTCTTCAAATCCATTTTCAACTGCATATTGAATAGCAAGT
>FWWL01008931.1_pt1 | contig 12527 bp, 14 predicted proteins | sample 2228331 | NCBI WGS metagenome assembly FWWL01 (sample SAMEA103939775, study PRJEB20133) | metagenome | reverse complement strand
CCGGCGGTGGTGGGAGCCCCGGGTCCAGGCCGACGGCGGGGAAGTCGTCTCGGCCTTGGACCTGGCCGCCGATCGGCGGGCGGTCGACTCACTGGGGGTCGACTATCGGGTGGGTCCGTTCCATCGTCGGCGGAGGGCCCTGCGGGCCTTGGACCGACTCAAGCAAGAGACCGACCGCCTCGGGTGGCCCTGGATCGACGAAGCCCGGGCGGTCGTCCGTCACCCCACTCCCGACGGCGGCCGGCGGCGGGCGGCTCTTTGGCAACGCCGGCGACTCCGCCTGCGACGTCAGGGCCAGCGTTCTGCCCCCCAACGCCTCCGCCTGCTGCCCTCTCGTCTGAATGACCACGGGTCCGAAGGGATGCCGGCCGAGGGCCGGCCGACGACGAACAACCGCACCGAACCGAGAATCGGTCGCCTAAAGTCCCGCCTCCGCTCCACCCGGGGCCGGAAGACCTGGGCCGGCGTCGAAGCCCCCTTCGGGCTGACCCCTGCCATCGCCGGCCTGGTCTGACATCCCCCATCCTTCCCGTCCGGACCCGAAGCCCCTCCCCCGACCCACCCAAACAGGGGGTCTCCTTGAACCCCCAGGGCTTTTAGGATACTATAGGATAGCATCTAAATGCAGAAGGTGATCAGGATCTTGGTCCCATTTCGACCGCGAGTGGGATAAGGGGGGGTTCTCTCGGAAGCCATTCTATCCTGGGTAGCGACTTGGGTAATATTACTGAGTGAATACGCTTAGAGGCGGCCCGTTATGAGGGGGAACCGACCCATGCGTAGGCGGTGGGAGGTCGCACACGGAGTGTGGCGGGCCATAGTACAATTTATGCGTAGGCGGTGGGAGGCCATACGTAAGGCCATACGTGAACAGTGGGAGGCCATACGTGAACAGTGGGAGGCCATACGTAAGGCCATACGTAAGGCCATACGTAAGGCCATACGTGAACAGTGGGAGGCCATAGTACAATTTAAAGGGGCCATATTACAATTTAAATATGAATCTATTGCTGCGATCGGGTGCTCAATCATTCCCATCAGTGCCATCATTGTAGCTCCCCTGCTCTATTTCTTCTTCAAAAAAGTGCTCTATAAAAAAAGTGCTCTATTTCTTCTTCAAAGGTAGCTCCCTGCTCTATTTCTTCATAGTTGTTGGAGGTTTTATAATTGTTGCTATCATTGTAGCTCGCCTGCTCTATAAAAAAGGTCTTACACCCAAAAAAGGTCTTACACGCCCTACAATTGTTGCCATTATTGTAGCTCTCCCGCTCTATTTCTTCATACTCTATTTCTTCACACGCTTCCTCATACGCCATACAATTATTGAAGTCCTTACAATTGTTGGAACAGGTTTTACAATCTCGGCATTCTTGATTGCACTGCTTATTTACAGGTTACAGAAAAATGATATTGCAAAGACGCTTAGTGAGTTAGCTTTCGCTATTCGTGAGGTCGACTTGGAAGGTGCACGTAAACTTCTATATGATTGGGTTGGTGAGAAAGATGGGGAAATAAAAGTATGGTTTGATGAGAGAGATATAAGAGTAATCAAGGTCGACTCGGAAGAAGTATGTATTGATCGGGTTGGTAAGAAAATAAAAATACGGGTTGGTAAGGAAGAGGTCAACGATGTACGTAGGCTTCTATTTGATTGGGTTAGTGAGAAAGATGAGGAAAGAAGAAAAGTAAGCCATGTGCTCGTAGTATCACGCTTTTCTGCGTTTCCGGGATTTTGGATAAGCGAAGAGAAAACATGTGATTTATTGAAGTTATTAGCACGAGTGCCTGAGAAACGACTTATCGGACCTGATGATGAACTTTTTAAATCCTATGCTGAGAAGGTTGCCCAATATATCTCGGATGAAAATAATATATCGAAACTTCCCCCAGAGTTTCGGAAACGGGCTGGAGACTGGGCTCGAACTGGAAAGAGAAGTTCAGGCCAAATAATTGATATAGATATAATCAAGAAAACAATCGAAGAAACAATCAAAAATGAGTATAGTGAATATAGTAGGATGGACGATTGGATAGTTAAATCCTTAAGAAAAGCGCCTAAGGCTATAATAGAGAATCTATCTGTCAATGCCGTGATAGTGAAACTTAAAAAACCCAATATATTCAACTCGTATTTTGAGGTCTTCTTCTTTGGTAGCCCGCCTACTAGGCATACAACAGATATTCCTGAAAATATTCCTGATGTGTTTCGCCCTTTTGTCCTTTACCACAGCGGAATCGAGTTGATGGCTTTCCTGTGGCGCTATGAGTTGGAGACCCTTCTGAGGCGGAAAACAGATCGGCAATGGCTTGAAGAGTTTTTTAAAATCCCTTGAGGAGGTGGGCCAAATGGAGCCTATCAAGCGACGGGTCGAACACTTAACGCTCTGGAGTTTTTCTCCGGCCAAGACATCCGTGGCAGGGGCCGTCTTGATCCTGGGCAACGCCTACGGCATCATGCCCTATCAAGTCCCTCTGGCGAAGGCCTTGGCGGACCGGGGTTTAGAACCGTGGTGGTTCGCCTTCAGCGGTCAAGAGGGGACGGAGGGCGCTTTCTCTCTTGACTCCGGGGTTCGCGATGTTACGGTTATCGTCGGTCACCTTATGACCCTCAGGCCGGGCCGTCCCCTTTGGGTCATCGCCCACTGTGCGGGGGGGCTGATCGCGCTGGAGTACCTTAAAAGGAATCCGGATGCGCCAGTGCAGAAGCTCATTATCTACGGCCTGTTGTTTCATCCGGCCCGTCGGCGAGAGCACGCTTTGCCTAAGCTTAAGGAATATGGCGTCAAGCTGGCACTGACTGAAGATGATTGGAATTATAACCCACTTCCTGCCTTAGCGAGCGTTCGCATTCCGATTCTATTTTGCCATCCCAAGGACAGACTCAACCTTTCTCGCGCCACGGAAGAGGAGATGAGGCTAGCGGTGGGGACCGCCCGTCAAGCAGAAATCGTCTGGTTTGCACAGGGTTACGACGCGAACTTAGAGCCGCTATCGGACTTTGTAAAATGCTATTACTCCTGGCTAACGACGTCGAAAGTGCCCCTTAGGGAGGGAGGCGAGTCATGATGGCACGCCAAGCCTGGGAAATGAAACACTTCATATTATCCGGCATCTTAGCGGCCTTAACTTTCGCCGTAGCCTTCGTTCTTGGTGCCGGCATCATCCTCGCGACAGGGGTCCCAGCCACCGGAGGGGTTGCCAATATATTCGCTGCTGTATTTATCTTGACTATTGGGATGAAGCTGGTACCAAAGTTCGGGTTTGCCACCCTGACCTTGGGACTACTCTTCACACTTGCTATACCGACAATAATCGGTGGTCCTCCTGGGGTCTATAAGGTCGCAAACGGGGTCCTAATCGGGTTGGTCATGGACATCATTTTGGTGTTAGGGCGGTATAGCCACTGGGCATACATCGTTGCGGGTTCTCTGGGGGCAGTAATTAGCATCCTGTCGATCTATGCGGCTCTCGTTCTATTCCGGTTACCGGGAGCTGAACGGCTAGCGCCTCTTCTGCCTCCTCTTACTCTCCTACAGGCAGTGATGGGAGCCCTCGGGGCGTGGGCCGGCCTTTCGCTTTTTGAGCGACGGCTCAGCAAACTGAGCGCTGTAAGGCGCTTAATAGGAATGCCCATACCAGGGAAGGAAAAATAGCAAGTGCGACCCTATCTGGATTTGGATGCTATTTGGGTGGCCTACGGACTGAGCGAAGAATGGGTGCTTCGGGGCTTAAGCCTCCGATCGGATAGGGGCGAATGCGTGGGAATTGTAGGTAGCAATGGGAGCGGCAAAAGCACCTTAGCCCATGCCATTATCGGCGTGCTTCCCCATATTACACCCGGGCAGGTAAGGGGAAAAGCTTATCTCGACGGTAAGGACCTCTTTTTAGAAAGCCTGGACAAGCGGCTGGAACGAGTAGGTTATTCTTTTCAGGATGTAGAGAGTCAAATTTTGTTTGGAAGGGTCGCCGATGTGTTAGGAATGAAAGAAATCGGGTCTGACAAGGTCTTACTAAAGCGGGCCATTGAGGATCTGGGGGTAGAGCATCTGCTGGGGAGAAGACCAGAGGAACTATCCGGTGGAGAAGCCCAGCGCGTCGCTCTCATCACGGCCTTGAGACGTGGCCCTGGACTCGTACTTTATGACGAGGCCACTTCAGCGCTAGACCCTCCAGCCCGGCGGGCCTTTGGCAAGTTAATCCGTCACCTGCAAAACGAAGGACGGACGGTGATTCTCTTGGGTCAGCGGTCTGAAATGTTAACGCCCTACTGTAGTCGCCTTCTAACCCTTCGGGACGGACGATTACACGAGGAAAGCGGTTCTGATCCCGTTCATTGCCGGTCACGGGAACTTGCAAAAGCCTTCTGGGACACCCTGATGAAGCACATGACCTGGCCCAAAGTTCTCTTTTCGGAGTTGAAGTTAAAGGGAGTAAAGTTCATTCACAAGCGGACCGGTTTTATGCTGGGACCCATAGACTTTTCTATTAGTTCAGGAGAAACCATTGCTATTCTCGGGCCCAACGGTTCAGGCAAAACAACACTATTTCTATTACTAATAGGCGCCTTGCGACCGTTATCCGGGGGCTTTGCCTTAGGAAGTCAAGAGTATCCTTCCACGAGGATGTCTCCCTGGCCAGAGACTATTACGATGGTCCTTCAAAGCCCTCTGGCTCAGATTATAGGCGCAACCGTCGAGGACGAACTTAAAGCAGCCGTCTCACCGACGATTCCCCTTGATGACCGACAAATTCGAAACCTTCTTTTAGACCACTTCCCCTACCTGGAGTTCAGTAAGGATCCCTTGCAGCTTTCCTACGGCCAGCAAAGGATGCTCACGTTAATCAGCGTATTACTAAGTGATCATCCGGTTTTGATCATTGAAGAGCCGGAGCAGGGCCTTGACAAGGCCTCCTTAGAATATGTGAAGACCTGGTTCCAGATAAATCGCCGACAGCGAGCAAGGACCGTGTTGTTCTCGACCCATGACCTGAAGTTAGCTACTGAGCTTGCAGATCGCTGCTTGCTGTTAGTCGACGGAAAAGTCGTGGGTCAGATTTCGACAAGCGACCCTAGCGAGTTAGAGGAATGGTATTTCCTTCACACGGAAGGGAATCCAACCTGATTGATAGCAGAGTCCGAGTGTTAGCCTTAGTTCTGCTTTCCATCGCTCATGGGGCGGCGTCTTCCCGAGTCGTGCCGGTCCTTACACTAATCACAGTCGTCACCGCTTTGCTATACAAAAACAGCTTTATGCGTGGCGTCATGATTATAGGAGTAGGTGCCGCTACTTTAGGAATTTTTACCCTTGTCGTCTGGGTCATTACTGTAAATCTTACGCTGAGTGAGCTCCTTGTGGGATACCTCCGTTGGGTTTCGCTAATGACCCTGTCTGTCGTGCTTTTTCTATCCCTTGACACTTTAGAGATGGTCGCCGGTTTAGTCCGTTTCCGGGTACCAGTTCGGGTCGCCATGGCTTTAGGTGTAGGTTTAAGATTTCTACCAGTACTTTACGAAGAGGCACGCCGTGTCCTAATGATTCAGCGTCACCGCGGAGTAGCACCCTCATGGGGAGCGTTCCGGCGTTATGGTCTTCTGGGAATCTTGAGCCGCATGAGCAGCCCTCTTTTGGTCTCTGTGCTACGGCGTGTAGATTCGCTAAATCTCTCTATCGCTATTCAACAGCTTGAGTACCGGATAGAGCGGTATCAGTTCCCACCTTGGAGATTCCGAGACTGGATGGCCTTGGCGACAATATTTGTGCTCTTTATTATGGCAGTGCTGGGTTGAGCGACTTCCCGCTCTGGCCTCGGGACTCCTGGATACAGCCTACCCCCCGCTCTCTTAATCAGTATCAGCATCGCCCGCTTTATGACGCTTTCATGGCAACCCCGGGAAGATGCAAAGCTTGGGAGGGGGCCCGGATGAACGCTACGTCCAAAGCGATTCTCGGCTGAAAAGTGTCCTACGGTCAGGCCGGGGCCCTTCCTTAGATTTGCGGATTGCGGATCGCGGACGGGGAATCTCGGCCCAGGCCGAGACCTGCGCCCTACGGGTCGGTGCTGACCCGGAGGACGACCTTGCCGAAGTGCTGGCGGCTCTCCATGTAGGCGTGGGCCTGGGCCGCCTCCTCCAGGGGAAAGACCCGGTCGACGACGGGCCGCAGGACGCCCCGCTCGACCAGGGGCCACAGGGCCAGGAGCTCCCCCCGCGTCCCCATGTAGGACCCATAGATTCTCCACTGCTTGGCAAAGAGGGCCCGGAGGTTCAACCGGGCCTCGGTGCCCGTCGTGGCCCCACAGGTCACCAGGCGACCGCCCCAGCCGAGGCACTGGAGGACGCCGTCCCAGACGGCCTCCCCGACGTGTTCGAAGACGACGTCCACGCCGGCCCGGTGCGTCAGCTCCAGGACCCGCTGGGGCCAGGCCGGGTCATAGTGGTCGACGACGTGGTCGGCGCCCAGGGCCTGAAGCCGCTGGCGCTTGGCCTCTGTCCCGGCCGTGGCGATGACCCTCGCCCCGACCATCCGGGCGACCTGGACGGCGGCGATCCCGACGCCGCTCCCGGCGGCCATCACCAGGACCGTCTCGGCGGGCCGTAGCCGGGCCAGGGTCACGAGCATGTGCCAGGCCGTCAGGAAGACCAGGGGCATCGAGGCCGCCTCCTCCCAGGTCAGGCCCGCCGGCTTGGGAAGGGCATTGACGGCCGGGACGACGATGAAGTCGGCGCAGCCCCCGTCCCGCCGATGGCCGAGGACCTTGTACTCCCGGCACCGGTTGTCCTCCCCCTGGAGGCAGAATCGGCAGACGCCGCAACTGACGGCCGGATGGAGGACGACGGCATCGCCGGGCTTCACGTGGCGGACCTGGTCGCCGACGGCGTCGACGACGCCGGCGACGTCGGCACCCGGGACGATGGGCAGGGGAAGCCGCACGCCCGGGATGCCCCGTCGGGTCCAGAGGTCCAGGTGGTTCAGGGCGACGGCCCGGACGCGGACCCGGATGTCGTTCGGCCCGACGTCCGGCACGGGGCGTTCCTCGACCCGCAGGACTTCGGGGCCTCCGTGTTCCCGGATGACGACAGCACGCATGGGTTTCCTCCCGGGGTCCGAGATGCAGGACGCAGGCTCCAAGACGCAAGACGGAGGGTGGGGCGTCCGGGGTCTACTTCATCTCGACCCTCCTGCATCTTCAATCCGCCGGCACGTCCGCCACTTGGTCCGGACCCAGACGGGCCACCGGCCGTACCGGCGGTACCACTCTTCCAAGAACTGGCGGGTCCGGGCCTCGGAGGGGTAACCCCATCCGAAGTCGCCGTACCGGTCCCGGAGCCACCGGACGGCCTCGTCCCGCAGGACCTTGGCGACGACCGAGGCGGCCGCCACGGCCGGGTGGCGCTCGGCGGCCGGTCGCATCCGGAGGCGGCCGGTCCAGTCGGAGAGCCGGCGGCGGACCGACCCGACGAGGGCCGGGATCGCCGCAGGATGCGTCAAGGCATCGACCCAGACGGCCGCCGGTCGGTAGCGGTCGATCCACGCCACGAGGGTATCGACCGTCAGGACCGTCAGGGACACCCGGTCCATGGCGGCCGGCAGGAAAAAGAAGGCGTCCCAGAAGCGGGCCCGCTCGATGACCCGGTCCATCAGGGCAGACCTTCGGGCCCGCGTCAAGCGCTTCGAGTCCCGGACGCCGGCCGCCCGGAGGCCCGCCAGGTCCTCTGGGGCGACGCCCACGATGGCCAGGACCATCGGTCCGATGACGGGGCCTCGGCCGGCCTCGTCCACGCCGGCGACGCAATCGAGCGAGACGGGAGGGGACTCCGGCAGACCCCATCGGGAGCTCATGGCTGGGTCAGGCGACCCGGGTCTGGGGGACCGAACGGGCCCGTTCGAAGAGTTCTTCGTATTTCCGGAGGATCACGTCGGGTCGGTAGTGTTCGTCGACGTAGGCCCGGCCGTTTTCGCCCAACTGCTGGCGGAGGTCGGGGTGTTCCAGGAGCCAGTCCATCATGGGGGCGAACTCGGCCGGGCTCATGTAGAAGAGGCCGCCGTCGCTCCGGATGCACTGACCCCGGAGGACGGCGCACTGGCCGTTGACCAAGACGGCCTTCCGGGCCTTCCAGGCCTCTAACAGGACCATACTGAGGCTCTCCAGGGGCGAGGGATTGATCAGGAACTCACAGCCGGCCAGGGCGTCCCACTTGGTCTGTTCGTCGACCGGGCCGAGGACGCGGACGCGGGGATGGGACGGGACGGGGTCGACGATGGGTCCCAGGAGGACCAGGAGCGGGGCCTGGGGCCGGGACGCGGCATAGCGGATGAACATCTCGACGAGCTGGGGGGCGCCCTTGTTGACGTCCAGGCGTCCGACGAACAGGACGTAAGGCTCCGAGACGTCCCACCGCTGGCGGAAGCGTTCGGGCCGGGGCGGCTCCGGGGGCGGCTGGACGTGGATGCCGACGACGACGCCGGGGACCCGGTAGTTCCGGGTCATACCCTGGATGAGCCGTTGCTCCTCGATGGAGTTGTAGGCGATGCCCCGCACGGCGTGAAACAGCTTACGGAAGACCGAGAAGCCGATGATGGGGTCCGCCTCGGCCGTCGGGACGAGGAGGGCCCGGTCGGGGACGGCCAGGGCCCCGTGGAAGGTCGTGTAGTACCGGAAGCTGAAGAAGATCCAGAAGTCAAAGTCCGCCGCCCGACGGCGGACGGCCTCGACGAGGCGGGGGGCGTAGGGTCCCTCCAGGCGGAGCCATCGCTCCTCATCGGCTTCCGAGTGGGGATGCGTCAGGAGGTACTGCTCCCAGCGGCCGTAGGCCTGGGGGTCCCGGGGCCGCCGGACCGGGAAGCGATGGACCCGGACGGGGCCGACGGACGTCGGGCCGGCCGGGTAGTGGTTGCGCCAGGTCACGTAGTCCCGGGCACAGGTCGTGAAGACCTCGACGTGGTGGCGGCCCTGCAAGAGTTCGGCCAAGTTCCGGGCATGGAGTTCAGCCCCGCTGGCGATGTCCTCTCCGTAGCGTTGGACGACGATGGCCAGGCGCATCGGGTCCTCCCTCCGCCGGCCTCACGGAGTCCCCCGGTCCGAGGGCTTTCGGTGCCGACCCGACCGGGAAAATCGCCGCCGCCGGCCTCGGCCGGAGGCCTTCTGCTGGAGGAGCTCCCGTTCGACCAGGAGGTCCTCGATGAGCTGATGTTGGAACTGGACGAGGTAGCTGAGTCGGTGAACGTAGTGGAGCAAGGGGTCCGGGTTGAAGAAGAGCTTCACGAAGGGTCGGAACAGGTGTCGGAAGGCCTTAATGACGGGACCCCACCCGGGGCGTCGGGACGACCAGAAGGCGTCGGGGTCGAAGAGCCACTGGAGCTGGCAATCGGCCAGGTCCTTTTTGACGTCCTCGGGGAAGGGGAGCTGGCGCCATTGGATGAGGAGCCGGTCCCGGACCCCTTGACGGACCTGGCTGGCCGTCGCCTGCTCGGTGTGCTGTTCCTCGATTTGGCGGCGGATCTGCTGGACGATCTGGACGACGTCGACCTTAGGACCGCTTCGTCGTTGCTCCATGCCGACCTCCGTCGGGCGGAGGGGACGTCAGGAGGGTCTCCAGCCGCTCCATCCACCGGCGGGTCTGCCAGAGGAGCCATCCGAGGGTCAGCCACAGACCCAACCAGAAGGCAAGACCGGCCAGGAACAGGTAGAAGACCCGGGGGTCACGCATCGGCCGCCCCATCCGACCAGAGCCACTGGGCCAGGCGAAAGCGAGCCCACTGGACCCGGTCCGCGACGGACCCGAGGAGGAGGGCCAGCGAGAGGGACCATAGCCATCCGACCAGCGCCGTGTGCCACATGGCGGGGTCCAGACGGACCTGCCCGGCCTCGATGACGACGGGGTGGAGGCCCCGCCACAGGCGGGGCGCCAGGTACACGACGGGCAGGTTAACGGCGCTGAACAGGTTGTAGGCGACGATCCCCAGGGTGCGGCCCTCCGGCAGGAGGACGGCAAAGAGGACGAGGTAGGCCCCGTACATGATGAACATCAGGAAGGTCGTCGTCAGCCGGGGCTCCCAGGGCCACCAGCTTCCCCAGACGGGGCGGGCCCAGCACATCCCCGTGACCAGGACGAGGGCGTTGGTCACGACGCCCGCCCACACGCACGCCCACCCGTGGAAGAGCCATCGGGTCCGGCGCTTCCACAGGTACAGGCCGTGCCAGACGGCACTTCCCCCATAGGCCAGCAGGGACGTCCAGGCCATCGGCATGTGCATGTAGAAGATCCGCTGGACGTCCCCCATCTCGCGCTCGGGCGGTGCATAGAAGAAGGCCATCCACCAGAAGACGACACCGACCGGGCCGCTGAGCGCCCACAGGACCTCGGGCCATCGCCGTCGCATCGAAACGTCGTCCTCCGCCCGGTGATGTAAGACTGCGACCGATCCCGCCAAGAGGGCCTCATCCGGCCACGAATTCCCTGAGGTACCGGCCGGCTTTAAAGCGCGGGACCCGCCGACTGGGGACGTCGACCGACTCGCCGGTCCGGGGGTTCCGCGCCTTCCGGGGCTTCCGGGGCCGGACCTCGAAGACGCCGAACCCGGGCAGGCTGATGCGCTGGCCCGAACGAAGGGCCGAGGCGATGATCCCGGGTTCGTCTTGCACGCCAAAGAGGGCTTCCACGACCATCTGGGCCTGGGCCAAGCGCAGGCCCGTCCGGGCGGCCAGCTCACGCACGAGTTCTCGCTTGTTCATCGGGCCTCCTCCGCTCACCGTGAGGTATCGGCATCGTCGGGACGAATCGCTGGGGCGTCGCGCAGGGAGCGTTCCAGCAAGGCCAGGGCTTCTGCCGGGTCGTCGGCCTGACCGACGTAGCGCCAGTCCCCCTCCGGAATCAGCAGGAGCTGACGCCACCCCTCCAAGATGGCGGGCCACTGGGGCCCGACGAGGATCACGGGCTTGTGGCGGGGATACCGGAGCTGGGCCATGCACCACGTGTAGAAGAGCTCCGCCATCGTGCCGATCCCGCCCGGAAGGACCCAGTAGCCGTGGGCCACCTCGCACAACGTCCGAATCCGGTCCTCATACCGGTCCGTCCATAGGACGGTGTCCGCATAGGGATGGATCCGGTCCCGCCGGAACTCCCGACACGGCACGCTGGCGACCCGACCGCCCGCCGCTCGAGCCGCTCGGCTGGCGGCTTCCATCACGCCGAAGTAGCCCCCCGTCAGGACGCCCCAACCGGCTTCTGCCAACACCCGGCCACACGTCTCCGCCAGTCGGTATACGGGATGTCCCGGTTCGACCTGCCCCGAACCCAGGACGGCAATCCATCGCCCCTCGAGTCCCAGTCCTTCCATCGAAGCTCCCGGCAGACCCTCCGTCGGGAATCTCGGGGATGGGGTGGAAGCCATCGCCCCCATCCCCCAGGGTCCTTTGGCGACTCCCATCGAGTGTGGTACCCTGGTCCGTCACCGGCCGGACCCGCCGGTCCGCACGCCCGGTATCGACAGACCCCTTGGGGAGCTTGACCGCCGATGCATATTGTAATCACCCCCTTTGAACCCCTGCAAGCCGACGCCACGACGGCCCGGGTCCGGGCGGAAATCCCGCTCTACCTGGGCCTGCCCCCCGTCGAGGTCCGCATCGCCCCGGCCGTCCCGTCCCCCCCGGAAGCCTACAACGCCCGGCGCCGCCAGTGGGACGCCGCCTGCCTGATCCGGTGGGTCGTCGAACGCCGCCGGGACCCGACGACCCTCTACGTCACCCTCCATCCGGGGGACCTGTACGTCCCCGGCTTTAACTTCGTGTTCGGCCTGGCCGAACCGGCGTATCGGACCTGCATCGTCGGCCTCGCCCGCCTCCAAAGCCCGGACCCCGAGCGCTGGCACCATCGGGTCCTGACAGAGGTCCTCCACGAGGTCGGCCATCTGGCCGGCCTGGAACACTGCACCGACCGAAGCTGTGCGATGTTCTTTTCGAATACGATCCGGGAAACGGACGCCAAGGGCCCGGCCTTCTGCCCCAAGTGCCAGGACCGGATCAGGGCCTACCGGCAGGGGAAAGCCCCGCTTCAAAGGCCCTGATGCGGTCCCGGACGCTGTCCGGGACCGGCTTCGGCCGCTGGCGCTCGTAGTCGTACATGACCTGCACGGTCCGGGCCTCGGCGACCAGGACGTCGGTCGCCGCATCCCGGATCTCATAGTGGAAGTCAAAGCTCGACCGCCGGAACTCGCCGGCCCAGACCCACACCCGCAGGACCTGGCCCGGGACCGCCGGGGCCCGGAAGTCGACCTCGACCCGGGCCAGGATGAAGTCGACCTTTCGGAAGTCCTCGACGCCCAGGACCGTTCGCCAGTAGTACTTACGCGCCTCTTCGAGATAGGTCAGGTACACGGCATTGTTCACGTGACCCATCGGGTCACAGTCCCGAAAGCGGACCTCGATGTCGATGCTGAGCCGTCCGGCGGGTCGGTCCATGGCAGACCCCAACGGAATCAGGCAATAGGCCCCATTCGGCAGGGGGGCCGTAATGCGATCAGGCAGTC
>FWWL01006928.1_pt1 | contig 12527 bp, 16 predicted proteins | sample 2228331 | NCBI WGS metagenome assembly FWWL01 (sample SAMEA103939775, study PRJEB20133) | metagenome | reverse complement strand
GCGCGAGGTTGGCGCTGATCAGCAGATCGAGCATCCAGGTGGGAAGCGGGACGATCATCGCCAACAGGATGCCCAGGACCCCTAGCGGGACCGCGGCAGCAGGGCTGGCCGGGATGCGCCAGGAGCGCGTTGCGCGGGAAGCGGCCGAAAAACGGCCGGAGGATTCCTGTCTCGGGCGGGGCTCGCTCTCCGCGGCAAATCCTCCGGTCACAGGCGCGACTGCGGAAGGGGCTGAGCTCATCTCGATCGGCTCCTGCCAGGTTGCAGGCGGGAGTGCTCGGGGAGCAAAATGCGCCGCCGCCAACTCTGGCTGTGGGCGGACGACAGCGTCGCCGGAATCCTTGCGGGCCTCATGAATTTCCTCCATTCGGCGGCTGTGCCGGCGACCCGTGCATCAGGCGATACACGTAAGCCAGCACCTCAGCCACCGCGCGGTACAGACCGACCGGGATCTCCTGGCCCACCTCCACCTGCTCGTACAGCGCGCGCGCCAGCGGGGGATTCTCCACGACTGGCACGCGGTGCTCGAGCGCTTTTTCGCGGATCCGGAGCGCCAGCCAGTTCTTCCCCTTCGCCACGACCTTCGGCGCGGGCATGGACTTCTGGTCGTAGCGCAACGCCACGGCGAAGTGGGTGGGGTTGACGATCACAGCGGTGGCTTTGGGAACCTCGGCCATCATGCGCCGCCGCAGCAGTTCCCGCCGCAGGCGGCGGATGCGCGCCTTCACTTCCGGACTGCCTTCGCTCTGGCGGTGCTCCTCGCGGACCTCCTGGCGGCTCATGCGCAGGTCGGCAAAGTAACGGCGGCGCTGTCGAAACAGGTCCGCGGCGCCCCAGGCGAGCAGGATCAGCGCCCCCTTCCACAGCAGCCCGCCCACGGCCGAGCCCACCACTGCCGCGCCCTGCTCGAGAGGCAGCAACGGGAGCCGCAGGAACTCGTTCCAGCGGCTGGCGACAACCCACCACAGAGCGGCCAGTAGAAGCGGAAGAAGCAGCACGGCCGCCAGCAGGCTGTCGCGGTTTCTTCGCGGCAGTTCGCGCAGGTTCTGAACCGGATTCAGACGTTGAAGGTCCGGCGCGGCTTTCGCCGGAGCGAAGCCGAAACCCGTGGCTCCGAGATGGGCAAGCATTCCGAGCGCGGCAATGGCCGCGCCCGCTGCCACGAGGGCCACTGCCCGGGACGGCCAGGCCGCCTCCCCAAGCAGCAGGGCCGGATCGACCGAATTGCGATTCTGAAATGCCAACAGGAGCGCCTTCCGGAAAGATGCCGCGAGGGCCGGGAACCAGAGGCTCGCCGAGTTCAGCAGCACTACCCAGGCCAGGAACTGAATGCCAAAGACGAAATCCCGGCTGGAGGGGAAGCGTCCCTGCTCCCGCGCCTTGCGAATGCGCTGCGGAGTCGGGGCCTCGGTCTTCTGTCCGTGGTCTGCCATCGTTCAGTTCCACCCCCATTGCCGCAGCGCAGCCAGAACCCTCACGGCCATGGCGCGGTGCACCCACACGGTCAAGGGCGCGGCCGTGGCGAGCACCGCCAGAGCCAGCAGCATTTTCAGCGGAAACGCCATCGACAAGAGCTGAAGCTGGGCCTGCAAGCGCGAACTCAACGCCAGCGCCAGGTCTGCCAGCAGCAGCAGCCCCGCCACGGGCAGGGCCAGCCGCAAGCCCAGATCCAGCATCGCCCCGCCCGCCGCCTGAATGGCCGGCAGCGCCGACCAGCCGTCCCAGAGACTGCCGGGCGGCACAGTCTCGAGGCTCCGGGCGATGGCCCGCACGGCAGCGTGATCCAGACCGGCGGAGAAGAACAGAAGGTTGGCCGCCAGCTGCGAGAGGACCTGCAGCACCGAGCTGTCTGCCTGGCTTGTCGGGTCGATCGTCGAGGCGTAGGCGAAGCCCGCCTGCAAGGCGACGGACTGCGCCGCGAACACCAGCATTTCCGCTACGAATCCAGCCAGAAGCCCTACCGCGAGTCCCAAGACGAGCTCGCCGGCGAGCCAGAGAGCGATCTGGCCCGCACCCGCCGGGCGCACCGTTGGCGAGAGAGGGGCAAGACTCGCCGCCAGCGCGAGTACGAAGCCGACGCGCGCGGGATCCGCCATGCTCCTTGCACCGGGAACAGGGATCGCACCGAACAAACCGGCCACGCGGGCCAGTACAAGCAGGAATCCGTGCAGCGGAAAGCCCTGAACTGCGGCGTCAATCCACATAGCGGCTCAGATCGCGGAAGAGAAGCAGCGTGAAATTCGTGATCCGGGTGATCATCCATGGCAGGGCGATCACCAGTCCCGCCAGGAAAGCTGCCAGACGAAGCACGCCGCCGAAGGCAGGATCCTGGAAGCTGGTCACGATCTGCACGAGGCTGATCAGGATGCTTGCCAGGAACCCGATGGCGAGCAGAGGAAGGGCGAGCCAGAAGGCAGCCATCAGAGTCTGGCGCAAGAGGTCGGCGACAAGGGCAGAGGTCATCCTGTCCTCCACGAAGATTGTTCTGGGCGACCGGCGGAGAGACGCGGCTCGGCGCAGGCAGCATTGTTGGCCCCGCCGCGGGCCCCTCGGATCCATGCCCCAACTTCCCGCAGAAGCCCGCGCTGAGTGCAACGAACGAGGCGTTCGATTTTTTTCGTTTTCCCTCGCAGGAGTAACGCCATTTCAGCACTCCGGCAAGGGAATACTCTCCTGATTTTTGTTGCTCCCGGCGACGGAACCCGGATGTTGCACCCGTTGAGACCGGACATTTCAGATACTCCTGACCAGAGAGCCGACCAGCAAATTCCATCCATCGACGAGGACAAATAACAGGACCTTCAGCGGCGCGGAGATCATCACGGGAGGAAGCTGCACCATGCCGATCGAAAGCGTCACGGAGGCCACGACGAGGTCAATCACCAAAAATGGAAGGAACAGCACGGCGCCAATCTGAAAACCGCGCCGCAGCTCGGAAAGAACGTAGGCGGGCGCTACAACGGCCAGACCCAGCTCCCTCGGGCTCGCGGGAGGCGGGGCCTTGGTGATTTCGACCATGAGAGCCAGATCTTTCTCGCGCGTAAAGCGCAACAGAAAATCGCGCACGGGGCGGGTCCCCTCTTCCCAGGCTCTCCGGCTGTCAAGCTGACCCGCCTCGAAGGGCTTCCAGCCCGCTTCATATGCCTGCCGCAGAACCGGCTGGACAATGAGGAGCGACAGAAACAGCGATAGCCCGGCGAGCACCTGATTGGATGGTGCCGTCTGGGTGCCGAGCGCCTGGCGGAGGAAATGCAGGACCAGGCTGATCCTCAAAAAGGGCGTGAGACAGACCAGCACGGCAGGCAGCACCGTCAGGCCTGTGAGCAGAACAACGAGTTGCAGCGGCAGGCCGAGCGCGCCCGCCGCCGGGGCGCCCTTGGCCGCAGGCGCTTGAGCAGCCGCTGCCGGCCCGGCGAGGGACAGGACGGTCACCAGGAGCCTCATCGCGTCTCTCCTTTCCAGGCCGTTCCAGCCGCGGCAAGAACGTCCCCGAAGGCAGGGCTCCCTCGCAACACCGCGCCGCCGGGGAACGTGATCACCAGCAGCGTCTCCCCGGACAGCCGCACCACATGGAGGCTGTGATGCGCGGTGAGCGAAAGCCGCTGGACGACCTCGGCTGGTCCGTGACTGCGGGACTGGAGAAAAGAAGCTGTCAGGCGCCCGCGGGCGGCCAGCCAGGCGGCGGCCGCCAAAACTGCCAGCACGCCCACTGCAGCGATGGCTTGCAGAGATTCCATTTGTCAGTGCTCCTCCCGGAAATCGGTGACGCGGATGCCAATCATGTCCTCGATCACCACCACCTCGCCGGAGCCGATGAGCGCGCCGCTAGCCAGAACATCAATGTTTTCCCCGGCCGAGCGGTTGAGCCGGATGACATGGCCGCACTCGAGCGCCAGCAGCTCCTTCACGGTCATGATCCGCTCGTCGAGCCGCACCTCGAACTCGATCCGGACATCGGCGAGCGGAGCGATGACATCCAGAACTTTCATGCGGCTTCCCTCCGGCGCCTCACCGCTTCAGGTTGATCGTCTCCTGGCTGATCTCGTCGACCGCCGTGACCACGCGGGCATTGGCCTGGTAGCCACGTTGCAAAACGATCAGGTTGGTGAATTCCCGGGCGATATCGACGGTGGAAAACTCCACGGCTCCGCCGATGATCTGACCGCGGCCGCCCGTGCCGGGCAGGCCGATGGCGGGCAGAGCCGAGCGGGCGCTCAGCTGAAAGTTGCTGTTTCCAACAGCGATCATGGACTCCGGGTTGCGAATCGAGGCCATGGCCAGCTGTCCCACGGCGACCTGCTCGCCATTGGAATATTGCGCGAGAACGCGTCCGCCGTCGCCGATGCCGACGCGAATCAATTGGGCCGCCGGATGTCCATCCTGCGCGTTGGCAGCTACCGCAGAGGGCTGGGCGAACTGTGTCAGGCGCGGTGTGCTGCCGTTGTAGAGCTGCCAGGTGATCTCCAGGTCCGCAGCCCCATTGGCGAGGCCGGTTACGACCAGCTGCGGCATGGGGTCCGAGGCGGAGGGCGAGGTCAGCCGCCCTTGCGAGTCGAACTGGAGGGTGCCGGTCACAGGGGTGAACGGCGGGTTGGCCAAATCGCTGTCCGGAAAGATCAGCGAGTAGCTCCACTCTCCCGGATTCGCGGTCTTTTCAAACCGGATCGAGATCGTGTGGGCACCTCCGAGGGAATCAAAGACCTCGATGGAGGTCGAAAAAGTTGTCGGCGGAGGGCCGGCCGTGGCGGAGGCATCGAGGTTGAGGTCGAACGAAACGTTCGAGGTTGGAACGGGAGCGCGCAAACTGCCGACCGGCACGATGACGTCCGTCACCGGCTGCGTGGTGTCGAGGACGCCGTTGATTTCATTCCAGCCTTGCAGGCGGAAACCCGTGGCCGTCACAAGTTGCCCCTGCTTGTTCACCTGCAAGTTTCCGCCGCGCGTGTACAACACGGCGTTGCTCATCGGGTCCTTCACAACCAGGAAGCCGTCGCCCTGGATTGCCACATCCAGCGGACCGGAGCTGGCCTGAATGGCGCCCTGTGAGAATTGCCGCAACGTCACCGGGCGGGCCACTCCGAAGCCGACCTGAGTCTCTCCGAGGCCGGCACCCAGCGACTGCGTCACCAGGTCACTGAAGACGACGACGCTGGCCTTGTAGCCGGGCGTGTTGAGATTGGCGAGGTTGTTGCCGACCACGTCCACCGCGGTCGTGTGGGCTCCCAGGGCGCTAAGAGCGGTGGAAAAGGAAGTGAACATGGGGCGTCTCCTAATCTGGATTGGTTCCGTCCTCTGCCGGCGCAGGCTCAGCCTTGACGTGGGAGGCCGCCGAAAGGGACTCGCGGATTTCTGCGAGATCCTTTCGCATGCCCAGAGTGAGCTCCAGCTGCGTGAACTGCGCCAGCTGCGCAACGAACTCGGTTCCTTCGGCGGGCTTCAGAGGGTTCTGGTGCCGGATCTGGGCCACCAGCAACTGCAAGAAGACCTCCTTGTTGGCCAGGCGGTCCAGGGAGGCCGCCTCTTGCGCCGCGCCAGCGTGTGCGGCGGAAGGACTGGCCGCCGACGGGTCGAAAGCAATTGTGCGGGCTGTTGCGGTGAGATTCATGACTTCCTCCATGCGCCCAGCCTGCGCAGGGCGCTCATGTCGATCCACTCCTCCCGTGCATCCTCCTCACGGCGGCGTCCGGGAGAGTTGCCATTGCCGGAGTGCGCCTCGGCGGAGGTTTCATGCGCTGGGGCGAGATGCCACCGCACTGTCCGGAATGCATCCTCTGTCGGACCGGCCGGTCGCGCCCATGCGGCATCCGGGGCGTGGCCGTGCAGCGGAACCGCAGCCTCAGTGCTCCAGCCGGCACGCTCGAGTGCGCGCTCCAATCCCTGCCAGCCCATCCGGAGAGTTTCCGCAACACGCGCCTCGCTCGCGGTTAGCCGCATTCGGACCGAACCGGCGGCATCCCAGAAGCGAATGCGCACTCGCTCCCCACGTGTGCCTTCCAGTTGGACATCCAGCCGGTTGCTTGTTCCGGGAGTGCCCAGGCGCTCGCTCTCCTTTTCCGGCGCAGCAACCTGTTCGAGGAGAGCGGAGGGACTCGCCTGTTGCGCGGCTGCAGAGTCACGCCTCGCAGCCCATGGCGCAGCCGCCTCGCGTGAGGTCTCCAGCACCGCGGGACTCTCTCCGGCCCCCGGGAATTTCGGCGCCGCCTGCGGCAGCTCAGGCATCTCTGATCTCGAATTTCCTGGCGAAGAGCCGTCGTTCGCCTCAGTCAAATCTGACGCTTCCGCAGAAACCTTCTGCCGCGAATCATCCGTATGCGAGCTTTCCGGCAGTACACCTTCAACGGGTTCAGGGCTTCGCCGGGCATCGGCTGGCAGCGCCGCTTCGGTGGCCATTTTTCGACCCGCCGCGCGATCGGTGTTGCGATGAGCTGATGGCGAGGAAAAAGGAATGGCAGCTCGCTCGATGGCGTCGGAACCAGCGACAGGGTCTCCCGCTGACCAGAAGCCATGGCCCGGGCGGGGCGTCTCGGTCCCCGCCAATCGAGGTTGGACCGGAGGCACAGCGCAAGGGTCGATTCCGCGGGGCTTCAAGACAACGTCGGCGATCGCATGCTCGTAAGGAAAGTGGATGACGGGCGACTCCGGAGCGAGGCGCAAGGCGGTGACTCTTGGCTCCCCTTCTGCCCCGGCGCGAATCAGCCAGGAGTGATCCAGACGGAAGGGCTCAGAGGATGCCGCTACCGAGGCTGCTCTCACGTCCGCCGATGCTGCAGCGGACGGTTCGGTTGCCGCTGCCGACGGGAAAACGCCCGGCGCGTCTTCCAATGGATGGGATTCCGCAGGTGCGGAAACCTCTTCCCTTTCCGTCTCCCAATCGGCACCGGCTCCGTGCAGTCTCCACGGGGCCAAACAGGGCGGCGGATAGCTCTGGGCCGCGGCGACCGCACACAGAAGAACAGGATTGGCACTCTCGGACTGTTCTGCCGGTTCTGTTGCAGCCTCCGGTCTGCGGTTCATCTCCTGGCCGCCGAACCCCGGCCCGAGGCCGACCTGATGCCAGATGGAAAACCAATCGGTTTCCGGCTGGTCGATGGAACCGGAGTCAGCGCCGGGCACGTCGGCACGGATCCAGTCGACTTCTGTGAGTTGGAACGAATCCGCCAGAGCCGGGAGGGCCATTTGCGTCACGCCTCGAGACAAAGCAGACTGCGTGCCAAACCTTCGGCTCCCGATATTTCAGGGTTCTGCGCGGACCATCGGCGCCCTTACGCAGGAGACCTGTTTCGAAGTGGAACACGGAATCGGATTGCGGTGTTTCAAAGCGGCAGAGTGAAGGTGCTGCGAGACCTCTGACTGAAGGATTTTTGGGGCTGGCACGCGTCTTGCATCAACACGCGGTGCGATGGATGTTCTCAGCTCGACAGCAGCGGCGGGCATGCGAGCGCGGCTGGAAGCGCTCGACCTGATCGCCAACAATCTTGCGAACGCAGCCACCGCCGGCTTCAAGGCCGATTGGGAGGCCTACACGACATACCTCGGCGCGGACAGCGAGGCGGCAGCGCTCAGTGGAACGGGCGTGGCGCAGGCCTCGGCTCCTATGCTGGAGCGGCACAGGACCGACATGCGGCAGGGAGTGTTGGTGGACACATCGGACTCCTCCGACCTGGCGCTTTCAGGCCGCGGATTCTTTCTGGTGGAGGGAGAGGGCCACTCGTTTCTGACGCGGGCTGGCCGGCTCCGCGTGGCCAAAGACGGACGGCTCCTGACGCCGGAAGGCTACGAGTTTGTGACGGTGGAGCCGCGGCGCATCCGCGCCGACCCGGCACAGCCCGTGACTGTCGAAAAGGATGGAACAGTGAGCCAGAACGGAGTTGCGCTCGGAAAATTGCGTGTCGTGGAAGCGGACCTGGAACGGACAGCGCGGAAAGAGGGGGGGTATTTCCTGCTGGACAAGACCGCGTTGCCGGATCTGAAGCCGGCAGCCGGCGAAGTGATGCAGGCAAAAATCGAGGCGTCCAACGTCTCTGCAGCGGAGAGCGGAGTCCGGTTGATTCAGATCCTGCGGCAATTCGAGGCGCTGCAACGTGCGATTCAATTGGGCGGCGAGATGGGGCGACGGGCGGTGGAGGAAGTCGCCAAAGTAAATCCGTGACAAGAGGAGAAGAATTATGATCCGGGCTCTTTACAGCGCGGCCAGCGGCATGGATGCGCAACAGACCAACGTCGACAATATTGCCCACAATCTCGCCAACGCGGGCACAGTGGGGTTCAAAGCGAGGCGGGCGCAATTCCAGGATCTGCTCTATCAAACCATTCTGCAGCCCGGCGCCGCCGCAGGCGCTCAGACCGTAGTGCCGAGCGGACTGCAATTGGGGCTTGGCACGCGCGTGGTGTCCAACAGCATTTCGTTTGCCCAAGGAAGTTTTTCAGCGACCGGAAATCCGCTGGATTTGGTCATCGAAGGCAGAGGATTTTTCCAGGTGCGGCGCCCCACCGGGGAGATCGCCTACACACGAGCCGGGCAATTTCATCTGGACCGGGATGGCAACCTCGTAACGGCGCTTGGCGACCCTCTCGAGCCACAGATCACGATCCCGCCCGAGGCGCAGAGCATTACGATCGGCGCTGACGGGACCGTGAGCTACACGCTTCCCGGGCAGGCGGCCGCACAGCTGGCTGGACAGATCCAGCTGGCCAACTTCGCCAATCCTGCAGGGTTGAACAGCATCGGAAGGAACTTGTACCTGCCCACCGACGCGAGCGGCGAGCCCACCGTCGGCAACCCCGGCGGACAGGAGGGGCTCGGGACGCTGCTTCAGGGCTATGTCGAACAGTCCAATGTCAGCGTCGTCGAGGAGTTTGTCAATCTCATCGTCAGCCAGCGCGCCTATGAGGCCAACAGCAAGGTGGTTCGCGCGGCGGACGAGATGTACCAGCAGGTCAACAGCATGACCCGGTGAGGCGCACGGCCGTGTGGATTTTTGCATTCCTCTTGACGCAAAGCGCTTGCATCCCGGTGGCCGGGGACCGGGTGCTGGCCGCGGATCTCGCCTCGTTCGCCGAACCGTTCCGGAAGATGGACGGCAACACCTTTATCGCGTACGCGCCGTTGCCGGGATTGGAGAGGCGCTGGACCCGGCGCGAGTTGCGAGCTCTCCTCAGGGGTGCTGTCGAATCAGAACTCCCGGAATCTTTGTGCGTCGAGCGCGTGGCGAGCCTTCCTGACGCGAATGCTGTCGCTGCCTCCATGCGTCATTCGCTCCCGGCGGATGCCGGGCTCGAGATCTTGCGCTTGCCGAACTGGCCCCTGCCGGCGGGACGGCCGGAATTCCCGCTCTCAGGGCTTCGCAAGGGGACGGGGCCCGGCCGCTATCAATGGAGAGGGCGGCTCATCCCTCATGGCGGCGGGCGGTCAGTTCCCCTGGTGGTCGAAGTACGGTTGGTGCTGAACCGGGAGGTTCTGGTCGCGCGGCAGCGGGTAGAGGCAGGCACGGTGATCGAGCCAGGAATGCTGGAGCTTGAAGTGCGCGACGTTGGATTTCCTGCACCTCCTCCGCCGGCAGACCCAGGCTCGCTTGCGGGCTGGCGTGCGCGCCGGGATCTGGAGGCCGGAGAGACGGTTCGGACTCGGGATCTGTTCCCGCCTGCCGCAGTCCGCGCGGGAGAGAGAGTCTTTCTGATCGCGCAATCGGAGAGCGCCCGTGTGACTGTGGAGGCACGAGCTTTGACGGCGGGCAGAATCGGCGACCGCGTAATCTTGCAGAGCGGCTGGAACGGCCGCAGGATCGAGGCCCGGATCATCGCGCCGGGCCGTGCTCTGGCAGAAAGGATTGCAAGATGATCAATTGCCTTCCCGGAATTCGCTTATCGTGCGTCGGCATCTCAGGCCCGCGCAGGGCTTTGGAGGCTGTGAATCAGTCCGCATCGCAACGGTTCCCCTTTGGCGCGGCCATCGCGTTAATTTGCCTGTGCAGTACTGCTGCGCCGGGGGCGCAGGGCGATGCGCGGAGAGCGGGTCGACAGTCGGCTCTGGACCGCTTGATTGCGGAAATGGAGCACGGCGGGACCTTGGAGTCCAGAGCGTCCGCTGGCAGCCTGTATGAGCCGGGAGCGCGGTTCGACGATCTGGCGCGGGATCCCCGGGCCGTCCGGGTTCACGACCTGGTCACCATCGTGGTCGCAGACCGGGCGAGTGCGTTGTCGCGTGGCGCGACGAAATCGGGGCGGACAGCTCAGGCGCGCGGAGGGATTGCGGCGCTGGCTGGACCGCTTCGGGCTGCGGGCCCTCTCGCGCAGATGGCAAACCTGGGCGGAAACGCCCAACTGGACGGGCAAGGCGAGACATCGCGGGAGTCTGTTCTGGAGACGACGCTCTCGGCCCGGGTCACGCATGTCTTGCCCAACGGGAACCTGATTGTGGAGGGCTCGAAGGAAATCTGGATCAATTCGGAGCGGCAGCGGGTGACAGTCCGGGGTCTCCTGCGTTGGAACGACCTGAGCCCGGGAAACCGCGTTGCGAGCGACCGGCTGGCCGAGCTGGAGGTGCGCGTCGAGGGCAAGGGAGTGGTTCACGACGCCGTGAAACGGCCGAACTTTCTCTACCGGTTGTTGACCGGATTGATCCCGTTCTGAGAATCGAATGTGGCAAGAGAGGCTGGAATGTTCCAACAGGTCATGCATGAGGCCGTAAGGACAGCTGCGGGAATGCTGCGAGGGCCAGCACATCCGTGCGGGTCGAGACCGGACGACATCGCCTTGGAGAAAGGTGTCATCCAGGAGCGACGAGCTCATGCGGGAGCGTATGGCAGCGGAATTCGGTCACGCGGCGGCCTGGACTTGCTTTTGGGTGCGTGGAAGCCCCACCGGATCCTCTTGCTCGTCATGTCAGTATGGTTCTGCCTGATTGCCTTCCCCCTGAAAGCGAGCGTGAGAGTCAAAGAGATCGCATCGTTGGAGGGAGTGCGCGAAAATCAGCTGATCGGCTACGGCCTGGTTGTGGGACTGAACGGGACGGGCGACAAGCGGCAGACCTTCTTCTCCGCGCAGACGCTGGCCAACTTGTTGGAGAGGATGGGCGTTCAGGTCCCACCCACCGCCATGCTGGTGCGGAACACAGCGGCTGTCATGGTGACGGCCAATCTGCCGCCATTCGCGCAGCCGGGTACGAAGCTGGACGTTCATGTCGCCGCGATCGGGGACGCCACCAACTTGCAGGGCGGCCTGCTGCTGTTGACGCCTTTGAAAGCAGCCAACGGCGAGGTGTTCGCCGTCGCGCAGGGCGCGGTGCTGACGGCAGGGTTTGTGGCTCGCGGCGGCGGGGGGAATGCAACGACTCTGAACCATCCCACAGCGGGGAGGATTCCGGGAGGAGCGATTGTCGAGCGGGCACCCCCGACGTCGGTGCCGCGGGACTTGCTTCGGCTGCAGCTGCGAAAAGCAGACTTCACGACGGCAGCACGCGTCGCGGAAGCAGTGAACCGGCGCTTCCCTGGAGCGGCCAGATGTGAGAACGCCGCCCTTGTAGAGGTGACCGTGCCGAGGGAGTTCTTCGGTCGAGCCATCGAGTTTGTGGCGGAGATCGAGGGACTGAGTCTGGAAGCCGATTCCGTGCGAAAGATCGTGATCAACGAGCGCACGGGCACCATCACGGCCGGGCGCGATATCCTCATCCGCCCGGTGTCGATCTTGCACGGGGCGCTGAGCATCGAGATTCGCACTCAATATCAGGTGAGCCAGCCGGCGCCGCTTTCTTCCGGTCAAACCACGATTGCCCCCGATGTGCAGATGGGCGTCCGGGAAGAGCGCGCCAGGTCGGTCCAGCTCCCGCAAGGAGCAACAGTGGAGGATCTGGCGCGATCACTCACCAGCCTTGGTGCGACAGCGCGGGACATCATTGCCATTCTGCAAAGCCTGAAAGCAGCCGGCGCACTGGATGCGGAGATCGAAGTGATCTGAGATGGAGACTCTCGTCTGGCGAACGAGGCCGATTCTGAGGTTCAGGGAGGTAAGCCGTGAATGAAATTCCTCCGGCTGCGCTCGCAGGGCTGGCCTTCGAGTGGAATGCCGTCTCTCTGTCCGGGGCGACGAAGGACAGTCCGGAAACGATTCATGCCGCCGCGAGTCAATTCGAGGCACTGCTCTTGGGGCAGATCCTGCGCTCGATGCGCGAAGCTGGCGGCGAAGGATGGCTGGGCAGCAGCGAGCAGGACGCCGCGTTCAACCTCATGGAGATGGCTGAGCAATGCGTTGCCGCAGCGCTGGCCGCCCAGGGAGGATTCGGGCTGGCACGAATCCTGGAGGCTTCTCTGTCGAATTCCAAGGGCCCGCCACGCGTGCCGGAAGAGCAAACGCTTCAGCAGCAGGAGCACACCATCGGGGACGCCTGAGACTGTTGCTGCGTGCTCTCTGATCAGCGCGACACTCGGTGATGGACTGGGCTTTAACCGCCATTTCTCACAGAGGGGTAGCGGGAAGCCGGGAACTCTGGCATAAACGTTTGTGAGAGCAAATGTTTGACGCCAAGAAGGTCC
>FWWL01008928.1_pt1 | contig 12530 bp, 8 predicted proteins | sample 2228331 | NCBI WGS metagenome assembly FWWL01 (sample SAMEA103939775, study PRJEB20133) | metagenome | reverse complement strand
CCGGCGGCGGGCGCGGCAGCGGCGGGCGCGGATGCGGGCGAGACGCCCGCGCTCCCGGCGGTGCTGGGCACGGCAGCAGCGGGCACGGATGCGGGCGAGACGCCCGCGCTCCCGGCGGTGCTGGGCACGACCGCCCCCAATCATCCCCAATCACCCAATCACCCAATCACCCAATCACCCAATCACCCAGGCATCATCGCCGCTCACCGTAGATCCAGCGCAGCGCCAGGTCACGCGCGGCAACGACGCCTCGTCGCATCCAGTGTCCGTCACGATCGGCGAGCCGACGGTAGTATGGACGAAGCACGCGGCGCGCGTTGCGGAGCAGGGTCAGCGCGGTTCGACGCGGGATGGAGAGCGCGCGCGGTTCATCCGTGATCCGTTGCCACAACCGCGCCACATCCCGGTCGTGGTGCGCCTGGCGAATCGCCTGCAGCGCGCTTTGTTCAGCCTCCTCATATGACGGCGCGGCACGCGGCGCGTCGGCGTGCAGGCGCACTGCCGCGCGGATAAGACCATCCATCCGTTCCCCCATCTGCTCGAGCCGAAAATGGTCAACGATCCGGCGCCGCGCGTTGCTCCCCATCGCAGCCCGACGATCTGGATTGGTCAGCAGGCTGGTCAGCGCTGTCACATACGCCGTCTCCTCATCGCCTGAGGGCGGAACCAGCACGCCGCACTCCGGCGTGACCAGTTCGCGCTGCCCGCCAACATCGGCGGCTACCGGAACGACCCCCATCGCCATGGCTTCGTACAACGCCAGTGCGATCCCCTCTTGAGCCGACGGCAAGAAGAAGAGGTCGCTGGCTGCCAGCAACTCACGCACCTGATCATTTGGAACAGCCCCGAGCATATGCACCCTGGTCAAACGCCAGCGACGGATTGTCTGTTCCATCCAGGCGCGATCGGGTCCGTCGCCAGCAATCAGGGCAGTGAACGGTACACCGGACTCAACGCATCGTCGCAAGACGGACAGCATCAATCGAGGGCGCTTTTGAGCAACCAGACGCGCTGCACAGCAAATCATCGGTTCGTTCCACGGTACTCCCAGCGCCTGCCGAACTGCGGTTCGATCAACGCGCGAGGGATTCCAGATGTCCTGATCGATGTTGATATAGCAGACAGCGATCCGGTCTGCATCGCCACCGCGCATCATCATCCAGGAACGCAGGTGCTGTGATGAGACAACCGTCAGATCCAGATGTCTGCTCTGTTCGAGCGACATCCGCGGATACCCGCCATTGTGCCAGTGTTCTTCCTCCATATGGAGAAAATCCATCCACGCCACGCGCGCGCAGTGAGCGCGCAGGTAGGGAAGCGCAATGTACCCCAGCTGGCTGTTTGATACAAGGACAACGTCAATACAGCGGGAACCAATCAGATCGCGCATGAACGCTGGCTGCCGCTCTGGCTCGACCACATGACTGAGGAGGGTGATGTCAGGCGTCAACGCCTCAAACAGTGGCAGCCACTCATGCACTTCAGGCAGAGTGGCGACGATACTGACCGTGTGCCCGCGCCGACTCAGCTCGCGTACCAGATTGAGGTTGAACCGATCAGCGCCACCCATTGTCAGAAAGGGAACCATCAACAATATGCGCATCGTATCCTTCACCATATGCTGCATACGCAGTCAATCACCCGAACACCTGGATCACGCATTACACATCGCAGCACGCCACCCCATACCTGCACGCTCCACACAACCTTACCATGAGCACCAACACAAACTCCCCAATCTAAAATCCCCAAATCACCCAATCTCAACGCCCCACACAACTATCCCCAACCTAAAATCCCTAGATCCAAACACCGCACCCAATCACCCAATCACCCAATCACCCAATCCCCCCAATCACCCAATCACCCCAACCTCCATCATCGTCCGCCCAAACCGTTCCGCACAGCGCATGGTGGTATGGTGGGCATGCGCATCGGCATACGCCGCCTCACCCATCCGGCATCGCAGTTCCGGGTCTCGAAGCAACCGCAACAGCGCTGCAACCCACTCGTCATGCGTGGCAGCCAGCAATCCGGTCACACCGTCGGCAATCGTATGGCGGTACGGTTCGAGTCGAACGGCGACTGTGGGGACACCCACGGCAGCGGCTTCCAGATATTTGATGGCGCTCTTGCCACGCCGCTGCGGGTTATCGACCAGCGGCGCGATATTGATATCTACTGAAGCAATGTGGCGCGGTAACTCGCGCCAGTCAATAACCGGATGCTGCTCGATGCGTTCACGCACCGGCGACTCTGCCAGTTCCGGCGGAAGCGTCACGTCACCATACAGACGGAGGCGCGCCGCGGGACATGTTTCCAGCACACTCCGCAACGCTGCGCCGATAGTCGCAATATCTTCGTCGTGCACGTGTGCGTGTCCGCAAAAGTAACCAATGACCGGTTGAGCCGACGGCAGTCGCCGCTTTCGCTCATCGAAGGCAGCGGACGAGAGTGCAATCTGCTCACACGAAAGGACATTCGGCGCAACAAACGCTGGTCGGCGTATATCGGCGGATGCCAGCGCTGCAAGGTATGGCGTCGAGAGGATCAGTGCATCGGCAAGGCGCATAAGTCGGCGCATGGCGCGCGCTCCTCGCAGCAGACGCGCAATCGTCGCCGGATCGTGATGCCGGTCGAGGAAATTGTACTCGCGCTCACGCTCGTCCCACACCAGATCATCGGTGTCGAACACCAGTGGAATGCGGCGTAATCGCGCAGCTACCACCAGCGGCAGCGTCAGCGCCGCCAGCGGCAGACGGTGAACGATGAGCACATCGGTCTGCGACAGATCATACAACCGCGCGGCATCATGCAGCGCGACAGCATCAGCCGTCAGCCCTGCCATCCGTGCCTGTTCCACCTGATGCCAGACACGATAGCGCATTGAGGCGCCAGGGTGAAGGTAGACAAAACGCAGACGAGGCTGCGCGCTGCGCGGAGCGACAATCGTGCGCGGCAGCGCAGCGGCAGCGCGGAGCAGCGCAGTCAGACGCCGGCGCAATCGCACGATCATTGGCTTATACCAGCCGGCATTGAACAAGCCGCATGCATACTATCGCCAGAGCGCATTGCAATGCCATCACAGCAATCGACAATCCAAAATCTACAATCTAGTATGGTATGACACCGGTTTTCTGGCGACGGCAAAGACATTGCTTGGCATCAGACGCCGTCGCACTTCGGTCGCGCCCCGGGTTTCGAGCAACACGATCTCGAACCCTGCTTCACGCAGGAGCAATTCCAACCCCTGCGGCGTAAAATTCCGACCATGGAACCCGCCATCCTCTGGCGTGTTGTGGATCACGATGTTGTACGGGGTTGTGATAATCAGCGTACCTCCGGGGCGGAGCGTGCGAAACGCTTCCGCAATGGCGCGTTCAGGATGTCGCACATGCTCGATGACTTCAGAGCACAGGATCGATCCCAGCGAATGATCGGCGATCTGGTGCATATCTTCCATGTCGAGCGGCATCTCCGCACCCTGCAGGTTCGACGCCAGATTCGATGTGCGCATCTCATACCAGGTTGCCAGGTAATCGTTCTGCCCCGATGCACCGACTTCGAGAAGCGGACTGGCAAACCACCCGCGTTCGTGACACGAACGAATGAAATCGGCGATATTGCGCCGGATAAATCCCCAGTCAGCCTTCAATTGCCATTCTTCCGACCAGTCAAGCGGTGCGTCGGGCGTGTGGAATGACTGCTGCATCGCCTGGCGCCGGAGAAAACGATTGGTGCGCAGGAGCAATGCCGTATCGAGTTGCGCCATAACCGGATGCAGCAGGCGTGCGCGGACGAAACTCGCCAGCCAGATGAAATCGCGCAACCAGAAGAACGGAATGGCCCGCAGCGCCGGCAGCCACTGACCGCGACGCGCATATGCAACAGCCAGACGCGGATAGGTCAGCAGCAGACGACGCGGCGAGACGAGCTGTTCCGCAAGGTAGGGCGACCGTAAACCGCGGTGGCGCATCAGGAAGTAGAACGACCAGCCCTCCAGCGCCCAGCGACGCAGGTAGTAGCGCCACGAAAAGCGATCATGCTCGTGCAGTACGACTGCGTCGGGAACATACACCACATCGAAATCGCCCGCAATCTCCAGATAGAACAGGTGATCCTCTAGAATCTTGATCGCCGGATTGAACGGATGGATCAGAAGGTACTCGCGTCGGATGGCGCTATTGGCGTTCGAGAAAGCAATAACCTTTGGCTGGCGCGTATGCGCCGGGAACAGGTTCGCATTGCCGAGCGCCTCAAACGCACCGCTTCGTGGATCGATCACCTGCCGACCATAGGTGGCCACAACATGCCGATCACTCCGCAGCGGCGCTACCAGCGCCGACAGCCACCCTGCGTTTTGCGGGAAACAGTGCGCCGACAGGCTGACGATGAACTCCCCTTCCGCCAGTGAGGCGCCCAGGTTGAGCGCTGCGGCATAGTTGAACCCACCGCGTGGAATGTGGTGATAACGAAGACCATATTCGCGCGCGACATCAACGCTTCCATCCTGCGAGTCGTTGTCCAGCAACCAGATCTCGAACGGAACATCGATCTCCTGCGTCTTCAGAATGGGCAGGAGACGTCGCAATGCTGGCGCTTCGTTGCGCGCGCGGATGATGATCGACACAACCGGTGCTGTCATGATGATCCGCTCATCAGGTGCTGCAACAATGCCGCAAATGCAGGAGCACGCACTGTCGTCGTCTCACAGGTCAGGACGTACTGTCGTGCGGCTTCTCCCATCGCGCGCCGCCGCGCCGGATCGGTCGCCAGCGTCATGATACCTGCATACCATGCTTCCTCATCCGCTGCAAGCATGCCCGTGCGTCCGTGAGCGATGACACGGTACGGCTCCAGATCGCTGGCAACCGTCGGCACTCCCACCAGCGCCGCTTCGAGAAACTTCACCGCGCTCTTTGAGCGGCGATGGGGGTTGGATACCAGCGGAGCGAGATTGATATCAACCCGCGCGATTTCCGCAAAGAGCCGTTCGTACCGAACAAATGGCGCCACCTCGACCATGGCGCGCAGATCCTCCGGCAGGACTGTGCGGTCAAAGTGCCCGACGATCCGCAGGCGAGCGTCGGGGACGGAATGCAGCACGCGCCGGAGCGCCGGCAGTGCAACCAGCAGGTCGGACTCATGCGCTCTGGGCCAGCCGCTAAAGTACCCGATCACTACACCAGACGACGATGGTGCACGAGAACGCTTCCGGTAGATCGGCGCCGCGTGCAGGATGCTCTGCTGCGACAGTGCATTGGGATTGACATACGCAGGCATGCCAAAATGCGCCATCAACGCCGAACCCAGATACTCAGTCGAGGCGATAAAACAGTCCACCGTGCGCATCAGACGTTCGGTCTCGCAAAACACACGCCGGAACCGCGCCACCTCCTGCGGCGAATAGTACCGTTCGAGTTCGCAGTACTCGACCAGGCGCTCATCCCAGTTCAGGTCATCAGTATCATACACCACCGGGATCGCGCGCGCGCGCGCCGCAGCGATGGCCTCATCCACCTGTGGCGTGCGCCCTGCCTTGTACAGATACAGAATATCGCACTGTTGCACATTGTGCACCAGACTGCTATCGGTATCGCGCACCAGCCTCCATGCACCGCCGGCAAGGCGGATTTGTTCCGCCTGGTGGAGCACACGGTAGCGTAATGGTGCGCCGGTCATACCGCTGACAAACAAGACCCTGGGCGCGCCTCCCGGCGACCAGCCCGCGCCGTACCCGTCTGCACGCGGCAGCATGCGCCGGAGAGCGCGGCGCACGAACTTCATTGACGCTTCCATAATGCACGCAGTGTGCGCCGAACCTTGATAGGTATGTCCAGCAGGCGTTCGAGTTGCGCAACACGACGTTGCAACGTTGTGATCTGCTGACATTGCACAACATCGGGCGGTTCGGCGGCAGGGTGGTTCCAGCGCCATCCCGGACCGTTCTCATTCTGCAATGCAAATAACTCGGTCCCGTAGCGCCGGTATAACGCAGCATGACGGGCGACAAGCAGAGCGTACATGTCCAGGGTTTGCGCTTCGCTCAGCGAATGATACATCGAGTCGCGGCGCAAACGATAGCGCACCAATGGGTCGGGCAGACTGACGCCAAGGCATCCGTGTTCGAGCATTGAAATCCACGCATCATAATCTTCGAGCGCATATTTGAAGGCAGGGTCGTTCTGTCCCCATGCCAGAACATCGCTGCGGCGCGCGACAACAAACGCCGTCAGCATGTTGTGCGCCAGCAGAAAGGGAAATTCGGCATTCCACGTGGGCCAGCACGCATCAGCCTCACCGAAGAATCGCACCCACGAATAGACAAAACTGACGTTGTCGTAGCGCTGCAGTACATCGATGGCGCGGCTGAAGAACGATGGTTCAACCAGATCATCTGCATCGACAAACGCCAGGAATTCGCCGCCTGCAGCGTGCGCCCCACGATTACGCGCCCGTGCCAGCCCTCCGCGATCACAGCGAATCACTCGCACCAGATCGGGATACTGCTGAACGGCCTGCTCGAGCGCCGCAAGACTTGCAGCATCATCGCTTCCATCATCGATCACGATAATCTCCAGCGGACGATAGGACGACGCAACGATGCTTGCAATCGTCCCGGCAAGGTACGCGCCGAGGTTGTAGTACGGCACGACAACCGAAAGCAACCCTGAAACCCCATCATAAGGCGCGGTTCGTACCGGCGGAGACATCTCCGGCATCGGGCTGGGGAAAAGCCGCTTCGGTCGCATACGAGCTATCACCCGCTCACAATGCCCCAGTCGTTGCGGCAACACGGCATCGAACGCGGTCAGCGCCGTGATGCGCTCGCGCGCGCGAGCGCCAATCGTTTGCACCTGTGCGACCGACAACGACAGCGCCTGCTCAATGGCTGCAGCACAACGTCCCGGCTGCTCCCAGCTGAACAGTATCCCGCACTCTCCGTCGATTCCGATCATTTCCGCCTGACCGCCAGACGTCGAAGCGATCACCAGTTTTCCCAGACGCATCGCCTCGATGCAGACATTCGGATAATTCTCCCACGTTGACGGCACAACAACTGCCCAGGCGCGCGCCAGCCGCTGCCAGAGCGCGTCTGGAGACAACGATGCACCTGCAACTACCAGATAGCCGCCGTCGATCCAGCGCCGATACTGCTGCCGCAACCAGGCGCCAACCGACAGGCCGCGCGGACCGAAAGGCGTATCATCTCCGATCAGGGTCAGGCGAAAATCACCACCACGCGACCAGAGATGATGGCACGCCTCAACCAGTTCCATGACCCCCTTGCGCGGCTCGAGACGACCGAAGAAGACCAGATCACCATGTTCTGGCGTTGCTGTTGGTGAAGGCAATGGAACCGACGGATAAGGGATGACGTCGATGGCGTCAACCGGCTGTGCTATCTCGTGGGCAACCTCATTCGCGAGGAAGGAACTCGGTGATAGCAGCGCATCCGCCGCGAGCATGCAGAAACGTTCCATCCGACCGATCCAGTATCCCGGCAACCGGTAGCAGGGCTGGCGGTTCGCTCGTGTAATGCAGAAATGAGGGCTGTGCAGGTGCAGCACGAGCGGCACAGTGCTGAGCAGATGGCGTTCTACAAGGCGGCGCTGGATAAGATAGTAAGGAAGTGCCAGGTATTCCTGGCACTCGATCAGATCAGGAAGCACGCCATCCCGCTGAATGCAGGAAACGACGCGCTCAGCCAGTTCGTAACCCACGGCAACAGGGTGCGCCAGGACATTGTAGGGAAACGCCGGATTATCGACCCCGGCATCCTTCGCGACCCATTGAGCGAACTTCTGACCTCGCGGTACGAAGCGCAGCACCCGCGCGCCTGATGGCAGCGTTTCTTCCCCATCCGCCTGATCAACGGCGACGACCGTCACCTGGTGCCCGGCGCGCGCAAACATATCGGCGGCACTGGCAACGTAGCGTGCAATGCCGCCGACGACCGACGGGGGAAACTGTGACGTGAGAATCCACAGGTTCATGAACGAACTGACCGCTGCCTCGTTGCTTTCCGCCTCCTATCTTACCACAAGTGGCAGCGACACCTCATACTGCCAGATCGTCAGCGTCACTGCCTGTGAACGACCAGCCTCGCTACCGCCGTTCAAACCGACAACCACTATTGTGTAGGTCGCACCGCGCGTCAGACCACTCAACGTGAGCGCTGTCGTCAAGGCAGGCAGGGTGATTGGCGAAGCACCCTGAATTGCATCGCCTGCCCCCGCGCTCTTTGAGTATTCGACACGATACCCGGTGATGTTCAGCAGCGGCGGAGCCTGCCACGAGAGCGCCACACCACGCGGTATCAGTGCAAACGTCAGCGGTATCTCGGTCGAGTACTCATCGGCGCCGACATCGCTGGCTGCCCCTGCTGGACGTGTCTGCCCGTCGATATCGCGCGATGTCGTACTGTCGAGAGCCTGATTGATCGCAGCAGAACCAGGCTGGATATGATAATCGAAGTTCGGTGCGCCCGGCGAAACGAATTGCGGGTTGCCGCTGAACGAGTTTTGCTCGCTGACCGGTGCGCCGCTTTCGGTTGTGACGTTGGGGCTGCCGTTGTTGAAGAACAGGACACGACGGATGGTTATCGGTTTGACCTGGTTGTTCGCATAGATCGGCGAACCCGCATGCCCGGCAATGATACTGTTGCTGATTTCACCGCCGCAGCCAGCAGATGACGATGTACCAACCAGCCTCATTGCAGAACCGATGCCGGCGCCCGGTCCCTGCAGCACATTATCGGCAATCGTTGCGTGGCGCAGCGTCAACTGTGTATCCGCACAGTCAAGACCGCCGCCGGTTGGCATCGTGCCATTCCCTCCCTGTGCGCTGTTTCCAGCAATGACGACATTACTGGCGGTAAGTGTACTGCCGGCGCCCGGTGTGGTGATGAGATAGATACCGCCGCCACCGCCGTTCCCGCCGATTGTCGATCCGTTAACCCCCTGCACACTGTTTTGCAGCACCTGGACACGCTCCAGCGTCACATTCGAACCGGTCGAGAATAGTCCGCCGCCGTGCCCGGCGCCGCCATTGGCGCCCGAACCGCCTTTCGCACTATTCCCACGAATGATGCTGTCGGTGATACTCCCCGTGCTGAGTTCGATCTTGATGCCTCCGCCAAGACCCAGACCGCCCTGAGCGCCGGCGTCGCCGCCTTCAGCCAGATTGTTGAGCACCTGGACATTCTTCAGTTCGAACAAGGGCGTCAGAACAAAAAATATACCGCCGCCAAGTCCGTCTGCAAACTGGATGCCCCCAGTAACCCCAGGCGAGCCTGGCGCGTCACCCGCGCGCGCGACATTGTTCTCGACGAGCAGATTGCTGGCATGTACACGCGCGTGGATGGCAAAAAAACCTCCACCAGACGCAATTCCACCGCGCTGTGCTGTGGCGCCGTCGTTTCCGCCGATAGCCTGGTTGCCCCGAATGATGACATTCTCGAGTGTTGCAACCGCCGGTTTGTCAGGAACACCTCTGACGGAAAGTCCGCCCCCGCTCCCTGGCGACGTTGCAGGATTGGCATTGGTGTTATCCTGTCCACGCGCTACACTGTCGGTAATGGTCACATTACGCATCGTCAGCGTACAGCTATCGTTCAGAACGCCGCCACCTGAAGGGTCATCACTCCTGGCGCGTCCTCGCGTGACGGTCACCCCCTCGATCGTGACCAGACACTGCGCCGGGTCGAAGGTGCTGTTCGTCATCCAGATGCCGCGTCGAACATGTTCACCATCGATAATCGTGACATTCACGGCGGGATTGCTGGCGTTCCAGTCGCTGGATGCATAACCGCCGCGAATGGTGACGACGCCCCTGCGCCAGATAAATGCAACGGCGCGATTCGAAGGGTAGGTGTATGTTCCGGCAGCCAGACGAACCTCACCCGCATACCGTCCGGTTGCAGGATTGACGATCCGTTCAAGACCGGCTTCGATCGAGCGACAGGGCTGACTTGCACTGCCGCACGCCGGCGTATCTGCGCCCGAAGGGGCGACATACGCTACAGAACTCGATGCCAGCGCAGGAGAAGGCAGCAGCACGGTCGCGCCTGCAATACTGACGAGAACCAGAAGCGAGAGAAGCCATCGTTGACACGAGCGGAAGGGCGCCAGTTTCATCACAAACCTCATCACAGTACGAAAGACGATGAATGTATTTCATTCAATCTATAGAGGCTTTGCGGCGTGCATTCAAGCAGGACATTAGTCCTGACCAGACAAAGCCATCGGTCATAGATCGCCGTAGTCTCACACCAGACAACACCGGCAGCGTGGCGCCGGCTCAGGCAGATGCGCGGGCATGCGCGAAAACGTGACAGGTAGAGGCATAACGTGGAAATCGGGCAGGTCAGTCAGAGCAGCCCAGCCAACGCAGAGAGGCATGACGTGAGATTGCGCAGGTCAGTCAGAGAAGCATCCACTTCCGGTGTGCGTGCGCAAAATGCTCGCATACCCCGGAAGGCACAGTTCTTTGAACTGCAGGTACCAATACTGTGAGTGTCAGTGCACGTGCTATCGATGGACTGCGGAAGCCTTGCTTCCGCAGTCCAGACAGAGCGTAGCTATCACCTTGCGCTCAAAGCCCGCGTTCGCGCGGGCGTAGCCTGATGGACGTCAACCAGCAATCAAGGTATACCAATATCTCAACTGACGCCGCACCAGAACCATCGAAGAACTCAGCTCAATGCGCCCTGTTCCTTCTCACCTCCGGCGCACCATCCGACTTTCGAATGGACGAACAGCGTGATGCCTCGTACATCCATTCAGCGGCTTCTACCTCTCACAACACATCCGCAAACCCTTTGCGCGTTTTCATGAACCAGGCGTATCCCAGCATCATCACCGCGCCGGTCCCCAGGATCCACCAGAGCGTCCCCGGGAAACTGGGCAACTGCCCCCACAGCAACACCCGGCGGAAGTTCTCGGTCACCGGCGCCATCGGGTTGAACAGCACCAGTGTGCGAAACGGCTCAGGGATGATCTCGATCGAGTAGAAGATTGGGGTCAGGAAGAATGTAACCTGCAGCACGATGCCGACCGCCTGTCCCACATCGCGAATATAGACCCCCAGGCTGGCGACGAACCATCCCAGCCCCAGGCTCAGGAAGATGAGCGGCAGACTGACCACCGGCAGGAGGATGATCGTCCACGGCAGGCCGCCGCCGACCAGCAGATGCACGACGAGCAAAACGCCAATGCTGATCAGCATATGGAACAGTGCTGCACCGAGAATGCTGATTGGCAGCACTTCGAGCGGGAAGATCACCTTCTTCACATAGTTCGGCACAGCGACAATCGCTCCAGTCGCACGTCCGACTGTTTCACTGAAGCAGGCATATGCCGACAACCCGGCAAACAGGATCAGGGCAAAATCGACCAGGCTGTCGGTGCGCGCCTGGGGCCAGCGACTCTGAAAGATGACGCCAAACACCAGTATGTAGACCAACAGCATCAGCAATGGTTGGGCAAGCGACCAGAGCATGCCCAGATATGCGCCGCGGTATCGCCCCTCGATCTCCCGTCGCGTCAGTTGCACGATCAGGTCACGATGACGCCACAACGTGCGCACCAGCAGGATCGGGTTCAGGTAGTCGATGATTCGAGGAGATCGTGAAATGATCAATGTTGCCATGGCAGTCCTCGTTCAATATCGATTGGATTATGTGATTGCGTGATTATGTGATTACGTGATTATGTGATTGCGTGATTATGTGATTGCGTGATTATGTGATTGTTATGTGGCCATGTTTGCACGTTCCACGTTCCACGTTCCCATGTTCCACGTTCCCACGTTTGCACGTTCCCACGTTCCACGTTCCCACGTTCCACGTTCAACGTTCAAGGTAGAATGCCGGGTTCGCAAGATACTGTTGCAGGCTCATCCCTCTCCGGTCGCGCTGGGAGAGAATGGGTTCGACTACGGGCCAGGAAACGCCGATGTCAGGATCGTTCCAGGCGATCACCCCTTCAGCGGCAGGAGTGTAATAGGTGCTGCACTTATACTGGATCTCGGCTATATCGGAGAGGGTGAGAAACGCATGCCCAAAACCGATCGGCACCAGCAATTGCAGCATGTTGTCAGCAGTCAATTCCACTGCATGCCATCGCCCAAACGTGGGTGAACCCACCCGCAGGTCAACGATGACATCGAGAACGCTCCCCAGGGGACAGCGCACCAGTTTGACCATTGGCGCGGTCATATCCTGATAGTGAAAGCCGCGCAACACGTTCTTCACCGAACGCGAATGGTTGTCCTGCACAAAGTTGATCTCAATGCCGCGCGCGGCGAAGTCGCGATAGTTCCACGACTCCAAAAAAAAGCCGCGTTCATCGCGGAAACAGACCGGTTCGATAATCAATGCTCCGGACAGTGGAGTCTCATGAATGGTGAATTGCATGGCGATGTGTCGCTTTATTGTGAGATTACGAGATTACGAGATTACGAGATTACGAGATTACGAGATTGCGAGATTACGAGATTACGAGATTACGAGATTACGAGATTACGAG
>FWWL01008927.1_pt1 | contig 12530 bp, 9 predicted proteins | sample 2228331 | NCBI WGS metagenome assembly FWWL01 (sample SAMEA103939775, study PRJEB20133) | metagenome | reverse complement strand
GCTGTCGTGAGCGCAACCGCCGAGGTTCCGACCGCCGCCGCCGCGTCCCGCGCTGCCGCGTCCCGCGCTGCCGCGTCCCGCGCTGCCGCGCCGTGGCTGAGCGTGGGCGCCGCGCTGTTCACCGTCGCGTGGGGAGGGAACGAGTTCACCCCGCTGCTGGTCATGTACCGGCAGATCGACCAGATGAGCGCGCTGACGGTCAACGTCCTGCTCGGCGCCTACGTGCTCGGCATCGTGCCCGCGCTGCTGCTGGGCGGTCCGCTCTCAGACCGCTACGGCCGGCGCCCGCTCTTCGTGCCGGCACCGCTGATCGCCGTCGCCGGCAGCGCTCTGCTGGCGGTCGGCGCGGCCTCGGCGCCCCTGCTGTTCGCCGGCCGGGTGCTCTCGGGCGTCGCCCTGGGCCTGGTGATGGCGGTGGGGACCAGCTGGGTCAAGGAGCTCTCTGAGGCGCCGTTCGAACTCGACAGCGTCGACGGCCGCGGCGCGTCGCGTGCCGCGCTCGCGCTGACGTCGGGCTTCGCGCTCGGCGCCGGCGTCGCCGCCGCGCTCGCCCAGTTCGGCCCGCTGCCGGCGGCAGCTCCGTACGTGGTGCACATCGCCATCACCCTGGCCGCCTTCTTCGTGCTGCTGCGGGCGCCCGAGACCCGCCGGCGCCGCGTAGACGCCGCGCCGCTGCTCGATGACCTGCGCATCCCGACCGCAATGGACCGGCGGTTCCTGCTGGTGGTCGCGCCCATGGCGCCGTGGGTATTCGGCACGGCCGCCAGCGCCTACGCCATCCTGCCGGGGCTGATGATGTCGCAGGTGCCGGGCCTGGAGGTGGGGATCTCGGGCCTGCTGTGCGTGGTCGCCCTCGGCTGCGGCGTCGCCGTGCAGAAGCTCGCCGCCCGGATCGACTCGCCGCGCTCCGCGCGCGGCGTCGTCGTCGCGCTGGCGGTGACCGTCCCCGCGATGTGCCTGGCCGCCGTCGCCGTCGGCCTGCACTCGCTGCCCTGGGCGTTCGTCGCGGCCGCCGCGCTGGGCACCGCCTACGGCATGCTGTTGGTCGGCGGTCTGCGCGAGATCCAGCGCATCGCAGGACCCGACGACCTCGCGGGGCTCACCGCCGTGTACTACTCGCTGACCTACCTGGGCTTCTTCGTCCCGGCCATCCTGGCGGCGCTCGGAGCGTGGATCACGTACTCGACGATGTTCCTCGCGGGCTCCCTGATCGCAGCCCTCAGCCTCGGCGTGGTCGCCATGAGCGGGCGTCGCCACCTGCCGACCGGCTGATCCGGCGATCGCGGTGCAATGCCCCTGTGAGCCGCGGCGATCACACGGGTGCGAACCTGCCGAGCGCGAAGGCTTGGATCGCCAGGACGGCCGCTCCGCGCGCCCATTCGAGGTTGTCGCCGCTCGACAGGTCGATCGGGGGAGTGTGTGCTTGGGGTGCCCGGTGATCGCGGACGGACTGCAGCAGCGTCTGCCACCCGACTTCGGCGAGGCGCACGCCCTCTCCGGCAATGATGATGCGCTGCGGGAGGGTGAGATTGCACACCGCCGCGATCAACACTCCGAGACCACGTGCCGCGTCCTGGACGATCCGCAGCGCGGCGGGGTGGTGCTGGGCGGCGAGCTCCACGGCATCATCGAATGAGGTGTCGGCACCGAGTGCTTCGGTGGCGTAGCGGGCGATCGCGTCCGAATTGAGGAGCGCGGCGGCGCATCCGCGGTGTCCCTGCTGACAGAACGGCCCTGAGGGATCCATCGGCCAGTGCCCCACGAGGCCGATGCCGTAATCCTCACTGACGATGGGCTGTCCGTTGACGACGAGCCCGAAGCCGGTCCCGATGCCGAGCGTGATGACGGCGAAGCGGTCATCCTTGCTCGCGGCGCCGAACCAATCCTCATACTCGCACAGCGCCACCACGTCGTTCTCGACGAGCGTCGGTGCTCCGGTCGCCGCCTCGATGAGGTCGGCGAGTGGCACGTCGCTCCAATCCAGGAATCCGGCGCTGATGACGGCACGTCGCTCATGCACGGCTCCGCCGATGCCGATCCCGACGCCAGTGATGACCCGTTCGGCTGATGCCGCGAGGTGCTGGGCTCTCACGAGTCCCACGACCGCTTCCGGTGTCCGCTCGTCCAGTGGCGCGATCGAGTCGGCCACGATGTCGCCGCGCATGTTCGTGACCGCGGCGATGATCTCATTCTCACGGATCTTCAGGCCCAGGAAGTGGTGCGTAGAGGCATCCACATCGAGCAGCCGCGTGGGCCGGCGCTCAGGCTCTCATCGGGGCGTCGCAATAGAGGTCAGGTCGCGATCCGCCACCGCATCAGCCGCGGGACGACATTAACTGCCGCGACGACCGCGCCAGTTTTCGCCGCAAGTTACACAGGTGATCGCAATCGGTGGCAAGACCGTCGAAATCGATCGTTTTTGGCAGGCGCATCAAGTTCTCGTCGGGCTCGCACCGCTAGAAGGACCGAGTCACGCGGGAATGCGCGAACCGACCTTGAGTTAGATACCCCCAGGGGGTATCTTTTAACCATGAACGGGTACAGCGACGGCAAGGCAGATCTCGCTAAGCGGTTGAGTCGCGTCGAAGGTCAGGTGCGAGGAATCGCACGGATGGTCGACGAAGACAAGTACTGCATCGACATCCTCACGCAGGTATCTGCAGCGACGAGAGCGCTCGAAACGGTGGCGTTGTCGCTGCTGAGCGATCATCTAAGTCATTGCGTGGCCGAGGCCAGCGCCGAGGGTGGCGAGGTTGCGGCAGAGAAGGTCCGCGAGGCTAACGAGGCCATTGCCCGTCTGGTCCGTTCATGACCGCCACATCTGTCTATTGAAGGAGCACACGATGACTGATCGCATTGAACTTGGCCTAAAGGACGCGAACGCTGGCTGCGCGTGCTGCGCCGTCCCATCGAACACCGAGGCGTCCGCACCGGCTGCGGCCTCATCTTCGTCCTCCGAAGAGGTTTTGGTTGCGGGGATGACGTGCTCGCATTGCGTGTCGAGCGTCAGTGAAGAACTGGCGGCTGTGGACGGTGTCGAGTCCGTCGACGTCGACCTGAACGCCGGCGGCACCTCCCGCGTGACTATCCACAGCGCAGCACCGGTCGATCCTGCCGCTGTGAGAGCTGCGGTCGAAGAGGCCGGGTATACCCTCGCGACCAGCCAGGCCTGAGTCGCTAACCGTCTGCACCCGGGCTCAACCGGGCGCATCTGAGCAAGGAATTCCGATGAGCCAGCACGACGAACACAGCCATCGCGCCGCACACGAGAACCACGGCGCGGCGCCGACAACGGAGCATGACCACGCGGCGATGAGCCACGATCACGACGCTTCGCCAGAACATGGCGGCCATGGTGGGCACGGCGGACATGGTGGGCACGGTGATCATGTGGGCCAGTTCCGGCGGTTGTTCTGGATCATGCTGGTCCTTGCGGTTCCGGTCGTCGGGTTTTCGATGATGTTCTCGATGCTGCTCGGATACCCGCTGCCGGACGCTGCGTGGGTCGGTTGGGTGTCCCCGGTTCTCGGAACGGTCATGTATGTGTGGGGCGGGGCGCCGTTCCTCACCGGTGCGGTGAGCGAACTCCGGGCCCGCAAGCCCGGCATGATGCTGCTGATCGCTCTCGCGATCACGGTCGCGTTCCTCGCATCATGGGGCGCGAGCCTGGGCCTGCTGCACCACGAACTGGACTTCTGGTGGGAGCTGGCCCTGCTGATCGTGATCATGCTGCTCGGTCACTGGATCGAGATGCGTTCCCTCGCGCAGACGACCTCAGCGTTGGATTCCTTGGCTGCGTTGCTGCCTGACGAGGCGGAAAAGATCGAGGGCGATACAACCGTCACGGTTGCCCCGTCTGATCTGCTGGTGGGTGACGTGGTGGTGGTGCGCCCGGGCGGGCGGGTCCCCGCAGACGGGCGGATCGTGCAGGGCTCGGCCAGCATGGACGAGTCGATGATCACCGGAGAATCCCGGCCCGTGCGCCGCAGCGACGGCGACCAGGTCATCGCCGGCACCGTCGCGACCGACTCCGGTGTGCGGGTGGAGATCACCGCGATCGGCGAGGACACTGCTCTCGCAGGTATCCAGAAGCTGGTGACCGAGGCGCAGAGCTCGTCGTCGCGGGCGCAACGGCTCGCTGACAAAGCTGCCGGGTGGTTGTTCTGGTTCGCGCTCGGCGCTGCCGCGATCACCGCGATCGTCTGGACGGTTGTCGGCATGCCCGACGCCGCGGTGATCCGCACGATCACCGTGCTGGTGATCGCGTGCCCGCACGCTCTGGGCCTGGCGATCCCGCTCGTTGTGTCGATCGCGACGGAGCGGGCGGCTCGTGGGGGTGTGCTGATCAAGGATCGTCTCGCGTTGGAGAGTATGCGCACCGTCGACACCGTCTTGTTCGACAAGACCGGCACGCTCACCAAGGGCACCCCCGCCGTCACCGCGATCGACCCCGTGTCCGGCACCGATTCTGACCAGCTGTTGGCCTGGGCCGCGGCTGCGGAAGCCGACTCTGAGCACCCGCTCGCTCGCGCGATCGTCAACGCGGCGAAGGAGAAGAACCTCACGGTCCCTGCCTCGTCCGAATTCGAGTCCTCGCCGGCGGTCGGGGTCCGTGCGCGTGTCGATGGGCACATCGTGCAGGTCGGTGGGCCGTACATGCTCGAGCAGGAGAACGCCCAGGAGCTGGCGGTTGCCGATGAGTGGCGCAATGAGGGTGCGATCATCCTCCACGTCCTCGTCGACGGTCAGGTCGCGGGCGCACTGCGATTGGCGGATGAGATCCGCTCAGAGTCGCGTCATGCCGTCGAGGCCCTCCACGAGCGGGGTGTGCAAGTCGTCATGATCACCGGTGATGCCGACGCGGTGGCCGCCTCCGTGGCGGGCGAGCTGGGTATCGACCGGTACTTCGCCGGGGTGCGACCGGAGGACAAGGCCTCGAAGGTGAAAGAACTGCAGGGCGAGGGCCGCAAGGTCGCGATGGTCGGAGACGGCGTGAACGACGCCCCCGCGCTCGCGCAGGCGGATGTCGGTATCGCGATCGGCGCGGGAACGGACGTCGCGATCGCCTCGGCCGGGGTCATCCTCGCCAGCGACGACCCTCGGTCGGTGCTGTCGGTGATCGAACTGTCACGGGCCAGCTACCGGAAGATGAAGCAGAACCTCTGGTGGGCCGCTGGCTACAACCTGCTCTCCGTCCCGCTCGCGGCCGGCGTGCTCGCCCCCATCGGGTTCGTGCTCCCGATGTCCGTGGGGGCCGTGCTGATGTCCCTGTCGACCATCGTCGTCGCGCTCAACGCGCAGCTGCTGCGCCGGCTGGATCTCCGCCCGGACGCAGTAGCGGGTAAGTAGCAAGAAACGGTCAGGGTGACGGACGTAGGCTGAGGAGAACGGGAGGTGAGTATGTCGCTGATCAACGTCGCACAACAGGTGCGGGGACCGCGCACGCTCACCCATACCGTCTTGGCCGTCCTCGCGGTCGCGGTGGGCGTCATCGCGGGTCTGCTGGCGATGCACTCCTTCAACTCGCACGCGACAACTGCCGGCCACCACGACACCGTCGCTGTCAGCACGCAGGCCGATGTATCTGCCCATCACCACGACACGTCCGAAGCCGCCGCCGTGCCGGACTCACCGACGGCGGATGCGGGATGCGCGACGTGTGGGGGCGGGGACCCAATGACGTGGATGGCGTGCGTTCTCGCGCTCCTAGTCGCCACGATCCTGCTCGGGCGGATCGGGCTCGGCTGGCGGCACGCGACACTGATCGCAATACTTACGGCCGCGACCATGCGCTGGCCCGCCCGTGCCCACGCCCTTCCGCCACCCCCCTCTCTCACGGTTCTCTGCATCAGTCGCACGTGATAACGCGCTAGCCCGCTCTGCGGGCACGCACCCCTGGCACCGGCAGCAGCCGGGCCTCATCACCGACCCTTGGAGAACACTCATGAAGATTCGACCCGCGGCGATCGCCGCACTCACCCTCACTGCCCTTCTTGCCCTCACGGGCTGCGCCGGAAACACCGGTTCTGGCAACGGCATGGAAGGTATGGACCACGGCGGCAGCTCGTCCGCACCCGCCGAAACAGCGGACGCGAACGACGCCGACATCATGTTCGCCAGCATGATGAAGGAGCACCACGCACAGGCCATCGAGATGTCCGATGTCGTTCTCAGCAAAGACGGCGTCGATGAGCGCGTCGTCGCCCTCGCGGAAGAGATCAAGGCCGCTCAGGAGCCGGAGATCCAGAAGATGGATCAGTGGCTCGAAGACTGGGGCGCGGATATGGACAGCATGGAGGGCATGGATCACGGCAGCGGCATGATGTCCGAAGAAGACATGCAGGCCCTCGAAGATGCCACCGGTCCCGATGCTGGCCGTCTGTTCCTCGAGCAGATGATCCAGCACCACGAGGGCGCTGTCGACATGGCGCAGGACGAAGTCGACAACGGTCAAAACAGCGACGCCATCGCACTCGCTGAGACGATCATCGACACGCAAACCGACGAGATCGCCACCATGAAGGAGATCCTCGCAACTCTGTGATCCCCGGGGTGGGGTGCGGGGCTCCCACACCCCACCCCGTGATCTGTTGCGCACACCATCATGCGAACCCTCAAGAAGCTCACGTTGCCCACTTTTCGACAGCGACACCGAGCGGCACTCACGCTCTCCACAACGATCGCGGCCAGCATTGTGCTGGCCGGCTGCACGGCACCCGCCGAGCCCACCACCGGGCACGACCACGCCGCGTCCATCAGCCACGTCCACGCGATCGTGCCTAACCCCTCCGAGGACGGATACCTCCTGGGTGCCCATGACGGGATCTACACGGCCACACCGGATGGGGAGGTCGGCTCGCGTATCGAGACGACCGACTTCGACGCAATGGGCCTCATCACTGTTGGTGATGCTCTCCTCGCGTCCGGGCATCCCGGACCGACCACGGCCCCAGAACTCGGCTCCCCCAACCTCGGAATCATCCGGAGCGACGACAGCGCCAGATCTTGGACGCCTGTCTCATTCACCGACGAGAAAGACTTCCACGTGCTTGCCGTCGGGAAGAACGACACCCTCTACGGGATCGCCTCGGACTCTGCGGAGCTCCTCCGCACTGACGACCTCGGTGAGACCTGGTCGGCGGTCGGAGAAATTCTGGCGTTCAGCCTCGTCATCGACAGTGAAGGGCAACTGATCGCCGCCACCCCAGACGGGGTGCAAATCAGCACTGATGAGGGCACCACTTTTACACCTCTGAACGAGGCGCCTGCGCTCTATCTACTCGCCGTGTCACCTGACGGCAAACGGCTTGTCGGTGTCGGTCGCGGCGGACAGATCTGGGCCAGCACAGGATCCAAAGCCGAGTGGGTTCCAGCCGGCGTCACTCATGGCTCCGCGCAAGCGCTCGCGACCACGAACGACGGTGACATCTTGGTCTTCGATGACAGCGGCCTGGCGGCAATTGCCAAGTAAACGAGAGGACGATATCTCCAGCGAAAGACGCTCACCTGTCCCGCTACACGCCGAAACTGTCTGCCGATACGAGGTTTCGGCGAACCATAGCGGCACGCCTCAAGCGGTGGAGTTCGGCACCTCTTGGCGCCCTTTTGTGAGTGCTTAATGTCACTGGTTCCGACGACGAGCATGTCGGGCCTAAATCTCCTCGCGAAAACGCGGGCTGCGCGTTGCGTGGCGGGGTATGGTCAGAGCCCGCCCTTGACAACACCGTAATCTTCCACCGCGCGCGTGGGCGCTCCTCACGTTTCGGCCAATGCGCTGACCAGAAGACGATCAATCCGCCGAGCGGTACCGCGATGATCGCGGCGCTCCAGACGAGCTTGGCAAACCAATCGCCCGGTCCTCGGTGCAGGACTTGTAGCCGGTCGTCGAGGCCGCCGCCAGCATCCTCGTGATCGGTAACTAGCGACACTGAACGATCACAGAACACCGCCAAAGAGCGACGAACTCCACAGGCCGATTGATAGCGGTACGTCTGGTCGGTAGTCAGAATCCGCTGCCAGTCGTCTCAGATGGTGGTCGTCTTGCGGGCGTTGAAGGGTCAGGCGCTCAGCGGCTGGATTGCGCTGGTCGGCGTTTCGGTGCGGGCGAGCGCAAGGTCGTAGCCTTCCTGCAGCCGGAGCCAGAACTGCGGTGTGGTGCCGAAGAACGCGCCTAGGCGCAACGCGGTGTCCGCGGTAATCGCCTGCTTGCCGCGGGTCGCTCTGCGCGCGCGTCAGCGCCTCCGCCAGGCAATCGCATTTCGCCTCGGACTTTCCAAGCAGCGTCTCCCACACAGTGCTCGAATTCGCATAAGACCCGCCCGGTTCGGATTCTCACAATGGTGCGCCTTACGCGCGGTACCTGTGTCAACTGGGGATCGCTCAGCAGATCAGTCCCAATCAGTCGCAGCCGTGTGGCTTCGTTCGCTTGGTGGCGGGGTTTTTGCAGCGCTCCGTGGCGGTCTTGTTGCCGCGATCACGCAGGACTGGCTGCAGGTAGGTGTCGCGGTCTGAACCGAGAGGGGTGCGCCCGGTCGGGGCCGTTTGGATCGCTGCCGCTACGTCAGAGTCCGAAGGCTCCGCCGCTGACGAGGATCACGATGCCGAGGCCGATGAGAACGATGGGGAAGAGGATGTGCTCCCAGCGTTCGAGCACTTCGGCGATCGGGGGGCGGGTGGCGACGAACTTTGCCAGGGCCACCAGGACCGCGAGGAGCGCGAGGAAGACGATGCAGTAGGCGACTACTGCGAGAGGTTCCACGCTGAGGAAGACAGGGGTGTAGACGCCGATGTTGTCGCCGCCGTTGGCAAGGGTGACGCCTGCGACTGTCCACACGCCGACCTTCTTGCCGGCAACCTTCGCATCGTCGTCATCGTCGTCATCGTCTCCGCGCCAGGCCTGCCATCCGGCCCAGAGGCCGAGGCCCAGAGGGATGAGACCGAAGTACGGGATGGCTGCCGAGGGCAGGAATGCTCCGGCACCGATGGTCACCAGGACCGCGGCACCGAGGATGCCGGCGAATCCGAGGTACTGGCCGGCCAGAATGCGGGCGGTAGTGCCGCGCTGGCCTGCCCCTCGCGCGAAGAAGAGGGAGAGCACGATGATGTCGTCGATGTTGGTCGCTGCGAACAGGCCCATCGCCTGCAAGACCGAGGTGAGGATCATGCGCCCTCCCCAGCTGCGTCGCATCCGGGAAGCGAGCAGGCGGGATCGATGCACGGGGCGTCTTCGTCCACTGCCAGGGTGGCATCGACCAGTGCCGTCAGCGCCTGCGCCAGGTGCGAATCGGCGATCTCATATCGTGTCCGACGACCCTCGGGCTCGGAGACGACGATCCCGCAATCGCGCAGGCATGCCAGGTGGTTGGACACGTTCGGGCGTGTCAGGTCCAGATCTCGGGCCAGTTCCGCCGGGTAAGCGGGATGGTCGAGCAGGGTCAAGATGATCCGGGATCGAGTGGGGTCGGCCAGTGCACGACCCAGGCGGTTCATCACGTCGAGACGCGAAGCAATAGTCAGCATGGACTGAACTATACAGCGCGCACTGAACACTCGGTCACAGGCGTCAGCCCAGATCGCATGCCCGTAAGGGGATCGTTCTGCGAAACACTTCCGCGACGCAACTGCCCGGTGTCATTCGACTTGTCAATCAGGACGCGTCTGACCAAGGGTTTGTCATCGACGGTGACGCGCCAACTGCCTCCACGCGTCTCATTCGAGATGTCAATTCCGATGAACTTGGACTGTCGCTCAACCATCACTTTCCCTGTCCACCCTTGGTAATTGGGGCTGCTTGAGGGGTGCGGCTCACGATTTGATCGGGGGACGCGGTGACACTTTGAGGGTCCATTGCAATTTCAGGTGACACAAGTGACAGAAAGAATGACACCGGGCACCGGGCAGCAAGGGCTGGAATTGTGGAGTTCGGCACCTCTTGGCGCCCTTTTGTGAGTGCTTAATGTCACTGGTTCCGGCGACGAGCATGTCGGGGCTAAATCTCCTCGCGAAAACGCGGGCTGCGCGTTGCGTGGCGGGGTATGGTCAGAGCCCGCCCTTGACAACACCGTAATCTTCCACCGCGCGCGTGGGCGCTCCTCACGTTTCGGCCAATGCGCTGACCAGAAGACGATCAATCCGCCGAGCGGTACCGCGATGATCGCGGCGCTCCAGACGAGCTTGGCAAACCAATCGCCCGGTCCTCGGTGCAGGACTTGTAGCCGGTCGTCGAGGCCGCCGCCAGCATCCTCGTGATCGGTAACTAGCGACACTGAACGATCACAGAACACCGCCAAAGAGCGACGAACTCCACACCGGGTCGCGGCGCGTTAGGCCTGGCGTCCGCAAATGATCGTTTCTGAAGCACGAACGCACATCCCGAGGGCTCGGTTCGCACGCCGTGGGTGTGCGCGTCGTGTCGATGCCCAGCCGTGAATGGTCCGCGGACCAGGATGCGGCGTACCGCGAAGGGGTGCTTCCGGGATCTGTCACAGCTGCGCGTGATCGTCGAGGCCGCCGCATCCTTCGGGTGCACGACATCGCCGGACGCGACGGCATCATTGTTGGCATCGACGGGTTCGGTGTCTCTGCTACAGCCGACCAGGCGCTCGTCGCGCGCGGGATGACACCAGCGCGTGTTCTCGCCGCGATCGACGAGAGCGTACAGCTCGCCGACCGGTAGCCGCGCGGATTTGAGTGTGGCGCGCCGCTAGTGCGAACCGCGCAGGGGTTGCCGGCGTCTGTGGCGGCGGCATCGAGAATTGCGAGGTCCCCCGCCGCTAGACCACAGGGAGGGTGCGCGAGTCGAACAAATGGCCGATTGAATCAGCATTCTGAGCGCTCGCGAGAGACGAGCTCGCCGACTGAAATTTCCGAGTTCCCGGCACATTCCCGGCACAAGCGGCCGCCGGAGTGGCTGCACCGCCATCCACTACGGCCGTTTCATGGTGCTTTGATTGCCCGACGTCCTAGAGGTCGGCGCCTGGCTCAACAGTGAAAACCACCACTGATCAGGGCAAAGCAAAACCCCCGCGGATAGAAGCTCCGCGAGGGTTTCTAGGATGACGTAATGATCATCCGTGTGGCTCCGACGGGCGTCGATCCCGTGACCTCACGATTTTCAGTCGTGCGCTCTACCAACTGAGCTACAGAGCCGAGTGGCATCCGAAGAATGTCACTCCTGAAACGAAAGGCCCTCTCAAAGAAAGGGCCCGTCGCTCAGAGCGACCCTGACGGGACTTGAACCCGCGACCTCCGCCGTGACAGGGCGGCACGCTAACCAACTGCGCTACAGGGCCATGCGTATTAAATTATGCCGTAAGTGTGACCCCAACGGGATTCGAACCCGTGCTGCCGCCGTGAAAGGGCGGTGTCCTAGGCCGCTAAACGATGGGGCCGAGCGAACCCGGAAGTTCACGCTTACCGACGCTCAAGCATATGCAATTTTCTCCGGATCCGGAAATCGAGGGCGTGGGAGGCCTCGATCTGCCCGAGAACACGTGAGGATGAGGGGTGCTCGCCGTGCCGGCATCCGTCTCTGGTGCGAATGTGACGGGTGTTGTTAGTGTGGCTTGAGTTGCGTTCCCGACCGAAGGGCCCGAGGTGAGTGTCGACGACGGCGTGTCTGCGGAGGATTGCGGCTGCGCGCCGACGCCTCGAGAGCTTCGCGCGTTGCGTGGCCCCCTGAGTCGACGTGCCGCCATCGGCCTCGGTGTGCTGGGCGTGGGTGCGATGGGCCTCGCGTTCGGGCCGGCGGCGTTCGCCGCGGACTATCCCTCCTGGGATGACGTGCAGCGCGCCAAGTCCAACGAGGCGGGCAAAGCCGCTGAGGTGAGCCGCATCGAGGGACTCATCAACTCCCTGCAGGCCGATGTCGCCTACAAACAGGCCGAGGCCGAGCGTCTCGGCGCGGAGTACGTCGCCGCGCAGGAAGCCTTCGAAGACGCCGCGTACCGCGCGACCGACCTTCAGGCTCAGGCCGACGCGGAAGCGGCCCGTGCGCAGGAGAGCGCCGGCAAGCTCGGGCGCCTGGCTGCCCAGCAGTATCGCAACGGCAGCGAAGATGCCTCGCTCGAGCTCTTCTTCTCGGGGTCTGCCGCGAGCGCCGACGACCTGCTCGCCAAGCTCGGCACGATGGACAAGCTCGTCGCGGCGAACCGGGGGATCTATGCCGACGCCGTCAGCGCGCGCGACAATGCCCAGAACCTGAGCAACCAGGCATCCGTCGCCCGTGATGAGCGCGACAAGCTGCAGAAGGAGGCCGAGGCGAAGATGGTGGCCGCGCAGGATGCCGCCACCGCCGCCCAGGCCGCTCTCGACGCGCAGACCGCGAACCTCGGTACCCTGCAGGCCCAGCTGGCGGCCCTCAAGGACACGACGGCCAAGACGATCGCCGACTATCAGGCTGGCGTTGAAGCCGAGCGCCAGGCGCGCCTCGCCCGAGAAGCGGCGGCCCGTGAAGCCGCACGACAGGCGGCCGCAGCCGCAGCCGCCCAGGCCGCTGCCGACGCTGCAGCGGCAGCCGCGGCAGCCGCGGC
>FWWL01008926.1_pt1 | contig 12532 bp, 7 predicted proteins | sample 2228331 | NCBI WGS metagenome assembly FWWL01 (sample SAMEA103939775, study PRJEB20133) | metagenome | reverse complement strand
TTTTAATAAATTTATAATTTTTGAAAATTTCTAATTCTCCCAGAATTTCTTTATAATCCTCAAACTTATAATCATACCTTAAATCAGGTTTATCAGTGGCATAATTTTTTATTGCTTCATCATAAGTCATTCTAATAAAAGGAGTTTTTAAATCTAAATTAAAGATTTCTTTAAAAACATTTTTGAAAATTGCTTCAACAGAGTTAAATATATCTTCTTCATTTACAAAACTCATTTCAATATCAAGCTGGGTGAATTCTGGTTGTCTATCCTTTCTAAAATCTTCGTCTCTAAAGCATCTTGCAAATTGAAAATATCTATCAAATTGAGAGACCATCAAAATCTGTTTATAAATTTGGGGAGATTGTGTTAAAGCATAGAATTTTCCCTTGTGAAGTCTTGAAGGAACAAGGAAATCTCTTGCGCCCTCAGGAGTGCTTTTTGAAAGATAAGGAGTTTCAACCTCAATAAACCCTTTTTCTATAAGAGTTTTGGTCATTATGAATTTTACCTGGCTTCTTAATTTAAAAACTTTTCTTCTTCTATTGCTCCTTAAATCTAAGAATCTAAAAGAAAGTCTTGTCTCTTCAAATATATCCTTTTCTTCATCTGGTAAAAAGGGTAAAGGTTCAGATTTTGAAAAAATTTCAATATTTTCTGTAAGAATCTCTATTTCCCCTGTTTTCATAACTGGATTTTTATCTTTTTGAGGTCTTTCCCTTACTATCCCCTCCACACATAAAGTAGAATAAAGAGGCAAATTTTTTATTTTTTTCTGCAAATCTTCATTTTCAACCACTATCTGAATTTCTCCCTCCCTATCCTCTAAAACAAAAAAGAAAATTTTCCCAATATCTCTTTTCCTTTTTAACCATCCACATACTCTCACTTTCTCTCCAATATAATCTTTGGTTATATTTCCACAGGCTTCGCTTCTAAGACCAGTTTTCATTTTTTTTCTTCCATATTAAATAAATGTCCTCTTTAAATTTTTTTATTTCCTTTATTTCAAATTCACCAAAGAATTTTTTTAATTTAAGCTCTTCCAAGGGAGAAATTCCATCACCTGCTATTTTACCTGAATAGGAGGTATGAATTTCATCGAAAAGTTTCTCTCTTATAAAAGAAGATAAAACTTCTTTTCCCCCTTCAACAAGTAAACTTGTTATCTCCATTTCATATAATTTTTTTAAGAAATTCTTTAAGCTTACCCTTCCTTTACCTTTGATTTTCAAAAGAAAATCATAATCCTTACCCTTATAATCCTCTGAAACCACCAAAAAGGCTTTTTCTTCTCTGAAAAATTTTTGATTTACAAGTTCAAATTCCTTATTACCCCAGAGAATAAATCTATATGGTTTTCTAAAAGAATAAACCTTTCTTGGAGTTAAAAGGGGATTATCCTTTAAAAAGGTTCCCTTTCCTATTAATATTGCATCAAAATTTCCCCTTATATAATGCACAAACTCTCTTTCCTCTTCACTTGAAATCCATTTTGAACTTCCATCCTTTAAGGCAATTTTACCATCAAGCGTCATTGCAAATTTCAATGTTATAAATGGTCTTTTTTTTAATTTATATGTAAAATAAAATTTATTCAATTCCCTACACTCTTCTTCTAAAACTCCCAGTTTTACCTCAATTCCCTTTTCCTTTAAAAATTCAATTCCTTTACCCTTTACCTTCTCGTCCGGGTCAATGGTTCCTATTATAACTTTTTTAATTTTTTTTGAAATTATATAAGGGGCACAAGGAGGAGTTCTTCCATAATGATTGCAAGGCTCAAGATTTATATACAAAAAAGCCCCTTCTGCATGTTTTCCTGCAAGCTCAAGAGCCATTCTTTCAGCATGCAAGGTTCCAGGTCCCGTATGATAACCTATTGAAATAATCCTTTTATTTTTAACAATAAGAGCACCCACAAGAGGATTCGGAGATACTCTACCCTCACCTAACCTTGCAACTTCAATTGCTTTACTCATAAAAAACTCATCCTCCCCAAAATTTTTGAAATTAAAATCCAAATTTAAAATCTTCCTTTCAGAAACTTATTTTGAGAGGAAACCAGGTAGCAATAGGTTTTCCTTCTTTATCTTTTGCAGGTTCAAACTCATATTTTTTCGCCGCTTCCTTTGCAGCATTGTCAAGAAAGTCATATCCACTTGACCTCAGCACTTTCACATCTTTTACCTTTCCATCCACATCTATCAAAACTCTAAGAAATACGGTTCCATGAGCCCCAAGTTTTTCAGCTATCTCAGGATATTCTGGAGTAACTGTCTTCTTTAGTACCGGCATTATAACAGGAATAATCTCTTGAGGAGGTGGGATTTCCTCGGGTTTTTCTTCCTTTTTTTCCTCAGGAGGCGCTTTTGCAACTTCTTCCTCTTTCTTTTCCTCCTCTTTCTTTTCCTCCTCTTTCTTTTCTTCCACCTTTTTTGCAGCTTCCTCTGCTATTTTTTTCTGAAGAATTTCCTCTGCTGTAACTTCAGGTTTTGGTGGAGTAGGCTTTGGCTCTTCCGGTTTTTCTATAACCCTTTCTTCTATTCTCCTTTCCGGTACTTTTTCCTTTAATTCGGGTTGAGGAGAAAGCTTTTCCTCCGCTTTCTCTTCCTTTTTAAGTTCAAAACTTACTCTTTCTACCCTTTTATCCTTAGGTATCCATACAAGGTCAAGGTTTGAAATCATTATTGCCTCTGCCAGATTTTTTATATTCTGTAATCTATCAGAAAATGCATACATTTCTTGAGGAACAATTAAGGGAATAAAGGGAATCTCTTTTTGAAGAATTTTTTGGATTTCTTCAAGAAATTTTTTTGCCTTTCTTCTATCAAGAGTCCTTAAAGATGCAGAAAGAAGAGAATCAACTCTTTTATTAGAATAACCCATAAAATTTAAAATACCCTTTGAATCAATTAAATAAGAAAGGTCTGCCTTTTCATCTATTGAATAAGAAAGAATATAAACATCAAAGTCTGAATTTATTAACCTTGTAATAAAATCGCCAGGCTCAAGAGGAAAAACATTTACCTTAATAAGACCCTCTTCTTCTAAATCCTTTTTTATCTCCTCAGCAAGTCTTACATAAATTTCTTGAGAGTTATCACATAAAAGGTTAATTTGAAGTTCTTTTCTTTCTTTATACCCTGCATTTTTCAATATATCTATTCCCTTTTCCGGATTATTAAAAGAAAGTTCCTCCAGTTCAGAATAAAAAGCCCAGCTTAAAGGCGGTATAATTGACTTTGCTTTAAGCGCATATCCACCAAATAATTTTGAAATCAAGTTATCAGGATTTAACATATATATAAAGGCTTTTCTAATATTCTCATCATTTAAGGGGAGCTTTTTTAAATTAAATCCAAGGTAAATTACCTTAGGTGAAGGAGAATTTTCTATCTTTCCTTTTTTCCAGTCTGAAAGAAAAGTATTTACGAGGCTTGCATTTAAGTTTAGTGCAATATCTACAAGGTCCATCTTGAGTGCCTGTGCCACCTCGTAAGGACCTTTATATATTTTAAATACTATCTTATCAGCAAAACCTGATTTTTCAAAAAAATCTTTAAATTTTTCAAGTATCAAAACATCTCCTTTGATATAATCAATAACTTTATAAGGACCGTTTCCAACAGGTTTTTTAAAGTATTCAGAAGCTTTTATATCTTTAACTTCTTTTAAAATATGCTCAGGTAAAGGATATATTTCACAATCGACAAGCTGAGAAGAATAGGAATGTGTAAATTCTATTTTTAAAACATAATCAGATATTGCTTTTAAATTTTTGATAAATCGGAAATTTGCCTTTAATGGGGAAGCTATATCTGGAGAAATTATGAGATTATAGGTAAAAACAAAATCCTTTGCTGTTACAGCTTTTCCATCGTGCCATTTAGCATTTCTTCTTAAATAAAAAGTTATTGTTTTTAAGTCCTCAGAAAATTCCCATTCTGAAGCTATACCTGGATAAACCTTGTTCCCTTCAACCCTTATAAGAGGATAAAAAATAAGGTCAAAAATTGCATTATTCTGTCTAAAAGAAGGATAAATAGGAACAAGAGATTCAAAATCCTCAGAAATTCCAAGGGAAATGGTACCACCGCTTTCTATTTTTTGAGGAATTTCTCTCCCTATTCTTACACATGAGCACAAAAGAAAAAGAATTATAAATAAATCCCTCTTCATAGTTTACCTCCTATTTAATATTCAATTCTATATTTTAAAGTAAAGATATTATAATTTGCAAAATCTAAGGGATTTACAGGGAAACCCTCCTTCCATATTTCAAAATGAAGATGGGGACCTGTACTTTTGCCCGAAGAGCCAACCCTTGCTATTATCTCTCCCTTTTTAACCCATTCTCCTTTTCTAACATTAATTTCTTTTAAATGAGCATAAAAGGTTTTAATACCCCCTTTATGTTCAATCCACAAATAAAGCCCAAAATTTTCATCTACCCCCTTTTCTTTAACAATACCATCAAGAGGAGCCCTAATAGGTGAACCTGAGGGGCTCACAATATCAATACCAGGATGAAGAACAGAATAAAAATTACTTATTATTCCCTTGAGAGGTAATTCAAATAAAAATGTATTTGAAAATTCTTGCTCATTTTTAATTATTTCAGTCTCCTTATTGGGTATATCTCTTATACTTTCAAATTCTATCTTTTTTTCTGCTGGTTTTAGGAGATTTTCCATTTTTTTTGCAAAAAGCACAAATTTTTTAAGTTTAGATTCAAGTTCTTTAATTTTCTCTTCCTGCCTTTTAACCTTATTAGCCTGGTATTCAAGCATTTTCATCCTTGCAAAATTTCCTACCATCCATATTGAAAATCCTGTAAAGAAAAAAATAATAAAAAGTAAGAAAAAAATAAGAATTTTTAAAAATTTCACCCTAAAAGGAGAAAAATAAAAATCTTTAACATAAGAGGCACCCTCAGGAATTATTTTTATAAAATAACCCTTCTTATTCAATTTTAGGAGGTTCTTCTATTATTGCTTTGATAAGTTTTTTAACTTCCATTAAATCATCCATTAATATAAGAGAAGAGGGAGAATGAGTGTATCTTATCGGAATTGTAATAGCAATTGAAGGAATTCCACTTTTTGCTGTTTGAATATAAAAAGCATCCGTAACGCCATAACTCCCAGCATCTCTCTGAACCTTTATATTTTTTCTTTCAGCAAGGGTTTCAAGATAAGAAACAAGTTTAAGAGGAAATATTGTTCCTCTATCCATTACCCTTATTCCTGCTCCTTTCCCGAGTCCAAAATCTCTTTCAGGTTCTGAATATGTATCTCCTGATGTGGAAACATCAATTGTAAAAACAAAATCAACTTCAAGATACTCTGAAAAAACCCTTGCACCTCTAAGTCCAAGTTCCTCCTGCACATTAAAAACAAAATATAAATCCCTTTCAAACTTTTCGCTTTCAAGTATAATATCAATAAGCAAGCTCACCCCAGCCCTATTATCAAGATTCCTTGCTATTATTTTATTATCCTGCCAAACAAAAGAAGAATAAATTACACCAGGCTCACCAACTGGAACCTTTTTTAATGCTTCTTCTTTAGAGCTTGCCCCTATATCTACAATAACCTCACTAAATTTTTTTACTTCTTCCTTTTTCCAGTCTTTTCCTGAAAAGATCCCTATAACTCCGTTTCTGAAAATCACTTTGTGAGCTGCGTATAAATGAGGATAAACACCACCAAGGGGAGCACATTTCAAAAATCCTCTTTTATCCGCATCAGTACAAACAATACCAATTTCATCTATATGGGCTGTAAAAGCAAGAGAAGGTTTTTCTCCCTTATTATGAAATATAAGATTTCCAAATCTATCTTCTGTTATTTCAAAATTTTTATTTTTCAACAAATCTTTTATTTTCTCTCTAATTTCACCTTCAAAACCTGAGGGTCCAAAAATTTCACACAATTCCTTTAAAATTTTCTTCATAAATAACCTCCATTGTTTTTAAAAAAAGTTTTTCTGTATTAATTAAATCATCCTCATATAAAAGAGAAGCTTTTGAATGAATATACCTGCAGGGAACAGCTATTACACAGGTTTTAACACCTCTATTTGTAAGTGAAACCATTCCTCCATCTGTAGCTCCTGTAAGAGGTATTTTCCATTGAAAAGGTATATTGAATTTTTCTGCTGCTTTCTGAACATAACTTAACATCGCTTCATCTACAATAAGTGATCTATCCATCTTTGTAACAACAGGACCTTTACCCATCCGTGGATAATATTCTTCCTCAGGATGATAGGGTTCAAAGGCAAAGGTTCCTTCAAGTATAAAGGCAAGGTCAAAATTTATTCTTTCTGAAGCTATCCTTGCACCAACAAGACCAGTCTCTTCTTGACAGGTAAATATAAAGGTGGTATCAAAAGGGATTTCCTCTTCAAGAATCACAGAAAGCAAAATTGCACTTCCAGCTCTATCATCAAATGCTTTTCCCTTATAAATTTTCTCCCCTATGTTTTCAAATTTCGTGTCAAAAACTCCTTCTGTTCCAGGGGGAACTCTTTGTTTTGCCTCTTCTCTACTGTAAGCTCCTATATCAACTATGATATCAGAGAATTTATTATATTTTATATTTTCCTTTTTATGGGGAGGCACACTTGATACAACTCCCTTTATCCCATTAACAAAAACAATTTCAACTCCAGGCAAAATTTCAGGTTCAACTCCCCCGATGGGTCTAATTTTTAAAAAACCATCAGATGTATAACCTATAACAATGACCCCAACTTCGTCCATATGAGCAAAGGCACCCACTTTTATATCTATTTTATTTTTCCCCTTTTTATAAACATAAAGATTACCAAAAAAATCCTCCTCATAACTTATATTTTTTTCTTCAATTTTTTTCTTTATATAATCTCTTACTTCCTTTTCCTTACCAGATGGACCTTTTAATTCAGAAAGTTCCTTTAAATAATTTATCATTTCTTTTTAAGCAAGGATTCAAGAGAGTCAAGTTTTTTCCTGAAGTTCGGAGGTAGATTGCGTACTTTTTTTGTAAGTTTAAAAACCTCTTTTACCTTCTGTGTATCGCCTTTCATAAGATAAAGATTTGCAAGACTAATAATAAGAAAGGGGTCGGCATATCTGAATTCCATTGCTTTATTAAAGCTTTCTTCTGCTTTATCCAACTCTCCAAGCCCCATATAACTCTCACCAATTACTCTGAAAACCTCTGGTGCCTTTGCAAATTTCAAAATTTCCTGGGCTTTTAAAAGTCCTTTCTCAAAAAGACCAGCTCTATTATAAAGTTCTGCAAGCGTTAATTTTACTGCTATCCAAGCTCTCTGCTCACCCGGCTCTAAAGAAATTTCATCTCCCTCAAATAACTCTGAAAATTCAAATTCCTTTATAGCTCTTTGAATATCTCCTATTGACTGATAATAAAGACCAAGGGTTATTGCAAGGGTTTTATATTGTCCCAGTAACCTGTCATGGGTTAAATCCTTATAAACACTTTTATCAGGCTTTCCATCCTTTAAAATTCCTCTGTATTTAAATTTTTTATACAAAAAATCTTCCGTCTTTTCAACATCCATACCGGTACCAAAAGGTGAGGTAATTTCCTGAGGCTTTTCTTTTACCCTGTAAACCATTCCCTCAAGCATAAGATATTTCAAAAATTCCCCATATGCCCTTCTTTCACATGTTATTGAGAAAAATAAAGGGGGATTCGGAACTTTTTTTGTGCCTTTTTCTATAACTTCCTTGATAAACTCCTCTCCATCCCAGAGAAATATTTCAGGTATGGATACCCCTGTAGGTAGGGTTCTCATCTTTGTATTTTCATCAAATTTATAACCAAAGACACCTGCTATTATATCTCTTATGATTATATCCCTTACAAAAAAAATACCTTTTTCAGTTCTAAAGGGCACCAGTTTCTTTATTTCCTCCTCTTTAAAATGTATTGGAACACCCCATCTTTTTAACTGTATGTTATACCAGTCTGTGTTTAAAAGAGATAAATTCGCTACAATAACATCCTTTTTATAACCAAAAAGACACTGTAAAGCCCAAAGGGGAAAAGTATCGTTATCACCATTTGTAAAAACTACACCTTTATCATCCACACAGGAAAGAAGATTATAAGAATAATCCTCTGCTATGTAGTTATTACTTCTATCAGCCTTATTATAAAATGCCTTAACCTGCCATAAGGGAACAAAAATTGAAAATATTATAAAGAGATATTTTAAATATGAGGTAAATCTATTTTTTAAATTCTCATAAGTTAATCTTATTATCTCAAAAAGTCCAAACCCTGTATATAAACCAAAGAAAAAATAACCGGGTATATAAAAATAGTCCCTGTCCCTTACTTCTGTTGGAACTGAATCTAAAAGCTTTAAAAATGCTGCATTATCTAAATCAAAAAGAGAAAGAACCTCCCTGATTCTTGGAGAATATAAAAACTGGGGAAACTGCTTTATAAATTCAAGAAAGTTTATAAGAGTTGAGGGATATTTTAAGTTTAGTTGAAAGGTTAAACCTAATGTTCCTATTAAAAAAGCACCACCAAACAAAATAAAACTCTTCCAGTCAGAGTATATGTGAGCTATAACACCTATTATACCAAGAATTACGATAAGTGGTATAAACTGCCAGGAAAAATAATAAAAGAAAACCCAGATTTGGTCTATAAATGCCCAAAAATTGCTATATACAGGAGCTTCAAAAAATTCTGATTGTTTTACTTTGCCTGTCCTTCTTGGGAAAAGACCCATAGGTTCATATTGTTTTCTCAATAAAACATCCCAGAAAGCCTGCCAAGTTTTTGGTTCTACCTGATTGATGGGAATATCAAACCTTGACCTTATAAGCATATAAAACTCAGGAGTTGCACCCAAAAGAATCATAAGTAAAGTAAAACCTCTTGCATCAAGATGTAATTTAGGAGAAATAAACCCTATTAAAAGAGCTAAAGAGCCCGAAATCACAATTAAAGGAATTGACTCAATAAATACACCCAAAAGAGAAATTATGCTCAGGATAAAATAAATAAGAACAGGTGGAGATAATTCAATTTTTTTCTTACTTTCCTTCCATGATTTCAAATAAAGCAAAATTATCCCTGGGATTAGAAAGATTAATATTATTTTTTTGCTGTAAGGCTCAAAAGTGGAGCGTAAAATACCTGCAAGATATAAAAATGCTCCTATTGTTGAAACAAACTCTAAATTCAAAAGCTCATCTTTTTTCATTACAAGAATAAAAATTAAAAGTCCAGGAACAATTACAAGAGAAAGAAGGTGTATTCCAGAAGAAAGGGATAGAGCATAAAAGGAAAGAATTATATATCTTACAGCATCCTTTTTGTCTTTCTTTTCCCACCATAGATATAAAAGATAAACAGAAAGAATTATAAAAAAGGTGGAAGGTGCGTATGTTTCAGCCTCAATGCTGCTCCACCATGTTGTATATGTAAAAGGAGCACATAAGGCTCCCATAAAGGCTGAAAAATGCTTCAAAATATCAGGAAGAGTTTTAGAGATTCTATTAAATATCTTATAAAGTAAAAGATAACCAATTCCCGCAGAAAGAGCACCAGAAAGAATTGAAATAAGAGTGATTTTCTGAACCACATTTAAAAAAGGAATTGGAAGAATTGCAAAAAATCGACCCAGAATTACATAGAGGGGTGTTCCAGGTGGATGAGGTATTCCAAGAATCCAAGAAGTGGCAAGAAATTCTCCTACATCCCAGAAAACAATTGTAGGAGCTGTTGTTTTTAAATATATCCCAAAAGTAATTAAAACCGATAGACTAAAAAATATTTTCTTTAAATTTTCACTTTTCATTTTCTTCCTCAATTACAGCATGAGCCGCTGATAGTCTTGCAACAGGAACTCTAAAAGGTGAGCAGGAAACATATGTAAGTCCTATACTGTGACAGAACTTAACTGACTCTGGGTCACCCCCATGCTCACCACATATTCCTATTTTAAGATTAGGATTTTTCTTTCTACCTTTTTTTATTGCAACTTTCATCAATTCTCCAACTCCAGTCTGGTCAAGTGTTTTGAAAGGGTCATCTTTTAAAATTCCTTTTTCAATATAAAAGGGTAAGAATTTACCAATATCATCTCTTGAAAACCCAAATACCGTTTGAGTTAAATCGTTTGTTCCAAAGGAGAAAAATTCAGCGATTTCTGCAATCTCATCAGCCGTAATACAAGCCCTTGGAATTTCAATCATTGTCCCAATTTTATAGTCTATTTTTACACCCTCTCTTTCCATAACTTCTTTTGCCACCCTTTCAACAATCTCTTTTTGTAACTTTAACTCTTCTTTAATTCCAACAAGAGGAATCATAATTTCAGGAATTGCTTTTATTCCTTCTTTTATTGCCTTTGCCGCTGCCTCAAAAATTGCCCTTGCCTGCATTTCAGTAATCTCTGGATAAGTAATTCCAAGTCTACATCCCCTGTGCCCAAGCATAGGATTCATTTCCTTTAAATTCTCTGAAATCTTTTTAATCTCCTCAGGTGATTTACCCACCCTTCTTGCAAGCTCATTAATTGACCTTTCATCCTTTGGCAGGAACTCATGCAAGGGGGGGTCAAGTGTCCTTATTGTAACAGGATAACCATCCATTTCTTTAAAAATTCCATAAAAGTCTTCTCTCTGAAGGGGAAGTAATTTTTCAAGCGCTTTTTTTCTTTCTTCTTCATTTTCTGCAAGTATCATTTCCTGCATTGCATATATTCTTTCTCCCTCAAAAAACATATGCTCTGTTCTACAAAGTCCTATGCCTTCTGCACCAAGTTCTCTTGCTTTTTTTGCATCACGAGGTATATCAGCATTTGCCCTAACCCCCAATTTCCTTATTCTATCAGCAAAATTTAAAAGCTCTTCCAGTTCAGGGAAAATTTCAGGCTCAATTAAGACTGCCTTCCCTTCATAAACCTTTCCTGTACTTCCATCTATCGTGAGATAATCACCCTCTTTAAAGACTTTACTATTAACCTCCATTATTCTCTTTCCTTCATCAATATTAAGTTCCTCACAACCCACCACACAAGGCTTTCCCATACCTCTTGCAACAACTGCTGCATGAGAAGTCATGCCCCCCCTTGCAGTTAAAATACCTCTTGCTCTTGCCATTCCATGGATATCATCAGGAGAAGTCTCTATTCTTACAAGAATCACAGGTTCACCCTCCTCTGCTCTTCTCATTGCCTCATCCGCAGTGAAATAAATTTTACCTACCGCAGCACCTGGAGAAGCAGGAAGCCCTTTTGCTATTGCAGAAGTTTTCCTCTCAAATTCAGGTGAAATCTGGGGATGAAGAAGTTTCTCAAGCTCATAAGGAGATATTCTTCTTACTGCTTCTTTTTCATCAATAATTCCCTCTTTTACCATGTCAACTGCAATTTTTACAGCAGCCCTTGGTGTTCTTTTACCTTTTCTTGTCTGTAAAAAATAAACCTTACCCTTTTCCACTGTGAATTCCATATCCTGCATATCCTTAAAATGCTTTTCCAATTTTTCAAAAATCTTCACAAGTTCTTCATAGATAGAAGGGTTTTTTGTTTTAAGTTCTGATAAAGGAAGGGGTGTTCTTATTCCTGCCACAACATCCTCGCCCTGTGCATTAAATAGAAACTCTCCAAAAACTTCCTTTTCACCCGTGGAAGGGTTTCTTGAAAATGCAACTCCTGTTCCTGAATCCTCTCCCATATTTCCAAATACCATTACCTGCACATTACAGGCAGTTCCCCAGGAATCAGGAATTTTGTAAATTCTTCTGTATTCTATTGCCCTTTTGTTATTCCAAGATTCAAAAACTGCTATTATTGCTTTCCATAATTGTTCATAAGGGTCTTCTGGAAAGGTAATTCCTTTTTCCTCCTTTACTATTTTTTTAAATTCTTCTACTATCTCTTTTAAATCTTCTGCCGTTAACTCAGAATCATACTTTACTTTCTTTTCTCTTTTTTTCTTTTCTGTAAATTCCTCAAATTTTCTTCTTTCCACACCAAGAACAACATCAGAAAACATTTGAATGAATCTTCTGTAAGAATCATAAGCAAATCTTTCATTTTGAGTTTTTTTTGCAAGTCCTTTTACTGTTTCCTCATTAAGACCAAGATTTAAAACGGTGTCCATCATTCCTGGCATTGAGGCTCTTGCTCCTGACCTAACAGAAACAAGAAGTGGATTTTCAGGGTCTCCAAATTTTTTACCTGTTCTTTCCTCAAGAAGTTTTAAAGCCTTTTCTACTTCTTCTTTAAGTCCTTTTGGTAATTTATTTTTTTTAAAATAATATACACAGGCTTCTGTTGAAATGGTAAATCCTGGAGGCACAGGAAGCCCTATTCTTGTCATCTCATGAAGATTTGCCCCTTTCCCTCCTAAAAGATGGGTCATTGAGGCATCACCCTCTGCAATTCCATCACCAAAAGAATAAACAAATTTTTTCATAATTATCACAATTTCTAAAAATTTTATCTAAGGATTTGAACCTTTAACTATCAAGATTTTTATTTTAATTTA
>FWWL01006881.1_pt1 | contig 12534 bp, 7 predicted proteins | sample 2228331 | NCBI WGS metagenome assembly FWWL01 (sample SAMEA103939775, study PRJEB20133) | metagenome | reverse complement strand
GTCTTCCATCGCCTAAAGACAAAAACGCGCTCGATAAAGTTCTCCCTGAGCCGTGGATCGTGGAGTCGCCCCTCATCCTCCACAGGGAGAGAGGGGAATCGCTCAATAACCTGACGGGCGAAGATTCCTATCCCCTTACTCGCCATCCCCCCCGAGGAGTTATACACCTTCACACGCTCAAGTCCGCTACTCGGTGAGCGGCTCTTAAAAATAAAGCCGCACAGATCTTCTCTCTCAAGACGTTGGATCTTCTCCTGTGCCCACGTCACCATGCGGTCGGTGAGATCAAGGCGGGAGTGGCGCGTCACCAAACGGGGCGAGGCAGGATCTCCTTCAAGGCGCATAGGCTCACGAGGTACCCCAAGACCACACTCCACCTCAGGGCAAACCGGTATGTACGTCACGAAGCGACCGAGCACATCGGCAACGAAGGTATCTCGCTGATGGGATCCGTCATAGCGAACACGCTGCCCGAGGAGGCAGGCACTCACCCCTATCTTCAGCGTCTCGGACGGCTGCGCGTGGGGTAGCGCTCCAAAGACCTCATCGTCTCTCATGGGCTATTCTTTTCCTCCTGAACGATAGGAGGACGGAGGACGGTGTACTCCCCCTCCTCCACCAGCTCATACTCATGTCCACCAAGACGGAACGGGCTCTTATAGCCAAAGGGCAGGTGGAGATCTTCCGCGGTGGACATCGCCTCCAGGATGCTTCCTATAACGTGTGCATACTCCTCGAGATGTGGGAGCAAATCTCCGGAGGAGATCTTAATCTCTCTCGCCCCGAAGAGATCCCGGAGTCCTCTCGTAACGAACATCTTCTCCTCATCGTCCCAGTTGAGCTCCACCACCTGAGTGGGATTTTTACTGTTCTGAATCCGAAGTAGTGGCGTAAGGGGTGTGTTCTCCATCTCTCTCTCCTCGCGATGTGGTATACACGGTTACTCCCTCTCTCAAGCCCGAGCATGAGCATGAGCGCGAAAACGGCAGAAGGAGGGAAGGATCGTAGAGGGAGGGAGGATCAAAACCAAGGAGCTGAAAGCACGTCGCAGCGATATTGGTCAACCCTGGTCGTTCGATGTGGGGGTTGAAGACAATGGGGCAGTTGCCGGAACGTATGCCCTGGGGGTCATAGATGAGGAACGGTACAGGATTAAGGGTGTGAGCGGTCTTTGCCTTCGGCTTCCCCTCCGGTCCTCGTTTCACACTGCCGGTTTTTCTGTCGAGCTCGTACATCTCCTCGAGATTTCCGTGGTCGGCGGTTATTATGAGAATACCCCCTACCGCCTCGATAACCGGTACGAGTCTTCCAAGGCAGAGATCCACTGTCTCTCCAGCGATGACCGCGGCTTGGTAGACCCCGGTGTGACCAACCATATCGCCGTTCGCGTAGTTTACCCGGAGGAAGTCAAAGTCCCCCGACTTGATCGCCTCAATGAGCCGATCTGTCACCTCTGCCGCTCTCATCCACGGGCGTTGCTCAAACGGTACGATCTCAGAGGGGATTTCCACGTAGGTCTCGCGCGTCTCATCGAACTTTCCCGATCGGTTACCATTCCAGAAGTACGTCACATGCCCGAACTTCTGCGTCTCTGCAATAGCCATCTGACGCACCCCCTCCCGACAGAGGAGCTCCCCCATCGTGTGTTCGATGTGAGGCGGTTCAACGAGGTACACCTTCGGAATGTGAAGGTCACCGTCGTACTCCATCATACCGGCATAGGCAACACGAGGATAAGGCTCTCGGACAAACTTAGAAAAATGTTCCTCCTCAAAGGCTCGAGAGATCTCGATTGCCCTATCACCACGAAAGTTGAAGAACACCACCGAGTCACCATCTCTAATAGGACCTACCGGCTTCCCATCATCGCCGACGATAACGAAAGGAGGGATATCTTGATCTATAAGTCCTGGGATCTCACGACGGTAGGTTTCAATAGCCTCCCGGGCGGAGCGGAAGCCACGTCCTTCGCCTGCGACGTGCGTTCTCCACCCGAGCGCCACTATCTCCCAGTTTGCCTCGTAGCGATCCATCGTGATAGCCATCCTGCCACCACCGCTCGCGATACGGTAGTCCACGGCGGCATCCCGCCGAAGGTGGGCGAGAAACGCCTCAAAGGGTTCTACGTACTCGAGCGCAGACGTCTCGCCTACATCTCGACCATCGAGGAGTATATGGATCCGAGCACGCCGAACGTTTTCTCGGAAGGCTGCATGCGCGAGCATCTGGTTCAGATGGTCCACGTGGCTGTGAACGTTGCCATCCGAGAGAAGCCCAATGAAATGGAGTGTTCCACCCTTTGTGTTGCAGAACTCCACGATATGACGCCATCCCTTCCCTTGGAAGAGACGTCCCGACGCGAGTGCTTCTCCCACGAGCCGAGCGCCTTGGGCGTAAACCCTCCCCGCTCCGATAGCGTTATGCCCCACCTCGGAGTTCCCCATGTCATCATCAGAGGGGAGACCGACGGCCGTACCATGGGCCCTGAGCAGTATCCGCGGCGAGCACCCCCACAGAAAATCAAAACAGGGCGTGTGACCATTCAAGAAGGCATTCCCCTCATGATCTTCCCTATACCCTATGCCATCCATGATAACGAGCACGAGAGGACCCGGTCGCAACCGTCCTCTCCCCTGTCCTGAGACCATTCAACACTCCTCTCTATCCTGTATTCCTTCCTCGCATTATCTCTCGTCTCGTCGTTCCGTGGGAGATGCTCACCATCATATGCAGGAGAGAGAACTCCATGTCGTGTACTGCTCAGTATCCCTCTCTATCGGATTGCCGCTCCCCGAGGCGAATGGTAACACGTGCCGGCTCCCCACTCCAACGCACCACCTCCAAGATTATCGTATCACCTGGACGATGGCGACGCATGAGGCGAATGACCTCGTTCGCCTCTCTCACCTCCTTTCCGTCCACCTTCGTGATGATATCTCCACCTACGAGGAGAGAGTAGTTCCTCACAAGTGCTCTCGTTGTCCCGCCCTTGAGTCCCGCCCGGTCCGCCGGCCCCCCGGGAACAACCTCGACGACCATCACCCCTTGCTGAACATTCAGTTTAAAGGCGTGAGCGAAATCGGGAAGGAGTGTCATAAGGGTTGCCCCCATCCAAGGATGATCGTACCGTCCTCGCACAACAAGTTCTTCTACCACGTGTTTCACCGTGTTAATGGGAATGGCGAACCCTATACCCACGCTCGCCCCGGTGGGGCTGAAGATAGCGGTCGCAATCCCGATGATCTTCCCTGAGGTGTCAATAAGGGGACCGCCGGAGTTTCCCGGATTGATCGCCGCATCAGTCTGGATTACGTCCTCTACGAGCGTTCCGGTGGGAGATCGAATGGCACGACCGAGGGAGCTGATCACACCCGTCGTAAGGGTCTGTCCAAGACCGAAAGGATTCCCTATCACCATCACCTTCTGCCCTACCTTTAACCCATCAGAGTCTCCCATGGGGAGGACGGTCACATCCCTGTCTAGACCATCAACCTTCAATACCGCGATATCCGTATCAGGATCAGATCCCACGAGCCTTGCGTTGTACTTCTTGCCGTTGGCAATCGCAACCTCAAGCTTTCTCGCATCTTCGATCACATGGTGATTGGTGATAATGTAGCCCCGACGATCAATAATCGCCCCTGATCCAACACCACGCTTCGGCACAATGTTAAAGAAAAAATCACGCTCAAGCACGGTACTCGCGATGTTAACCACCCCATAGGAGAGCTTCTCATAGAGACGTATGACGGTCTCTTCGTCATCGGTAAGGGCCTCTACGTTATGTACACTGAGAAACCAGAGCATTATACCTACTACAAACCATCGCATCCTCATCACTTCCCTCCTTCGTTACCCACGGTCTCCTCTATCCTTACCATTTCTATACTACGATTCCCGCCGGAGGAGTAAAGCGTTTTAAGGCTCACCTCAGGGGAAGTATGAGATGAGTAAACTCTTCTTGATCCCTCCCAACGCTCCTTCTATAACTAGTCTGGTACAGCGAGGCACGAGAGAACCACGATGATGCAGCCATACAAGATGCTCAACACCGTCATGCACTACTCCTGGGGCACAAGGGGCTTGGGGGGCTATATCCCCTCGTTTCTGCAGTTCACGAGAGAGAGGGGAGAGGACATCGTCATGCGACTACCGCCCGATCTTGACCCATGGGATAACGCCACGCCATGGGCAGAACTCTGGATTGGGGATCACCCACGAGCACCCTCTTCGCTCCTCCATGAAGAGGGCGTCACACCGCTCCGTCATCTCCTCTCTCGGTCACCATCGCCCTCCCGGAGGAAGAGTACCCTCCCGTTCCTCCTTAAGCTTCTCTCGGTGGAACAGCCGCTCTCCATTCAGGTACATCCGGATACATACCACGCGAAGAGACTTCACGAGAGCGCGCCGCAACACTACCCTGACGCACTCCATAAACCAGAGATCGTCGTTGCGCTCGATGAACTGGTGGTGTTCGCCGGCTTCAAGAGAGAAGGTGCATGCACCGAGCTCTGTCGTACCATCCCTGAGCTCGCCGTGGTTCTCGATCTCCCTCCTACGAGTCAAGGACGCTCACTCCCAGAACGACTCCTCCTGGGCCTCATCGAGTATGCCTTGAGGAGCTCACCCCGTGAGATCGCCCACATGACGGACACCGTCATCCATCGCATTTCTCGAGAGGGTCCAGTCTGTCATCCTTTGGAAAAACAGGTGTTTCTCGACCTCGCACACTCCTACAGAGGTGACATTGGTCCCCTTATGGTGCTCACCCTCCAGATGACCACCCTCCAGAAGGGACAGGCGCTGTTTCTCCCCCCGGGAGTACCTCACGCATACGTACACGGTAATGCCCTGGAGTGCATGGCCACATCGGACAATGTGGTACGGATGGGGCTCACCCACAAGTTCATAGATCTCGCGAACGCCCGAGAAGTGATACGTGGTGAGCATGAGCCGCTCTACTTCGATCCCCAAGGACGGGGGTTCTTTGAGTACACTGCCCCCGTTGATGAGTTTCGGCTCTTTCGGTGGGCACCGGAGGGAGAAGATACGATAGAAGCTCCCCAGGGCACACCACAGATCGCGGTGATCATCAACGGTAGCGGTACCATGCGATATGGACGTGAGAGGGAGAACCACAGTGCCTTCCACAGCGGCGACATATTCTTTATCCCTGAACACCTCACCTTCTCCCTCACGATCCATGGAGCAGGAGAGGTATTTCTCGCGGCACAACCGTAGCCTAAGGATATAGCCTATGGCGTCGCCTACGTTACCGCCCATCTCCACGTCACTCCCCTCTTCATCGGATGTCTTCGCCTACTTCCGCTGTATCACGCCACAAGAGTACAACGCTTACGGGATTGACGAGGATGATGTCCCCTTCGGTACCATTCCTGCTCTCAAGCATCCCACCTTCCTCCCCAGTCCTTTCGGAGGTAACGCATATGGCCTCGGTCTTTTCGAACAGCACCTCCTCACCCAGGAAGAGATCCAATTCCTCTGCGCTCTCGATCTCTCCAATCCCTCCGTGCTCGGTACACACGCACCGAAGATCAATGAACTATATCGAAAAATGGGACTCCTCACCCGCATCTCACGTGAGGGAACCCTCTACTACCTCATTCCCTATAGCTTCATCGCGCACTCGATACTGGACATACGAAGCCGTGTGAACCTCATTGAAGCTGTTTGGGGAGAGATACAGTCCGCCCGGGAACTCCACATTGGCATTATGACCTCTCCTGAGGATATGTTCACCCACGAGGTTATCGCTCGTTTTCCCCACCACCGATTTTCGGTGCTCTCCTCATTGAAAGACTTCACCGCCAAAACGCGCTCCCTCGACGCCTGTATCTGTCCCCATGCTCCCTACGACTACCTCCGGACGATTCTGTCTCTCCATTCTCTTCGGCGATGGGAAACCTGCGCAGAGAAAACCTTTAAACGGCTCCTCTCACACCTCTTTGCTCTCCTCTACCGCCTGCTTACCCCTCAAGGAGTCTTTATCCTCGTCTGTCCCACACCTCTCAAAAAAACCTCAACATCAGACTCATCTCTCCTCTCTCTCACGATTACCGATCCGGACTATGCGCGGCTCTACCACCTATTCGCTCAGCTCTACCTCTCTCACTCACCTCCCAACGGCCCCTCCACTCCTCTCGAGACCACCATAACCGAAACGCACCTCCACACCTTTCTCACGCTTGCCCCTTCCCTGAGCGGTGAGATCCAGAAGATCCTCGGCAAACCACTCGGTGAGATAGGACAACGCGATATTCAGTTCATCACTCCACGTCTCAAGAAGATTTTTCGTTCTTTCCCAAGGGGATGCATAGAAACGCTGCGTCTCACCATGGAACGGTTTTTCACCATTCTCCACTGGGAGGAGTCACTCCCTGCGGAGTATGAGGCATCCTGGCGCAAACACATGGTGGCCGAACGACTCCCTGCGGCACTTCTCGTAACATCCGCACAACCACGGAAGGCCTCTACATCACGAGATGACGTAGAGCGTTTTCTCGAGAACTCACCTCTCACAGGGTGTGCCCTCGCCCGAGTTGCTTCATACAAAAACTCCTTCGGCTACATCCGCGAGACACTCGGATACGCGGTAGGTATGCTCCAAGGAGTGTACCCATTCCTCCTCGAGAGACATCCTCACTTCATTCGCCGCTGCCGTCGCTTCCTCACCACCTGCCACCGCAAACTCGACGAGATCGTCGAGATTCTCACTCCTCCTGAGGGTACTTACGGCGATCCCATCCCTTTCCTCGCACACGTTGAGGAGTGCTCGCTCCTCGGTCTCAGTGACCATGCGGTGAGAGAACTCGCGCTCATTGTCACAGGACATTCGAGCATGAGCCGCGTTGTCCTTGGAAAGTATCCGCAAGAGACGCTCGTTCCTCTCATCGAGGCAGCTCGACATGATCCCTCGCTCGTCCATTACATAACGCTCATGACCGCCGCCGAGATTTCCGCCTCTCTAGGACGATTCCTCACTCCCCGCGAACTAGAAAAGGTATACCGTGTACAGGCGCTTTTGCAGGAGCGAGTACCACGAGAACACCTCCATCCGTACACCAACGTAGACACAAAAAACCTCATCTCCTCTCTCCACACTCGTATACTCATGATGACAAAGTATGCGACGAAAGACTCTACTCTAGGAGACAGCCGGTCACCACAGGCTGAGCATACGTTCTCTCAGCCTGACCTCATCGAGCTTCTCTTCCATGACGAACAGCTCCTCCTACTCTTTGCCCGCGCTCGATTTCATGGCACCGGTCATGTTCTCCCCGTTCTCGGATTTTCGCTCTCCGCATTTTTCCTGTGGTCGGCCCTCTACTTCGCCCTCCACGCATCAAATTCTACCGAGCTAGTCCGAAGAGAGCTCATCATAGACTTCAATCCCCTTTTGCGTTCTGTTCCCCAAGAACATAGGATAGAGAGAGTGAGTCGCATACGCCGTAACATGGAGACTCTCCTGAGCGAGGGTATCCCATCGGTGCTCCAGGAAGTTGCCACGTTCCACCCGTTCATGCAGGAGCACAAGCGGTGGTTCTGGCAAAAGGTAGGTATTCAGTTTATCTTGAAACAACCTGAACAGGTCGTTGAGATACACTACCTTCACCTTGAGGAGTCCCTAAAGATCATCCGTGACTTCCTCGCACGTCTTCACACAAGGCGAACCAGCACCATTCCCCCTAACACCATGAGGAGCGCAGATCAGCACTTTGAGGCCGCCCACCGATTTCTCCTCGCCGCTGTTGCCCTTCCTCCTACCGGCAGTTCCCATGATCCTCGTCGGTTGAGGAAGATCTATAAAACGCTCATGACGGCCGTATGGAGGGGCATCTTCGAAAAGCTCTTCTCCCTTGAGGAAGCGCATGAAGCTCTCACGGCTTTTGCTACGTACTGTCCTCATCTCATGGAGTGGAGTATTCCCCGTCCGTCAGAAGAAGCGTTCAACATCGTCGTAAAGTCCTTTAAGAGGTTATGGACCCTCACCGAACGAGAGAGATCAAACCTCCAGGAGATGACAACATTCTACACGCTCACCAAAAGAGAGTTCGGCCCCTTCGCCGAAGAGCGTATCAGTCTCTCCCGACTCCAGATTAGTGAACTTGAAGAGATGCTCAGCCACGTTCACGCCAACTCTTCCCTCCACCAAGCGATGGTCATCGCCTTTCTTTTCTCTCCTCTTCCCCCTGTCGAGCGTGAGTCACATCTCCGGATCTTCCTAAAACGAGTGGCTCAAGCGACGGTGCTCCCTCCCCGACGAGTAAAGAGCATGCAGCGCCAGGTGGAGAACCTACTCCACGCGAGCGATATCCTCAGACGTGTCAATAAAGGGCATGAACCCATGCGAAGTCTCGCATCGGTCGCCGACTTTACAACGCAGCACTCCCTCGATGCGGCCTTTCTCCTCGCGATCATCTCGGAGGAAACCCACGCGCGGCATCCTTCCCTCGATGCGGTTGATCTTCTGCTCGAACTGAAGCAGTGTCTCTCCACCGCAAGGAAACAACGGCTCTCTTGGGAACGATACGTCGCTCACACCATCCTTGAGAAAGGGCGAACCTTCGCCGCGAACTACGGGGTTAGCATATCCCTATTTCAGAGCGATATCGAACGGTACAGAACGATGGTGGCAGATGAAGAAACAGACTACATTGCCTGTACCGGTCGTTACGTCTCGGCATGGAATCGTCTTTTTCGGCTCCTGCGTCTTAGACAGGTTGCGATCAACGACGTGGCAGCCTTCTGGAGTGGTATGGCGCCACTTCACATCTACCAGAGGAAAACTACTCCTCGGATGACCCCAAAGGCGTTCCAAGAAGTACTCCACCACGCTACTACGATCTGCGAAGAGGTGTTCGCCTACGACGATCGTACACGCCTCACCCTTCTCTACGCACTCGACGAGGGTGGGTCCGCAATGTCTGTCGAGAGCACTACGCTTCGAGACCTTCTCGTGGAGACTTCCGCCCGGAACTTTCACCAATCGTAGACAGTAAGACCAACCGAGTGGTAGCCGTCTTTTTTGGGCCTATCTTCGCGAGGCTACCCTCTCATAGGACTTTCTTCGCCTTGAGGAGACGAGAACAGTACAACAAAGGTGCGGTGCAACTGCTATCCAGAGCGCGCGAGAAGTTGCACACCATGCCGTTCACCTCCCGCACACTCTCAACGGCTGCTCTGGATCTACGAGGCGTAACGTTCCCAACTGGTGCCGAGCTCTCACATCGGTGCCGTTATCGCCGCTTACGGGTATAGGGCGATCCCGCCTACTGATCATCCGAGACTGATTGCTACGTTGCCCATGCCGATGGTGTTCCACATGGGTATAAGATCATGGGTACCATTGTGAAGATGAATCGGTGTAGCGCGGCGAACGTTACTTCCCCCAAATCCCTTCTCTACTTCTTTTTTACCGTCTTCCCCGCCGCTGTTACGGAAGAGACCGTCTTCGCCTTGGCCACATCCCCCTTTGGGGCAGAAGATGTCGAGGAGGACAGTTTCGCGGAGGCCGTCTTCGTGGTATGCTGAGACGATGGTTGCGATAGCGCCTTCTTCCCCTCGTTCGTTCCCTCTCGCTTCACCGCCGAGGTGGGGGAAGTTTTGCTGCTTGGCTTGAGTGATGTTTTCCCGGAGGAAACTGTTCTAGCGGTAGTGGCCATCTTCCCTCCCACCGTAGCAACCGGTGGGGAGTTCTTCGACGAGGACTCTACACGTTTTGCCGCAACTGTTGTTTTCTTCACACTGGGAGCTGCGACGGTCTTCTGCGGTTCACCGCCTCGAGACGAGCCGGCAGGAAGCAGCAGTTTTCGGCCCGGCGGGAGACTGCCTGCGTTGGAAAGATTGTTAGCGGCAAGAAGCTGCTTTGTCGAGATACCGTATGAGCGGGCGATAGCGGCGATGGTCTCGCCCTTCTTTACCGTGTGGACAGTATGCTGGGGTACCGGACGAGACTTCGGAGAGGAAGTCGAGGTGAGGACGGGAGGAGAGAGCGACGGTGCCGGCATAGCCGCCGCAGAGGGAATGTTGAGCATCACCTCATCGTGGAGGAGTGCGAGGTTAGGCAACTTATGAGATCGCAGGAGGGGAGCGTCGAGGCTCATAGCGAGACGTACACCGTCAACATCAAAGCCCCGTTTATAAAACACGATCGGCGTGCCAGGACGAATCACCTGGAGACGCTGCATTTTGTTCCACCGGCTTAGCTCATCGAGGCTAATACCGAGTTTCGTGGCTAACACCTCAGGGGTTCCTTCCTCTTTCGCATAGTACAGTACCTTCTTCGGGAGAAAGCTACTCTGGGCCAGCTCAATGACACGTCTTTCCTCCGAAGACGGTGCTTCAAGACGCCCCGCCAACTCAGACCAAGGAGCAACAAACCTTACGTGCATGTGATCTCGATGATTGGGCTCATGTTTCACGACGGTGTAGTCAGCGTTAGATTCCGCCGCCACTTGGAATACCCTCTTTAGGTAGGTCTCGTCATACCCTTGAGAGAGGGCATATTGGTAGAGTATCCTCTGAATGGACGCATCAACAAACACATGCTCAACCATCTGCGAGTTGAGGAGGTGAACGAGAAGAGACCACGTTTTGGGGATATCCATATTCTCTTCACTCATAGGAACCAGCGTCGTGAGCGGTACATTTCCTTTCGCGTACATCCCAAGATCAACATCACGGCCGTTTTGATGAGACTTGTGAACGGGATACCAGGGACCGCCCCCCGGCTTAGAAAAGTCCCCGATGTAGAGATCACAGGTATCGGGAAAATCTCGCTTCACACCCTCAATCGCGTCGAGTAATGCACCGATGACCTCCGGGGTGGTGTAGGTGTGCTCTTCGCTCCTAAGTTGATAGCCTCGGAAGAGGTTCGGAAAGGGAATACCATTTTCGAGCCTTCCCTCAAAGGGATACCCGATAGAGCGGGTCATCGCGCAGGCATCGTACCGACAGATCACCAAACTTAGGAAAAAACAAAGACTAAAGAGCACCACCCTCCATGAAATACCCTCTTTTCGCGCTGTATACATGGAGTTAACTCCTTCTTTTCGAGGTTATTCATCGCCTGAGAGGCTCTTTATGTTGGTAAAACGTTCCTTATTTACCCTATTACACTGCGCCCCGTCAACATTGAAAAAAGACTCTCACGGATAGCGAGGTAATAACCATATGATATCAGCAACTTAGTTTAAGAAAAAACGTTTATTTGGACTACCAGCCCCCCCAGAGAGGACTAAAGTATGAGAAACATCGCAACAACGGTGCAACATTACGTGCAATGTTTCTCACAGCCTCGGACAACGATAGGCAGGGCCCTGGCGGCGCTAAGGGCCCTGGAGCACCATGGGCGTAGAGACGCTCATGTAGTATCGTTCTTACCCCCACTTCTCACCGGATAGATTACCACTCGCTTCATAGGCCCATCGCCCTTGCTCTTTGTCTTCACATCGGCATAGTCTCTGAGCGTCACGTGGATGACCTTCCTCTCCTGGGTGTTGAGAGGACCGGTAGTAATCGGTTTCCTATTTTTGCGTACCTTCTCACCGAGCTCTTGGGCGAGTTCCCTCAAGCTTTGCTCTCGTCGGCTTCGGTATCCTTCCGTATCAACCACTACCGTCACGTGTTGCCCGCTCTCACGATGCATAATCCTCCCCACGAGGTGTTGCATCGCATCGAGGGTTTGACCTTTTTTACCGATGAGGAGCCCTGAACCGTTGCTGATGATGTTCAAGTACACATGATCGGCCCTTGCCTCCGCATCAACAACGGTTGGAAGGCGTACATAGAGGAGCATCTCCTCAAGGATCTTCCTCGCACGCTCGGCAGCCACCTCTAACGAGAGCTCCTTGGGTCGAACCCGGATTTTCGCCTTCTTCGCTCCTACAATCCCAAATATGCCGGAAGCTCCTTTCGAAATGATCTCAATATCGAGCATCTCTCGGGGAAGCTTCAACGTCTCACAGGCTACCTTGATGGCGTCTTCTATGGACTTTTCTTCGATTTCAAGACTGGACATCATTCTTCCCTCCATTTGATCTCCGCGGTAGGTATACGAGAGAGGATGACATTCATTGCGCGTAAACTCCTTGCGGTCATGGACCCCATACCCTAGTCTTTCGCCTTCGCTGCACGTTCAATCCAGTACTGCTGCGCAATAGACAAGATGTTGTTCACAAACCAATATAACACAAGCCCTGAAGGGAAGTTCACGAACAAAACGGTAAAGATCACCGGTATGAGAAGCATCATCTTGTCCTGGCGAGGATCACCTGTAGAAGGGGTCATCTTTTGCTGGACAAACATGGTAATCCCCATGAGGAGTGTGAGCACTGGGATGCCCCCCAGGTAGGGGAGGTTAAAGCCGATAAACAACCGATCGGGAGCAGTGAGATCGTTGATCCAGAGACAGAATGGTTGGTGTCGGAGCTCTACCGCACTGTAAAGCATTCTGTAGAGTGCGAAAAAGATGGGGAGCTGAAGGAGGATTGGGAGATATCCTCCCATAGGATT